>PVMK01126285.1_pt1 | contig 30836 bp, 23 predicted proteins | sample 1853481 | NCBI WGS metagenome assembly PVMK01 (sample SAMN08533507, study PRJNA380276) | Marine sediment metagenome, whole genome shotgun sequencing project.
AGGTCAACCAGAATATGAGGCTGCCCATCTGGAAGCGCAGCGCATCTTCGCCGAGCAGCTGCCGGTGGCACCGCTCTTCCCGCGCATCAAGCTGGCTGCCACCCGGCCCGACCTGTGCGGTTTCATCATGGACCGACCAACAACAGCGAGTTCTGGAACATCGAGGAATTTGATTATGGCGAGGGGTGTGAGGAATGAGGCTTGGTGATTACCAATTGCCTTGGAGAAACCGAGTTTCTGTAAGAAACTCGGTTTCTTACTTAATCGATCCATAAGTTAACTGGTAATGTTTCCCCAGCTTCTGATTCTGATAAAACAAAATCCACATACTCTGATGAATCTGCAAAATATCCAGTGATGATATCTGGGTTTGTAATCCCTCCTGTGCGAGTTCCAATATAGTCTCTATAGCTGGAAAATTCCCAATCTTCTGCTCTGTTAACCAGACCGGCTGAAACAGGATTAAGATGTATATAACGGGATAAATGAAGCAAGTACTTATCTTCATCAACGAGTTTGGCTTGATATGGTCCATCAAAGAGAGGACCAGTTCGTTTAAATCTTTTATTGATGGCTTTGGTATAAGATACTGAAAATGGCTGCATCACATAATTTCCAAAATCAACGGTCATTGGATATATCAAAAGGTGGAAATGATTTGGCATCAAGCAATAAGATGTGATGGATGCTTTGTCAGGAGTGAAGTATTTTGTTAACCGATCCAGAAAAAAATGGTAATTTTCTTCCGCGAAATAAATTAATCCCTGGTTGACGCCGCGATTGTAAATGCGGTAGCAATTAAAAGGGTGAATGGGCGTTTTTCGCATAATTTATCAAGTCTGAGCCGAGAAACCGAGTTTTTCTGAAAAACTCGGTTTCTTGCTATTATTCCAAGCGAATCTTCGGATTCAGGATTCCGTACAGCAAATCCGCACCCAGGTTGGCGATTGCAAACCCAAATACGGTAACCATTGTCACTGCTTGTAATAAAGGCAGGTCGCGCCGGTCGATGGCGAAAATCATCAGGCGGCCTAAACCGGGATAATTAAACACATTCTCGATCACCACCAGCCCGCTGATCAACCAGCCGATGCTGATCGCGATCACGGTTATGGTTGGCAAGAGTGCGTTGCGCAAGACGTGTTTTACGATCACGGTGCGGCGTGGTAAGCCTTTCAGATCGGCGGTGCGAACATATGGCTGTTTGAGTTCTGCCAGCACACCTGCCCGGGTGAGGCGGGCGATATAGGCCAGCAGAACCAGCATGGCTGTCAATGCAGGCAGGATCAGCATCGGCAGTGCTTCAATAAAGCTTGTTCCTGGCCGGATGGAAGAGTTGGCAGGCAGATAGGGTAATCCCAATCCGCGCAAACCGAATGAGAAGACCTGGATCAGCACCAGGCCGGTGACGAATTCCGGCAAGCCAACAACTGCCAGCGACCCGACGCTGATCGTATTGTCAATGGGTTTATTGGCATTCAAGCCTGCGATAATGCCAAGCGTGATTGCTAATGGGACAGAAATTATCAGAGTGACCAGGGCAAGAATCAGCGAATTGCGCAGGCGATCCATTACCATGGGAAAAATCGGCAAATTGGTGCTGAATGAAATCCCCCAATCACCCCTCAGGAAATCTCCTAACCAGTTTAAATACTGAACCGGCAAAGGTTGATTCAATCCCAAATCCTGGCGGCAGTTCTCACTGGCAACCGGTCCCGCTTCCCGGCCTAGAATGATGCGGCACACATCCCCTGGCAGCCATTGGGTGACAAGGAACACCAGCAGGGAGGTCAGCAGAACAGTCAGGGCGAGAAAGGCCATGCGGCGCAGGAGAAATCGTGACATGGGGAGAATTCGTTAAACAGTACTTTTTTCAACCATATGAACCTGGGAGGCTGATAATTCCTCAAGCGGGATATGGCAGAAAATAGATTTATTTGTGTTCCGATCGACCTGCCAGGGAGGAATCTTCGTGGCGCATATTTCCCCTAAAAAACGTGGGCAGCGGGTATGGAAGGGACAACCGCTGGGAATGTCGGCTGGATCTGGGACATCACCTTCCAAATGGATGGGTTTCACCGACCCATGTGGATCGATTTGAGGGATGGCAGAGATAAGAGCTTCCGTGTAAGGATGGTGCGGGGGTGTAAAAAGTTCACCTTGCCCGGAAAGCTCCATCAGATAACCTGCATATATCACTGCTGTTTGGTCGGCTAAATACCCTACGATCGCCAGGTTGTGAGAGACGAATAACAGGCTGTTTTGGTGGTCTGCCTGCAGCTCACCTACCAGGTTGAGCATGGCAGCCTGGACCGAGACATCCAGTGATGAAATCGGTTCATCCAGGATGAGCAGATCTGGGTTTGAGGCGATCGCCCTGGCGAGCGCAATACGCTGAATCTCCCCTCCGCTCAATTGTCCCGGGAGCCTTTTAGTGTAATCGAGAGGTACGTGGACAGCTGCTAACAATTCACCCACTTTTCCTTCGGCTACTAGCCTTGAGAGTCCCAATAAACGGATGAAGGGTCTGCGCAGAGTTTCTCCGATCGTCAGGTGTGGATTGAGAGCCTCTCCAGGATTTTGAAATACGATTTGCAGCTGTCTTAATGTCTCCAGATCGCGCTCGGAAAGCTGATCCGGTAGTTCGACTTGATGCAGCTTGATGTTCCCAGCAGAGATTTTTTGCAATCCCATGATGCTGCGGGCGATAGTTGTTTTCCCGCTCCCGCTCTCCCCAACCAACCCCAGCGTGCACCCCGGGGGTATTTCAAGACTGATTTGATTGACCGCATTTACTGCTCGCGCTGGTTTACCTGAGAACATCTCACCCAATGAGTGTTGGATGGGCAATGAGATCGATAAATTGCTTATCTCAAGTGTTTTGGTAGATTGTGTTGGTGGGTTTTCCTGTGCAGATGCAGCAGTTGGCAAGCTCTGGTGTGTGCTGATTTCTTCCCGGACTATTTCTTGCCAACGATGGCAGCGTGACGATCTAGAATCACCAGCAGGGTATAAGGGTGGCCTCTCGCTGCATATATCGATCGCAATAGGACAACGGGAGCAGAATACGCAACCCAATGGAATTTCACCTATCGCAGGTATTTGACCGGCTATGGGCCGCAGCTGCAGGTGTTCTTTTGTATCTCCCAGCTGTGGAATGCTGTCCAGTAATCCCTGGGTGTAAGGGTGCAGCGGTTTTGAAAACAGCGCTTTGGTGTCAGCTTCTTCGATCAATTCACCGGCATACATAACTCCTACCCGGTCACAGTGGTGGGCGATCACGCCCAGGTTATGGGTGACGTACAGGATTCCCATTTCGTGACCCTGGACGAGTTCATCGATCAGCTCCAGAATGACAGCCTGGGTGGTTACGTCCAAATTAGTGGTTGGTTCATCAAGCACCAGCAAGCTGGGTGAGGTGCTTAAAGCCATGGCGATCATGACTCTTTGCTGCATCCCACCGCTGATCTGGTGCGGGTAGCTACCAGCTACTCTTTCTGGATCCGGCAGGCGAACCTTGTGGAGCCATTCAATTAATTGTTCCTGGACATCTGGTTCTGAAATACCTGGCTGTTGGCGAAGTACTTCGGCTACTTGCTCACCAACCTGCAGGGATGGATTGAGGGAAGATTGCGGATCCTGGGGGACCAGGGCGATCTGGTGTCCCCAGACTCGGCGCAGCTCCTGATCCGTGAGTGATCTCAGGTTCAGATCACCCAGGTGGATATCACCATTGACTATCTCTCCATATCTGCCTAAATAGCGCATCACAGCCAGGACGAGGCTTGTTTTACCAGAACCACTTTCTCCTGCAAGTCCATAGGTCTCTCCGGATTCAATCTGCAGGGAAACATCCCGCACAGCCTCAAGCATGCGGTCATCATGCCGGTAAGCCACGGTTAAATTGGAAATACTTAAAATCGGCATTTTGGCTGAGCTAGTCATCGCAAAGTATGGACATCAATCGACCTGATCAGCGCTCACAATGCGTTTAATACCATCCGCCATTAGATTCACACCGATCACAACCACGGAGATCGCTAAAGCAGGAAAAATAAGCGCCCAGGGCATTAAGTTGGCATATGCGCGTGCTTCTTTGACCATCAAACCCCAATTTGGGCTGGGTGGTTGAACTCCCACGCCAAGGAATCCCAACGAAGCAACCAGGAAGATGGCATAGGAAAAACGCAGCGCAGACTCAACCGACAGGGTAGGGAAGACGGAGGGCAGGATTTCGCGCAGTAAAATCCTGGTCCTGGTTTCACCCCCTAATCGAGCTGCTTCAACAAAACCTTGTGGCTTAACCGCCAGGACTACACTGCGCACGACCCGCGCCACGATCGGGGTGTAAACGATAACGATAACAATTAATATACTGTATCTGGAATTGCCAACTGTTCCAAGAAGCAGCAGAGCCAGCAGCAGGGCAGGCAGTGCCAGCAGGCTGTCGAAGGTGCGCATGGTGATTTCATCAAACCAACCACCCTGGTAGCCTGTCAGGAGACCGAATAAAGTCCCCATAACCACCGCCAGAAGAGTTCCAAAACCAGCCAGCACCAGGATTTCCCTGGCTCCCAGCAGCACCCGGCTGAATACATCTCGACCGAGGTTATCGGTCCCAAACCAGTGTTCAACTGAAGGGGCTTGACGCGCATCCGCTGGGATGATTTCGTTGGCACCATAAGGAGCAATGAAAGGACCGAGGATCGCTACCAATAAAAACAGCAGCGTTATCCCGGTTCCTATTGCAGATACAGGTTTACCGAACAGCTGCCGCATGAATAACGCAAGGCGCCGCCACCAGGTTGGGACGACGCCTAGGGCATTAGTAGAAGATTTCGATATTGATGTCACAATTATTGGTTGGCCAGGCGAACCGTTGAAAGGTCTGAACGTCCGGGAAATGGTTTCATTTGAAAGTCTGAAAATTTATCGCTGATGGCACCCAATTGCGAGAAAAAGTAAGGGATCATCGTAGGACCACGATCGACCAGCAGCGCTTGAATCTGGTTGTATGCATCAACGCGCTGGTCTTCATTCAAGGTAGTTCCAGCCAGATTCGCCAAGCGATCAAACTCGTCATCACAAAAATGTGATTCGTTCCAGTTTGCACCGCAGACGAGCATCGTGTCTAAATAAAACTGTGGGTAGGGTCGAGAACCCCAACCGGTAATGCCCAAGTCAACTGCCAGCCAGCCATCGTCACCATAATACACACTTTCCGGTTCGACGATCACCTCGACATCGATCCCCGCTTCGGACCACTGATCTTTCAATACCACGGCCAGGTTTGGACGGTTGCCGGTATCCGGGGTGTGCAGCACCAGGTCGATGCCATCCGGGTAGCCAGCTTCTGTGAGCAGTTGTTTAGCAGCTTCAACATCTCTCTCTGGGAGCTGAAGGTCTTTATCAAAGTATTGGCTGTACATGGGACCGATCGGAGTATCTTTCCCCATGGCGCCGTATCCCTGCAGGACCAGGTCGAAAATCGCCTGCCGGTCTGTGGCAAGCCGCAGGGCTTGCATCAAGCGCGGGTCATCACCAGGGGCGCGATCAGCCCTCAAGCGCACCAGGTCAAAGCTGTTCGTAGCTACTTCCAGCGGGATTAAACCAGGTTCCTCCCTGATGGTGTTGAATAAGTCAGCAGAGATCAGCATCACCAGGTCGACTTGCCCGCTGCGCAGAGCCTCGACCTGGGCAGTCTGGTCGTTGAAGAAAATGAATTCGATTTTCTCTAGCATCGGGCGATCACGCAGGAAGTAATCCTCGTTCGCTTCGACCACCAGGCGATCCTCTGGACTGTAGGAAACCAGCTTGAAGGGACCGGTTCCCATGAAATCGCTGACCGGATCAGGTGTATCGGCTTTCAGGATCAAAGCGTGGTTGTCGCTCAAGTCATATAAGAAGAAGGGGTTGGATTCCTTCAATGTGAAGGTGACTTCGAACTGGTCGGTGGCTTCGACACTCTCGATATTGCTGTACAGGTCCTTGGTTGGAGAATCAACCTCTGGATCACGCAAGCGATCAAATGTCCAGACCACGTCATCCGCGGTAAACAAGGTGCCATCATGGAAGGTTGCATTTTCAATCAATGAGAAGACGTAGATTTTTCCATCTTCACTCACCGTCCATTCACGTGCCAGGCGGGGGGTGATAGTGTTTTGTGGATTTACATCAACCAGGTAATCGTAAACACTGCTGGCAATGATGATTTCCGGGTCAGATGATATGAAAGCTGGATCGGTTTGCACGATCGGCTGAAGAGCAACACGAAGTTCACCTTGACGCACCTGGTCGGCGGCGGGTTCTTCTGATGGGGTTGGTTCTCCTGCACATGCTTGGAGCAGTACCATTATGGATAAGACCGGAATCAGGAACAGCAAGCTGCGTTTATTTAACATCAATTTAAATTCGGTGATCACGTTTTCTCCTCCTGCAAATTCAAACTTTTCAAGGATGGAATCTTTCTCCCCAGAATTCCTATCAATTTTTACTTTCATAGCCTGCCCAATAAAGCTTGACCTGATAGTACTGAATCAATAATGGGTAGATGGACGATCGTAATTGACGATTTCTTGTCTATACATCTTACCTTACTTTAAAGCTGTCGCATAACCCTGATTGAAGAGGTCTTTCACTGCACACATTAAGATTAATTCTGCGAGACCGGTGTTTTAGATTGATCTTTTCCGCGCTTGATAATCGCACGCAGAATTGAAATTTCACGGGTATAGACCTGGTTTGTAGCGTTAATCAGTTCTAATGCACTCCCGGTTTCCAGTATTTTTTGTTTTTCTTCAGGCGGCATTTGCAGGAGCGCAGCTGCGAGGTGACAAAGCATCAGAGGATCTTGCGGAAGGTTGCCAGGATCAAGATCAACTGCCTCAATTTGATTGAGTAGGTGTATATATTTGTTTACTTTGGGGTTTAATTGCTGCGCTGCAAGCTGTAATTCTCCAGGAGCATCAAGCTCAAAGGGATGATTTTCAACTTTACCAACCAGATACGGCAGGTCGTGCATCAGTTCGAGTATGCGGAAGCGCCGCTCCCCGACTGTGGTGATTTGCATGCGACCCTCTTCCAGCGGTTGAGAGTCTAAAATTTTCGCAATGCAGCCTATCAAATAAGGATCGGCCAACGGGCCGAGGGCTTCGCTGCCATGTTTGATCAGAGCAACGCCAAATACCCGATCGTTATCCAGGCATGTTGCAATCATTTGTTTGTAACGCGCTTCGAAGATATGCACTGGGAGTGGCATCCCAGGGAACAATACAGTATTCAGGGGAAAAATGGGCAGGTCGAACATGATGGATTTAATTATACACCCCAGGAGAGTGGCCTCCTCGCTGATTAAGCCGCTCCCATTTTGATTTGAATCGCTATGGAAATTCTTCCTGATCGTTGGGGAAGAGGCTATAATTTCTGAAAGCTAGGATTACGGAGGAGATATGTCTGCTGGTGCTCATCAAGTCAGCTATCAAGATCGCCAAAAACGGTTAGAAGAAGCGTTGCGGGGGGCTGGTTTGGAGGGCATGGCACTCAATGCCGGCCCCAGCTTGACATACCTGACCGGGCTTCACTTCCATCTCAGTGAGAGACCTGTGGTGGCGTTGTTCACACCAGGTCAGCCTCCAGTAATTGTGCTTCCCGAACTCGAGTCGGGCAAGCTTGATGGTCTTTCCTACCCGGTCCAGGATTTCACCTACGGAGAACTGCCGGAAACCTGGGCGGGTGTTTTTAATAGCGCGATGGGTGCAGCTGACTTCCCTGGAAAACAGGTTGGAATTGAAGCCCGCCAATTGCGTGTTTTAGAGCTAAATTTCCTGGAATCCAGGGAAATGGGGATCAGTCTTGTCCCGGGTGAGACATGCATGGAACAAGTTCGCATGCGAAAGGACGAGGCGGAAATTGAGGCTATGCAAGAGGCAGTAAGGATTGCTCAAAATGCGTTGCAATCCACTATTCCACTGATCAAACCCAGTATCACTGAAAGAGAGCTGGCAGCCGAGATAACAATTCAATTACTGCGCAGTGGTTCGGATTCTCAGCTGCCTTTTTCACCGATCGTCGCCTCAGGGCCCAACAGCGCCAATCCGCACGCCTTTCCAAGCGCCCGCCGCCTGCAGGAAGGAGACATGCTGATTATTGATTGGGGCGCCAATGTCGGTGGCTATTACTCTGATCTGACCCGCACTTTTTCCCTTGGTGAGCCTGAAGGTGAAATGAAGGCCATCGCTCAAATAGTGAACCAGGCGAACGCTGCTGCCCAGGAAATTGCTGCTCCTGGAATCGCTGCTCAAGAAGTCGACCGGGCAGCTCGCGGGGTTATCGAGGCTGCTGGTTATGGGCAGTACTTCATTCACCGCACCGGGCACGGGTTGGGATTGGAAGGGCATGAGGCGCCGTATATCCGGGATGGAAATCCACGCTTATTGGAGCCTGGTATGACCTTTACCATCGAACCGGGAATTTATATTCCGGGTCGCGGGGGAGTGCGCATTGAAGATGACGTCGTGATCACCGAACAGGGATTACTTAGTTTCAGTGATTTGCCCAGGGAGCTGAATGAGCTCGAAATTTAACTTTGAATCTCTCATATTTATAAGGTAAATCTATTTGCATCGATTTGAGTGAGTATATTTATGAAAGCAGACCATGAATCGTGATCTGATCCTCGTGGGAATAGCCATGTTTGCCTGGGGGCTGGGGGAAGGGCTATTCATTTTCTTCCAACCAATATATCTCGAAGAACTGGGCGCGGATCCAATTTTGATCGGAACTATCCTGGGGGGATTTGGCATGGCGATGACAATTTCCCACATTCCGGCCGGATTTCTCGCTGATCGAATTGGTCGAAAACCATTAATGGTGGCTGCATGGGCAACCGGCACAATTACTTGCTGGATGATGGCGTTAGCCAATACATTATCAGTATTTACGATTGGATTGATTTTGTACGGTACAACTCTCTTCGTGATGTCGCCTTTAACCAGCTACTTGACTGCTGCCCGGGGGAAGTTTTCTGTGGCGCGCGTGATCACCTTGATGTCTGCCGGTTTCAACTTAGGGGCGGTTTTGGGTCCGCTCATCGGTGGGTGGATTGGGGACCTGTACGGGTTGCGCCAATCTTACTTCGTAGCCGGGGTGATCTTCTTTCTCTCCGTGTTCGTGATTTCATTTATCAGCCCGCAGCCGGTTGAAAAATCAGCTCCCCGCCAGCAAAGCAATCGCTGGTACCTGTCTTCACGGTACCTTGTTTACATGGGGGTGATCTTCTTCGCTTTCCTAGCCATGTATTTACCCCAACCGCTGACCCCCAACTACCTTTCCAACCAGGGAGGTTACGATCTGAGCCAGATTGGTATCCTGTTCTCAATATCCAGTGTTGGGGTTGTGGTGTTAAACCTGATACTGGGATCACTACCCGCGCTCACCGGTTTTCTGATCGCCCAGTCCGCGATGGCCATTTTTACATTAATCTTGTGGCGGGCCAGCGGGTACGCCTGGTATGTGGTCGGTTTTTTCATGTTAGGTGGTTTCCGAACCGCACGCAACCTCGGTGTGGCTCAAGTCCGCCAGCTGGTGCCATCTGCCAAGATGGGCTTGGCATATGGCGTGACAGAAACAGTGGGAGGCACAGCTGTCATCCTGGCACCCATCCTGGCAGGGGTGCTCTACACGCAAAATCCAACATTGATGTACGCGATCGGGTTTGGATTGATCGCGACCTCGATTATCATCAGTGGGCGATTCTCACCGAAACCCGGCGATAACGAGCATTCAGCCGATCCTATCGCTCCACTCACTCAACCTGGTGAATCAGAAGGTTGATAGCAGGGTGATGTCTGCCTTTTGTCCGCAGGTCAAAATACACTCATTAAATAAGCTGGGAGTTAACCATGGAATATCTCTATGCCTAAAATTAGCTGAACCGAACGCAAAATAAAAAACCCCGCTGCTAGATGAGCGGGGGTTGGTCGATAAATTTTTCCAGGTCACTCTTCTCTTTGAGCGGCAAGCTCTTTCTGCCTGGCATCGATAACTTCCTGGGCGATGTGAGCTGGCACAGTTTCATAGAAGGCAAACTCCATGGTGAACACGCCGCGTCCACCGGTCATCGAGCGCAGGTCAGTGGTATAACGCTGCATCTCAGCCAAGGGTACTTGGGTGGTCACGATTGAACGGCCCTTGGCAGTATCCATACCCTGGACCCGAGCCCGGCGGGTGTTCAGGTCACCCATGATATCACCCATATTTGATTCGGGGACAGTGATTACAGCCTCCATAATTGGTTCGAGCAGTACGGGGGCAGCATCTTTGACTGCCAATTTAAAGGCCTCACGCCCGGCGATTTCGAACGCGACTGGTTTTGAATCGACCGGGTGCTCTTTACCGTCATATACTTCGACGCGCACTTTTTCGACAGGGAAATTTGCGATGACACCCGTTTGCATAACAACTTTGATGCCTTTTTCGATGGCTGGCATATAATTTTGGGATATTGCACCACCGAAAACTTTGTTAACAAACTCGAAATTCTCTTCCTCGAGTGGTTCAACGCGCAAGTAAACCTCAGCAAACTGCCCGGCGCCACCGGTCTGCTTCTTGTGGCGGTACTGGGATTGCCCAGGCCTGGTGATAGTTTCACGGTAGGGAACCCTGGGTTCCTCGATATTCAAGCCGGTTTGGAACTTCGATCCAGCCTTGCGGATGGCGACGTCGATATGCTGATCTCCCATACCCTGCAAAATCGTCTGGTTGGTGCTGGGCTCCTGGAACCAGGATAGTGTCATGTCTTCTTCACAGAGCCGGGTGAGGGTGGGGCTGATCTTGGCTGAATCCGATTGGGTCTTCGGGGTGAGCGCCACCCGGAATAGAGCATTCGGGTAATCAGGGACAGGTAATTCCAGTGGTTGGGGCTTATCGCAAAGTGTATCGCCGGTGGAAGTGGCGGTTAACTTTGGAACAGTTGCGATGTCCCCGGAGTGCACAGTTTTTACTGCAATCGTTTCCTTACCCCTGAGCAAATTGAGATTTCCAAATCTCTCCTCGGTTTCTTTGTTCTGGTTCCAAACACGGGTATCCGAGCTCAGCAGGCCCGAATACACACGCAGGTAAGTAATTTTTCCGACGAATGGGTCAGCTGTTGTCTTCCAGGCATAAACCGCCAGGGGACCAGAGTCGCTGGCCGTGAGTTCAACATCACCAGCCTTGCCGGCTGCAGTGATGGCTGGTGCTTCCGCAGGAGAAGGCATTAGTTCAATCAGTGCTTGCAGGAGGGGTGCTAATCCAATCTCTGCGGTAGCTGATGAAACGAAGACAGGGATATAGGCACCTGAGCGGAACACAGCCACTAAACCGCGCATGATCTCCTTGGCATCCAGAGCTTCTCCTTCAAGATACTTCATCAGCAGTTCGTCTTCCCCTTCTGCCGCAGCCTCGATCAGCTCATTATGAGCCGCCTCAGCCGCATCTTGGAGTTCAGCCGGAATGTCTGCAGCAGAAGTGCCTTCCCCAGCATAGGCTTTCATAGACAATAAATCAATCACACCTTGGAAATCTTGCTTCTCACCCCAGGGAAGTTGGACCGGCAGCATGCGCACGTCGGAGAGCTGCTGGATTGAGGCAAGTGCTTTTTGGAAGTCCGCGTTATCGCGGTCCATTTTATTGATCAGCACAAAGCGGGGAATATTGAACTGCTCGCAGTAGCTCCAGGCGATCTCAGTTCCTACCTCGGCACCTGCAACAGAGTCAACCATGACTACTGCACCATCGGATACCCTTAATCCGGATACCATCTCCCCGACAAAATCTGTGTAGCCGGGTGTGTCCAGGAAATTAATCTTATGATCATTGAATTCAACGGGAATTACTCCTGTTGATAATGAAATCCCGCGGCGAATTTCTTCTTCCTCAAAATCGCTGATCGTAGTGCCATCCTCGATCCTCCCCAGGCGTGTTGTTGTCTTCGTAAAATGCAAAAAAGCTTCCGCCAACATCGTTTTGCCGGCACTGCTGTGTGAAACCAGGGCTACGTTGCGAATAAATTCGGTCGTGTACTCTTTCATCAATCGATCTTCTCCTATGTTTATTATCTACCGGATTGATTTTAAGGTAAGTCTGTCCTGTTGTCAAAGATTAAATGTGGAATCCATGAAAGTGGACCGATCGAATGAAGCAATTTATAATTTGTCAGGTAGAATACTTCAGAACATGAGCTGGCTCAAACAGCTGTATTTCAACCTGCTTTATTTCCGCACACCTCCTTGGGATACACAGGTCTCGCCTCCTGAATTGATGGAGTTCATCGAAAATTATCCTCCTGGGCGTGCTTTGGATTTGGGTTGCGGTACAGGAACGAATGTGATCACTCTCGCTCAGCATGGTTGGCAGGTGGTCGGGGTCGATTATGTCAGACGTGCCATTCGACAGGCTGAGATTAAAGCCAGCCGAGCTGGCGTATCAGCAGACTTCATCGTCAACGATGTCACAAGGCTTGATGATGTGCAAGGAGCTTTTGACCTGGTGCTTGATATTGGTTGCTTCCACAGTTTGGATGTCAATGAAAGGCAATTGTATGTGGGCAACCTGGAGCGCTTGACCAAACCTGGGGCTACTATTATGGTGTATTGTTTTCTGAGGGATACTGATTCCAGTGGACCTGGCATAAATGAATCTGATTTGATGTTATTTGAAAAGCTTTTATCACTCTCAAAACGCGTGGATGGTACAGATCGCGGGGAGCGACCATCTACATGGCTAACTTTCGAGCGAAGGCGAGCTGAAAATCAGGTATTAGCAGCAGATCATTAATCATATGAAGATACTTTTCTTATTCTTGGATGGTATTGGCTTGGGCAGCAGCGATCCTGAGATCAATCCATTCGCTAAAGTGGATATGCCCAATTTGCAGGGACTATTAGGGGGAAAGAAATTGCTGTTGGATAGTTTATCGAAGGACCAAAATGAACGTAAACTCGAGACCGAGCGTGTGACACTGCTGGCGCTAGACGCAGGTCTTGGCGTGGATGGCTTGCCCCAATCGGCAACTGGCCAGGCTGTCCTTTTGACCGGAATAAACGTGCCCACAGAAATTGGTTATCATTATGGCCCCAAACCTAACAAAGAAGTAGCAGCCTATCTGCGAAATGGAAATGTTTTTTGCACACTTTCATCAAGCGGATTAAGGGCAGGTCTGATCAATGCCTATCCCCAGGGATATTTCGATTCCATCCAGTCCGGTCGGCGGCTTTACTCAGCGATTCCCTTGGCAGTAACCAGTGCCGGGATCCCGTTAATGACGCATGATGATTTGAAGGCTGGAACTGCGATTTCCGCGGATTTCACTGCACAAGGTTGGCGGGAGCATTTGAGTCTGCTGAATACTCCCGTTCTGACAGCGAATGAAGCTGGAAAACGCATGGCCCAATTGGCGGAAAATTATGACCTGGCTTTCTTTGAGTACTGGTTGAGCGACTATGCCGGTCACAGCCAGGATATGGAGGCTGCAGAAAAATTACTTGCCAACTTTGACAAGGTTTTGGGTGGGCTGCTGGGTGCATGGGATCACCAGCAAGGTTTGATATTGATCACCTCCGACCATGGAAACATGGAAGACCTTTCGACTAGGCGCCACACCCCCAATCCAGTACCTGCCTTGCTGATTGGCGAGACCGGTCTGCGCCAGACATTTTCCACTGGTTTGACAGATTTGACCGGGATCACTCCAGCGATTCTGAACTCGTTCGGGCTGGATCATGGATAAACCATTTGTAGACTAGTTATTTGGAGGGAAAGATGCCCGAAGTTGCCATCGTCACAGATAGTACTGCTTGTATACCTGAATCGATGTTGGATGAATTGAATATCCACTGGCTGCCTTATTACATACACCGCGGGGAAGAAACCTTACGGGATATGGTTACCATCACCCCTGACGAGTTCTACGCCTGGCTGCCAACGGCCGAGGAACTACCTCACACTGCTATCCCTGGGCCAGGAGAGTACCTGGCTATGTACCAGAAGCTGGCTGAGGAGAAAGGGGTTCAGCAGATAGCCAGTATTCATATGACCTCAAAAGGGAGTGGTGCTTTCCAGGCCGCTCAAACGGCCAAAGGTATGCTCAAGGATGTGCTTCCGGAACTGGTGGTGGAGGTAATTGATACGCTCAACGTCTCCATGTGCCATGGCTGGATGGTTATTGAAGCCGCAAGGGAAGCCATCCGGGGCGCATCCTTGAAGGGTGTGGTGGATAGAGTCATGCAGCTTGTCCCGGTCACGCACATGCTGCAAACCGCCGATACCTTGAAGTACCTTTACATGGGCGGGCGCATTGGTAGAGCACAGCACCTGGCGGGAAGTCTATTGAACATAAAACCGATCATCAGCATGGAAGATGGGGTTATCGTCTCTTTGGGGACTGCCCGCAGTCGAAAGCGTGCTTACCAGATGATAGTCGACAAGATAGAGGCAGCCGTGGGGAATAAAGGAAAGATCAAGATCGCTTACGTTCACGCAGCGGCAATCGAGGAAGTTGAGAAGATCAAGGATCTGGTTGAAGCACGTTTAACCCCCGTGGAAACTATCTTCGCTGAGCTCTCCCCTGCCCTGGGTGTTCACACCGGACCGGGTACAGCCGGAGTGTGCTACTTCCCAATTGAATCCTAAATTCATTAATCTCTTCACTGAACTTCGTTCCAGGTTCGGTGAACCTTTACGCAGAATTCGATTATAAATTTGGAGGAAAGATCTGCCACTTGCGTTCAATGGCTAATCGCTTCAATCCCTCATCCGGGTAGGTAGCCACAGGATTGCCGACCATGGCTAATAATTGCTGGTCCGAGATCGAATCTGCATAGGCATAACTGGCCTCCAGGTCGATCTCGATCCCATTTTCCTGCAAATATTCTTGGGTCAAGGGAACTTTATTATCTCCGATGCAGCTCGGTGAGCTGTTCCTGCCGGTGAAAGTTCCATGCTTAATCTCCAATACTGTACCAACAACGTGGTCAGCGTTAACATCACGAGCCAGCCGTTCTAAAAGCGGGACTGGCGTGCCCGAGACCAGGAAAGTAATTTCACCTTGCTGGCGGTGCTGGTGGAGAATCTGGCATGTATCCTCGCGCCAATTTTGGCTGACCCGGGTTTCGGCCACCCAATCCCAAATCTGGTTTGCTTCTTCCACTGTATATCCGCGTAAGTACCAACCGAGGTGCGCAGGCCAGGGTTTTCGAAAAGCCTGGTCGGATATCAAACCAAGCTGCTTGAAAATATACAATGGAAAGTGATATGCCATATAGAATTTATGGGTCCACTGCCGTGTATTGTGAACCTTGAAATAATCCATGATGCCATGCCAGACATGCACGTTGATCAGCGTACCATCCAGATCGAAGAATGCGGCTTTGTTATGAATAACGTTACCTCCGATTTAAATTACCAAGTGCTTCGCAGTAATAAAAAGTAGATCGCGAAGCACCTGGGATTCAATTATTCTCGAAAGAATCATTCAGCAATTTCAGAGACAGATTCTTTGTGTTCGCGCACCAGTTCTCTGCGCAAGATCTTGCCGATGGTTGTCTTTGGCAGCTCTTCCCGAAATTCTACCTGGTCAGGGACCTTGAAATCCGCCAAGTTTTCTGCACACCAGGCTTTGACTTCTTCCTCATCGAGGCTTTCACCGGGTTTAACAACCACCCAGGCTTTGACAGTTTCTCCACGATAGGGATCCGGTATGCCAGCCACGCCTACTTCCAGGACGTTGGGATGGTCGGAGATCACATCCTCCACCTCACGCGGCCAGACCTGGAAGCCACCCGGCTTGATCAGTTCCTTCTTGCGATCGACGATGTAGAAATAGCCATCCTCATCCATGCGGGCGATATCGCCGGTATAAAGCCAACCATCACGCAAGGTGTTTGTGGTTTCGGTAGGCATGTTGTGATAGCCTTTCATCACCATTGGACCTTTAATCACCAACTCCCCAATCTCGCCAACGGATAAATCGGTCACTTCATCATCCAGGCTGACAATGCGGCAGTCGACATCAGGAAATGGCAGCCCGATCGAACCTGTGCGGTTCTCACCCAGGAGAGGGTTGCAGTGGGAAGCTGTCGGGGCTTCAGAGAGGCCGTACCCCTCAAAGACCACACCCCCGGTCAGTTCTTCGAATTGCTCTTTGGTTTCGCGCATCAGAGGTGCTGATCCTGAAATGCAAGCTTTTATCGAGCTGAGATCATACTTACCTGCCTGGGCTTCGGGGGAATTGTTGATCAGGTTGTAAAGCGTTGGCACACCGGGAAAAATGGTGGTTTTATATTTTTGGGCATTCCCCAGCAAGTCTTTAAGGTCCCTCGGATTGGGCACCATCACCAATGCTGCTCCGCACTTTATGCCAAATAACATCCCGGCTACCATGCCGTAGACATGGAATAAGGGAAGCGCCATTAAGACTGTCTCTTCGCCATCTATCGCCTCGACCATCCAGCTGCGGATTTGAATTGCATTGGCCACCAGGTTGCGGTGCATTGCGATAGCAGCTTTGGAGATGCCCGTGGTGCCCCCGCTGTATTGGAAGAGTGCATTATCATCGGGTGTAACTTCGACCTGTGGACGCTGCTCTGGTTTGTGATCATTGATTAAATCTTGCATCCAGAAGTCATTTTCAGCGAGGTCTATGCGGAATCCATCTTTCTTCTCCTTCGTCAAGGTGAAGAGGAAAGATAAGATAGGAGGTAAGGTTTCCTTGATATTGCTGACCACAAGGGTTTTGATTTTCGTCTCTTGTTGGACCTCCTTCACCATGTTGTAGAAGTTGCTCATTACCAGCATGACCTCGAGACCAGAATCGCTGGTTTGGTGCACGAGTTCTCGCTGGGTGTAGAGCGGATTTACGGCCACAACGATGGCTCCCAGTTTGAGCACAGCGAAATACGCCATGACGAATTGAGGTGTATTGGGCATGAAAATGCCCACGCGATCACCTTTCTCGACCCCAATGCTGGCCAAACCTGCCGCCAGGCGGTCCGTGATCACATCCATCTCTTGATAGGTTATGCGCGCCCCTTTAAATATGGTACAGGCTGCCTCAGGGTATTTTTCAGCAGCTTCGGAAAGTAATTCGAACAATGGGATTGCAGGATAATCGATCGTCTGTGGTACCCCCGCATCGTAATTGTTCAGCCAGGGCCTTTCACTCATGACTTGCCTCCTTCACAAACAGTGACCCAGGACCGATGGAATCCCTCCGGATTCCTTGTTAATTCTAGTATAGGGTGATTCTGGAAAAAGTCAATTGTGAATTAGCTTACAATGCAGTAATGACTTGATTTCCTCGAGCGGTTGATCTATGACGTCAAACCAGGAGATATTGGGATCATCGCTTTTGAACCAGTTTGCCTGGCGGCGAACGAACTGCCGCGTGCGTCTCCTGATCAGAGTCACAGCTTCTTCCAGTGTGGTTTTCCCCTGCAGATAATCGATTACTTCGCTGTAACCGATGGCTGAGAAGGAGGCTAATTCGGGGGAATATCCAGTCGACAGCAAACCCTGCACTTCATCGATCAGCCCATCAGAAAACATCTCATCTATGCGCGAGTCGATGCGCATGTAGAGTTGCTCACGCGGCATGCTCAAGCCTATTTGAGCCAACTGGTAGGTTGGTTTTCCGCGCAGCTTTTGGTCAGAGAACTTTCTGCCGCTGTGGAAAATCACCTCCAGAGCGCGGATCGTTCGTCGTAGGTTGCGGGCATCAATCTTCTCAGCAGCATCCGGGTCCAGTATCGCCAACCTGGTATGCAGCTTGACCTCACCGATCTCAGCTGTCCAGTTTTCGAGGGCGCTGCGCAGCTGTGTGTCTGGTTTAACTTCCGGGATTTGCCAATCTTCAACGATTGCTCGAATATATTGGCCTGTACCACCAACCAGAAACGGTAATTTTTTCCGCACCTGTATGTCTCCGATCGCTTCACAGGCTTTATTCTTGAAAAGTGTAAGACTCCAAGTTTGGTCAGGTTCAGCGACATCAATCAAGTGGTGGGGAACTTGCTGGCGCTGCTCGTGACTGGGTTTGGCAGTGCCGATATCCATGCCACGGTACAACAGTCGTGAATCAGCTGAGATAATCTCTCCATTCAGATGGAGAGCAAGCTGGATTGCAATATTGGTTTTTCCAACTGCTGTCGGTCCAAGGATTACAACCAGCGGTGACTGCTCACCGGCAGCAATCGATGTCTTTCGAATATCTTTCTTTGGGTGATCGCTCGGAATCAAGTTTTTATCCATGGAGCGCATTTTCAAAATGGTGGATACTTGGGCCTCGATTCTTGTAGCATTCGATGGCGATCACATCTATCCGCCAATCACACTCGAGCTCGGGATGATCCTGCAGGTAATGCAGAGAGGCAGAAATTAAATGCTCCTGCTTGCTGGGGGTGATAGATTCTTCAGGGTATCCGAAGGTTTGAGACCTGCGAGTCTTCACCTCAACGAATACGATTGTCACTATATCAGGGTCAGATTTATCCCCTTGCTCGGCAATCAAGTCGAGCTCGCCGTACGGTGTACGAACGTTTTGCGCCAGGATTGAATATCCCTGCTTGCTCAGGTAATCTGCAGCCAGTTTTTCACCCCACTCTCCTAAATCCTGGGCAGGATTTTTCAAGTTTTGGTCCTTCTAAATGGTCTTGTGAGCCGCTGGAACAGGTTGACCTTCTTCCCAGAATACTCCAGGTACAGCTTTTGGTAGCAATCGATCATCAGCTGGGTTGTATTCTCAATCGAATAAAGCATTGAAACTTCTTTTGCTTTCTGGGCCATTATTTTGCGGGTCTCATGATCGGTGATGATGCGGGAGATTTTGGCAGTAAAGACAGCTAAGTCCTCCTCAGGAGCCAGATATCCAGTTACCCCGTCTTTGACTATATCGCCAACACCGGGGGATTGGATGCCAACTACCGGAAGACCGGAAGCTAAAGCCTCAATTACCGAGAGTGGGTGCACTTCAGTAACCGATGCGGTAACAAATACATCTGCGGCAGCCATATAGGCTGGTAATTTGGAGTAGGGGATCATGCCGGTAAATTTCACCCTGTTGGTCATGTCCATCACTCTCACCCGGTCTTCAAGATTTTCACGTTCTGGTCCATCACCCAGGATGAGCAGGTTGACGTTGTCATAAGTTTTAGCAATACCAGCAAATGCCCTTAACAGGAAAGGCAGGTTTTTCTCCGGGCCAACACGACCCATATAAGTCAGCAAGATATCATCTTCTTCAAATCCAAGTTCCTGGCGGGAGATGACCTGCTCGACAGATTGAAATGGGTGCACATCAACACCATTGGGGACCACGTCGATGGTGGATTCAACGCCCAGGTTGATTAAGACATCCTTCAAGCCTGCTGAGGGGGCGATCACAAGATCGCAGGCTTTACAGAATGAAGGCATGTAGGCGCGTACCAAGCCGTCACCCACAGCCTCAGGAACCATGGGCATGTATGCGTGGGCATACAGGTCGTAGCGCGTGTGATTGGTAAACACAAGAGGTATGCCCTGTGATCGAGAGTAACGGATAGCTAACTGGCCGCTGGTGAAAGGATGATGCACATGGATGATGTCCATCTTCTGAAGTATCTTCTGCGCTTCAGTACTATGGCGGGCGCTCAAATACAGCCCGGTATCAACCAGCGGCACACCGCGAGTGCGGATGATATTTGGTTCGTCATCTACATAATCACCGCCGCCAAATGTGAAAACGTAAACCTCATACCCGGCCTTTTCCAGGAATTGCTTGCTCAATGCGATTACATTGGTTATTCCGCTGATGTGTGGTTTATAGGCATCTGCCATCATCCCGATGCGCATATCTTTTCATCTCCAATTTCAGCAACGTGATTAACAATGCTGAGCGTAAAGTAATTTTACGCTAAGAATCGGTTAAAATGCAGTTGTGGAGAAAACCAGTTACCTGCCCAGTGCGGATCGCTTGAGCATCCTTTCTGCAGCCATCTTGCTGGCTTATGCTGCCAGCCGTTTTGTCGATATCCCTGCCTGGGATTTCGGTATGCAGCTGCCTGGTTTTTACCTGGCGCTGGAGGTTAACATCCATACGCTGGTTACCTTACTGGTGGCGGGATTGACAGCGAGTGGGGCAGATCTCCTGTTGCGAGAGCATCCCAAGATGGAGGGGAAACCCACCGTAGAGCACTGGCTTCTGCCGGCTTTGACAGCCTGGACGCTTGGTATACCTTTAAGTCAATTGGAAATTGGTCTGCAATGGATGGTCAGCTTTATCATTGGTGGAGCGATCTTGATGCTGGTTTTGGTTGCAGAGTATATTTCAGTAGATGCGGAGGATGAGCGTTACCCGATGGCAAGTGCTGCTCTAACCGCGGTATCATTTGCCCTATTCTTGATCTTGACCATCTCGTTGGAGTCTGCAGGCTTGCGACTATACCTAATCCTGCCTGCGCTGCTGCTCGCAGCAGTCCTGGTTAGTTTGCGAACCCTGCACCTGCGTGTGGTTGGTCGCTGGCTATATCTGCCTACGATTGTAATCACCGTGATCCTGGCCGGGCTCATCTCGGCGCTGCATTACTGGCCGCTTTCCCCGATCACTTTCGGTCTCCTGGTTTTGGGCCCGGCTTATTCCTTGACCAGCCTGATTGCAGCTTTATCTGAAGATCAATCGCTTAAGAAAGCTTTTTTTGAGCCTGGATTGATGCTGGCAGCGGTGTGGGGGACAGCGATTTGGATCGCATGAACGCCAAATTGCATCTGCATAGAGAACATTGGAATTTAATGTTGGATGATATCCTCGAGAGAAATACCGAGGAAGCATGTGGAATGGTGGCAGGGGTTGACATGACCAGCTGTGCGGTGTTCCCCATCACTAATGTGCTCCACAGCCCGGTAAGATTCCTGATGGATCCAGAAGAGCAGTTAAGAGCGTTCAATCAAATCGAGGATCAAGATTGGCAGCTGCTGGCGATCTATCACTCGCATTTGCAGGGTCCAGTTCATCCCTCCCCGATCGATATCGCCGAAGCATATTATCCAGAAGTAATAAATCTCATCTGGTCAAATATTTCAGGAGAATGGAATTGCAGGGGGTTTTTGATCCAGGCAGGTCAGGTGACCCCAGTACCTGTTGCTCGACTAGCAGAATAAACCGAATAGGGGATTAATCCTCATCATCTGATGAGGCGGGCGGTTTTCCATACAGATGTTGATAAAGTGCAAAGAGATTGCGGGAGTGCAAATCTTCTGCCAAACCACCGATCAACACTCTGCTCTTCCCGCACTCTTCGACCCCGATATCTTCTAAGAGATCCCAGGGATACTTCCTGCGCGCAGATTTGCGGACTGCCCGCCGAATTGCAGAAAGATATGCCAGATTGTCCTTTATGGTGATTTCGACTTCCCCGCGCAGGACGATGTCCCCATGACCCTGCACCACGTTCTCGAGCCCCATTGTTCCTATTTCCTTGAGAGATAGGACCATTTCGTCCGCGTCCCCATCCACGATATAGGGAATAGGCATGAGTATATCCCCAGCAAAGAGCACGCGATCTTCTTCAACTACCACGCCAATATTATCCGGGCTGTGACCTGGAAAGGAAATCATGGTTAAAGTCTTCTTTCCAATGCGCAGATTCATCGAGCCTTCTGAAAAGGTCAGGTGAGGCAGGACGATCCTGCCCTGCCGGAAGGTTGTACCCTGTTTCTTGGCTTCTTCAAGCGAAGCACGCCCCTTGGTATTGATCAATTCCCGGCATAAGGTGCTTGAAAGGATAGTGGCATTCGGGAACAGGTAATTGCCCCAGGTATGGTCGGCATGATAATGGGTGTTGATCACATACCTGACCGGGATCTGGAGATCCTGTTCGATAAACCGCCGGATCTCCAATGTTTCTTCAGGTAGAGCCAGGGTGTCGATAACGATGGCCCAGTTCGGACCAACAACCGCGCCCGCATTGACCTGGGCATAGACATCACTTTGAAAAGAGTATACGTTTTCGGCTACTCTTTCACGCTTTAGCATATAGAAATTCCTGTAATTGAAATTAATTAGATTTTATTAAAAAGTTCTACAACGATTTTTTCATGCGCTGTTTCGAACTAGGGAAGAATAGCACAAATAAGGGTTCAAAGTCAAGATAGTTTTACATAATATGAGTGGTTCTTGACCAGGACTTCATCAATTGGACACAGCAAATTGCCTTCCTTGACAGCGATTAATCGCTCAGGTACAATTCCGCTACCTTAAGCCGGGGCCTGTAGCGCAGTGGGAGCGCGCTTCAATCGCACTGAAGAGGTCGCGGGTTCGAATCCCGCCAGGTCCACTGGCCGGGAAGCAGCTCCCGCCCCGGCAAGAACAAATTATCTGGGCCCATGGCGCAGTTGGGAGCGCGCCTCAATGGCATTGAGGAGGTCGAGGGTTCGAATCCCTCTGGGTCCACTAATCTTCTTTATAATAAAGAAGTTTTACTGTTTAATACGATGTACCAGGCAAAACTACTGCAGTGCCATTAACATCTGAATAAATCGTCTGGCAGGAGTAGTAGATCATCCAACAGCGAGTTGGGAGAGAGGTGTGAGCCCAACGCGGTGCCCTTGGAGCGCCATAACTTGTTCGAACTCGCCTGCTGCGCCAGGATTGGCAGATACCACTGGTGAAAATCGATCCAGCCATCAGGAGGGTTTGATCGGAGAAGTTTAGCCAGTGGCGGGAATCGCCCGTTAGCGCGGTCCAAAGCGGTTTTACTGAACCAGGATATTCTTGGATAGTGAAGCAAGCAGGGTGGTACCACGGAGCAAACCTTCGCCCCTGATAGGTGGAGGTTTTTTTGATCCCTGCTCACAACTATTTGGAAGGTGGAGCATCCTGCAGCGATTTATTGTTAGCAAGGTTGAAAATTGGAGGTGCCCGATGATAGCAAATGCAGATATTCTCGTATGTGTGAATGAACGCTGCCTTCTCGCGGGCCTCCTTAGCCTTGAAATTTGTGAATGATTAATTTCGATCCGATTCTAGGAATTCATAATAATGAGGCTGAGAAAATGTCCGAACCATACAATCCCCAAGTCATAGAGTCAAAATGGCTGCACGCATGGCAGGCGAGCGACCTGTACCGCGTTATTGAACAGCCAGATAAACCTAAATATTACTGTCTAGATTTTTTTCCCTATCCCTCAGGCGATGGTCTTCATGTTGGTCACTGCCGGAATTATGTCCCCACCGACGTGATTTCGCGCTATATGCGTATGCGTGGGTATAACGTCCTGCATCCAATGGGATGGGATGCTTTTGGAGAACCGACTGAACAGCATGCAATTGCTCACGGGGTTCACCCACGCGAAACTACCGATCGCAATACAGCAAATTTCCGCCGCCAGATGGAGATGATCGGTACCAGCTATGATTGGTCGCGTGAGATTGATTCCTCCAGGCCAGAGTATTATCGTTGGACGCAGTGGTTTTTCCTCAAACTGTACGAAAATGGATTAGCCTACCGTGACACTTCCTGGCAGTGGTGGTGCCCGACTTGCCAGACTACACAATCCAGCCATGAGGCCGCAGGTGGGACGTGCTGGCGCGGTCATCCAGGGGTTGAAAAGCGCCAGCTGCCGGCCTGGTATTTCCGCATCACCGATTATGCAGAGCAATTGTTGGCAGGCTTGGACCAGATCGATTGGCCTGATCGCATTAAAACCATCCAGCGCAACTGGATCGGAAGGTCAGAAGGCTGCCGGATTGAGTTCAAAACCGAATCGGGACGGGTGGTCCCCGTATTTACGACCCGGCCTGAAACGGTCTTCGGGGCGACATTTTTATGTCTGGCTCCAGAACATTCATCTGTTCCTGAACTTACCCACGAATCTCAAAAATATGCGGTCAGTGCTTACGTCGATGCGACGTCCAGGAAAAGCGAAATTGACCGGCAATCAGACTCCCATAAGAAGACAGGTGTCTTTACCGGTGATTTCGTAATTAACCCGCTGAATAATGCCCGTATTCCTGTCTGGGTGGCGGATTATGTGCTGCCATCCTACGGCTCGGGAGCCGTGATGGGGGTTCCGGCACATGATGAACGGGATTATCAATTTGCGATCGATCATCATTTGCCTGTCAAATATGTCATCAAATCAGAGGAAATTACAGCGAGTGACTCCACCAGTGAGGCATACACAGGTTCTGGGGTAATGGTCGATGCCGGGTCCTTTACCGGGTTGCCCAGCCAACAAGCAGCTGAAAAAATTGCTGACCTGCTGGAGACGCAAGGTACCGGAAAGCGGACGGTTCGATACCGCATGCATGATTGGTTGATCAGCCGCCAGCGCTATTGGGGGACCCCGATCCCGATCGTCTACTGCGATAGCTGCGGTGAAGTACCTGTCCCTGAAGAGGACCTGCCTGTGCTGCTGCCGGAAATCAGCGACTTTATTCCAGATGGCAGCGGTCGATCTCCCCTTGCAAGCCAGGAGGATTTTGTCAAGACCATTTGCCCGATCTGTAAAGAACCTGCACGCAGGGAAACCGATACCATGGGTGGCTTTGCCTGCTCATCCTGGTATTTCCTGCGTTTCACTAGTCCTCAGTACCATGAAGGACCGTTTGATCCGCAATCAATGCGCTACTGGTCGCCGGTGGATTTATACGTCGGCGGTGTCGAACATGCGGTTTTGCACCTGCTCTATGCCCGTTTCTGGACCCACTTCCTGGCAGATCAGGATCTGCTGCCATTTCGAGAACCCTTCTCCAGGCTGCTCAACCAGGGGCAAATGATGGGCACGGATGGGTACCGCATGTCCAAATCGCGCGGAAATGTGATCACGCCAGATCGGATGGTGGCAGCATATGGCGCAGATGCTCTGCGAGTTTATGAGCTGTTCATGGCTCCATTTGAGCAAGATGTACATTGGAGTGATGAAGGCATCCAGGGTGCCAGGCGCTTCTTAAACCGGGTATGGAAGCTGTACACGGATAATTACCAAAAAACTTATTCTGCGGATGGAAGCGATTATGATTTAGAACGAGCCCTGCACCAGTTAATTAAAGACATCAGCCAGCGTATCGAAAGCCAGCGTTTCAACACTGTGATTTCCGCGTTGATGGAGTTTGTAAACATGCTCTACGAGAAGTACTACAATGGAAGCTGGCGGACTGAGACTTATCACCAAGCCCTGGAAACCTTAATACTGCTGATGGCTCCGATCGCTCCTTTCATTACGGAAGAGTTATGGCATCAGGCTGGGAATCAAGGTAGTGTGCACCTTCAGGATTGGCCAAGCTGGGATCCTGAAATCGCGGCAGACAAGGTGCTCCAAATCCCAATCCAGATCAATGGAAAGAAAAGGGCGTTAGTCGAGGTCGAATCTTCAGCCAGCAAAACTGAGGTTGAAGAAGCCGCTTTCGAATCTGCCAAGGTTCAGCAGTACATCTCTGGTCAGAAGGTGGTGGAGGTGATATATGTGCCGGGTAAAATTTTGAATATTAGAACCGAAAAACAATAATGAATACATCTAAGATAATTTCAGAAAGTGAAGTTGAATAATGGAGGCAGCATGACCATCGCTCTGGCAACAGCCTGGGATCCACGTGGTGAGTTGACACGTTTCTATAATCTTCTTCCGCGGCTTCAGGATGCATACACGGGGATGGCATTTTCATTGCCACCAAAGGTTGAGACGCAGCTGGTGAACCAATTACGTGATCTATCGCAAGTGAGCGTGACTTTGGTCCCAGATTGGTCCCATGGACGCTATGCAGCTTTGAAAAAGGCAACGGATTTTTCAACCACACATATCCAGTACGCAGATTTTGATCGCCTGCTGCGCTGGGTTGAGACCCGTCCAGGGGAGTGGCAGCATGTTCTGAGTAAGATCACGGAGTATGATTGTTTGATCCTGGGGCGCACACCTGCATCGTACGAAACTCATCCGAAGGCTTTGATCGAGACTGAGGCGATCAGCAACCTTGTGGTCTCGCACCTTGCAGGTCAATCGATGGATGTCAGCGCAGGTTCGAAAAGTTTTTCAAGTCGAGCCTGCAAAACTATACTTGAGAACAGCGAGCCAGGAAACGCCCTGGGCACTGATGCGGAATGGCCGTTAATCCTGAAACGGACCGGGTTCGAGGTGGATTACCTGGAAGTCGAAGGCCTGGATTGGGAATCGGCCGACCGGTACCAGGATCAAGCTGCTGACCTGAGCAGCCAAAAAGAAGCTGCAGATCTCTACGATGCTGATTCCGAGAATTGGTCACGACGGGTGGCAGTTGCTATGGAGATCGTTCAAGTGGGATTGGAAACGATCGCCATGGATATCACCTCCAGATCAATAACTGAGCCTTGAAACATTTTCGAGTGCAGCTTTAGGATGATCGATTGAGGCAAATGAGTTTATGATGACTAGAATTACCCAACCGGATTAAAGTAGTTATAATCGCTGAGAACAGGAACAATAGATAAATATTAAATGCAGTAATAATGTTGAAAAAAACCGTGGAGAGAAGAATGCCCGAGCAACCAGTTTATAAACCCGCAGAGATCGAACCCAAATGGCAGGAAAAATGGGAGCAGGATGGTCTCTATAATGCGGATATTGATACCTCAAAACCCAAGTACTACGCCTTGACGATGTTGCCATACCCCTCTGGAGATCTTCATATCGGTCACTGGTATGCCATGACGCCTTCAGATGCCAGGGCGCGTTATAAACGCATGCGTGGGTTTAATGTCATGTTTCCGATGGGTTTTGATGCTTTTGGATTACCAGCTGAAAACGCGGCTATCAAGAACAACATCCATCCCAAGGAATGGACATATGCCAATATTGTTCGGATGCGATCCCAGCTGCGCTCCATGGGGTCGATGTACGATTGGCGGCGAGAATCAGTTTCCGCCGACCCGAAATATTATCACTGGTCCCAGTGGTACTTCAAGCAGCTGCTTGAGAATGACCTGGCTTACCGCAAGATGTCACCTGTTGATTGGTGCCCAAACTGCAACACAACCCTGGCCAGGGAGCAGGTTTGGGGCGATGACCGTCACTGTGAACGCTGCAGCACCCCGGTGATTAAAAAGGACCTTGAGCAGTGGTTTTTCCGCACCACGTCTTATGCTGATGAATTGCTGGATTTCTCAGAGGTTGATTGGCCAGATCGGGTGATTTCACTGCAGACGAATTGGATCGGGCGCAGTGAAGGTGCTGAAGTGCACTTCACTGTGGATTCGCCTGAGCTCACAGAAGAGGAATCCCGCCTGACGGTCTTCACCACACGCCCGGATACTTTGTGGGGCGCGACCTTCATGGTGCTGGCTCCTGAACATCCTTTGGTCCCGAAGATCTCCTCAGCAGAGCAGTTAGACCAGATTAATGCATACATCCAGCAGGCAGAGCGCCTGTCAGAGATCCAGCGTGAATCAGCTGAGAAAGAAAAAACCGGTGTATTTACCGGTAGCCATGCAATAAATCCGGTCAATGGAAAGCAAATCCCGATCTGGATCGCGGATTACGTCATGATGACTTACGGGACGGGTGCCATCATGGCGGTACCAGCCCATGATGAACGCGATTTCGAATTCGCCCTGAAATTCGGATTGCCTATCCTGCCGGTGATTGAGCGCACTGATGGATTGACCAAATCGTTTGCCCCTGCCGGCAGCATGAAAGCCGGATTTGACGCTGCGCTGACAAATTTAGGTGCTGACTTTGCTTCCCGAGATGACGGGTATTACATCACAATCCCCGCGGGCAAGTTGGCAGCCTATAAAGAACTCGTTCCTGATTTCCTGGAGGAGAATGCCTGGAATGAAGTTGTCGGAACTGGTTGGTTCTTCATCTTCAAAGATGGTGTGCTGGAGTGGGATTCCCAGGAAAGCGAGGCTGTAATCCTGGCGCGCTGCAAGGATTTGAATTCCAACACCAGTGAAGCTCGGACATTGATGGAAATGCTCTGGGAAGTTGAATTCTACCAGGATGCTCTCTACCACCACGAATACGGTCAAATGATAAATTCGGGTGAGTTCAGCGGCACACCTGGTAATGTCGCCGTGCAGCGCGTGAATGAGTGGCTCGAAGAGCGCGGCAAAGGCAAAGCGGCGATCAACTACCGGCTGCGGGATTGGCTGATCTCTCGCCAGCGATATTGGGGTACACCAATTCCGATCATCTACTGTTCCGAGCATGGCGCACTGCCTGTTCCGGATGACCAGCTGCCAGTCTTGCTGCCAGATGATGTGGAATGGCTGCCGACCGGGGAAAGCCCTCTAAAGCTGCACCCCACCTGGCAGCATACAACCTGCCCGGAATGTGGAGAACCTGCGCTGCGTGAGACGGATACCATGGACACCTTCATGTGCTCCTCCTGGTATCACCTGCGCTACTTGAGCCCGGATTACGATCAAGGACCCTTTGACCCGGCGGAATATGATTACTGGATGCCGGTGGATATCTACACTGGTGGCATCGAGCATGCCACGATGCACCTGATTTACACGCGCTTCTTCCATAAAGCAGGCCGTGATATGGGTATTATGAAAGGCTCTGAACCGATGTCGCAGCTGCGCAACCAGGGCATCATCCTGGGTGAAGACTCGGAGAAAATGTCCAAGAGCCGCGGCAACGTTATCGCCCCGGACGAGCTGGTTGCCCGTTATGGCTCTGATACCGTGCGCGCGTACCTGATGTTCTTCGCTCGCTGGGACCTGGGAGGTCCCTGGAACAGCAGTGGAATCGGAGGAGTCGTGCGCTGGATGCGCAGGGTGTGGACGATGACAACGGAAGCTGCCGTTTCGGGATCACCGGATGCGGAAACACTGCGTAATCTGCGCCGTAAGGTGCACCAGACTTTGCGCCAGGTGACGCATGATTTTGAGACGTTCGAGTTCAACACGATCATCTCCGCCTTGATGGAACTGCTCAACGAGATGAGCACGGCGCGTGAAGGCGGTGCAGCTGGTTCTAATGAATGGGTCGAGGCCAGGGATATCTACCTGCGCATGCTGGCTCCGGTAGCCCCTCACGTGGCTGAAGAACTATGGGCCTACCTTGATAAGCCATACTCCATCCACTCGCAGCCCTGGCCTGAAGTGGATGAAGCTGCTGCGGCAGAGGAAGAAATCACCCTGGTTGTGCAGGTTAATGGCAAGGTACGCGACCGTATTTCTGTACCTGTAGATATCGAAGAAGGCATGGCGAAAGAACTGGCTTTAGGCTCGCAGGCAGTAGCGAAGTATCTGCTGGATAAAGAACCACGCAAGGTTATCCTGGTTCCGGGAAAGCTGGTAAATATCGTCGTTTAGCTTATTACGGCATGCGAACATGTGTGCCCCCGCGTTCGCTTAAGAACTCCAGAATTCACTCGATTGATGCATCGTTGACGAATTCTTGATCAGCTCAAAACAATCTCATCTGCAAAGATGAGATTGTTCTATCTCATTATGGTTGGAAGAGCTTGTTAAACCTTGCAAGTTCGGACACGTTTGTCCAGATTCTGATCGTTGCAAGATCGATGATGGCTGCTCAGGTGCGGCTCGATGAACCTTCTGGTTTACTCGCCCGGTATGTGATTCCCAGGGTGCCAAATGCGGCCGCTTCAGACTTCTGAGGCGCATCACGGTAGATGTCATCGCGCCAGGTGATCTCGAAACCTTCGAAGCCAGCTTCCTGGACTTTCTTCGCCAGCTCTGCTTCCAGCAGAGCGCCTGCAATTCAACCTGCCCAAAGGTCAAGATTATTCTTGGCGCTGTTGGGAACGGGTTTTTGCACCAGAATATCCGCGATTTGTATTCGCCCACCTGGTTTTAGGACCCGAAACATTTCGCTGAAAACAAGATCTTTATCAGGTGAGAGATTAATGGCTCCATTCGAGATGATCACATCTGCCCAATCCGTTGGAACTGGAAGCTGTTCGCTGTAATCTTCAGTAAATTCAATATTATCCAACCCAGAGCGTTCAGCATTGCTGCGAGATTTTTGAATCATCTCCGGGGTCATATCCACACCGATTACCTTGCCAGCGTCACCAACTTTTCGAGCAGCGATTAAGCTATCCATACCGGCGCCGCAGCCGATATCTAAAACATATTCCCCTGGATTTATCTCCCCGAGATTGAACACGTTTCCAGTTCCTGCAAATGATTCGATGACTTGCTCAGAGAATTGATCAAGTAATTCGTCATCGTAATCCAGCATTACAGCTAACCTTCGACCAGTGTGGAAGTGGAATCCTTTTTCTGGAGCCTCAGCGACAACAGCATATTCAACCTTTACTTCGGCCCTCAAAGTATCGACGAAGACTTGCGGATAACTTGTTGTGCCATCGGGATGGTATGGCTCTGGGGGTGGTGGATAATAAATGTAGGTCTTGATCGTGCCCAATTCGTCATAATTTTCCTGCCCCGCTTCGACGTCTTCCAGAGGTATCATCAAATCTTCTAAAGCTGATTCGGTCATCAAAACGTATTCGTCTGCCGTGACCGAATTCTTCAATAATCGGTGAATGACGATTGGGGCTGTTCCAGAGAGCTCTAATATATCGTTTATATGGAAGAACATGGTCTTACCGCTGTGTGCCACAATTTTAAGTTTTAACTTCTCTACATTGTTGCAGGCATTGCAGTTGCAAATCTTGTGCAGGGTGAGTTCTGAAATTTTGTTGGAAAATACACGGAAGAAATCGATTAATCTCTCCAATAAGGTAGCTTTAACTAATTCCCAGCGCACCAAAGGATCATCCTTATCAATGTACAGGAAGAGGGCATCCCCTTCAAGGCGAATTAACTGCATAGGAGATTTGATTTCTTCCAGGATGGTATTGATCAGATCACGAATGA
>PVMK01152052.1_pt1 | contig 30835 bp, 30 predicted proteins | sample 1853481 | NCBI WGS metagenome assembly PVMK01 (sample SAMN08533507, study PRJNA380276) | Marine sediment metagenome, whole genome shotgun sequencing project.
TGCGCGGGTCGCCCTTGGGGTAATCGAGCCGGCGCTCGAACTCGCGCCCGTCGGCGGTCCTGATCACGACCCGCACCCGCTGCAACTCTGGGAAGACGGCCTCGATCTCGGGGTCGGCGATCACCTTGACCTTGGAAAGCTGGGCGCGGATGGTCGGGTCCATGATCTTGACGTCGGTGAACTGGAGGGGTGTCACCTGACGTTCGGCGACGGCGGCGGCGATCACATAGGGCAGAGAGTGGTCGGCGGTCTCCTTGCTGCGAGGATCGTACTTGGAGGGGTCGGCGAGAATGTCGGCGGCCCGCGCCAGCGAGTAGATAGTGACGGTTTCCACCTCCTCCGGAGCGAGATCGTTCTCGAGCACGAGGTCCAGGGTCGCCGAGATCGGCGCGTGGGTCAGAGCCTCGGTGGGGAAGAACTTCATCCCGCACTGGAGGATTCGCCACGAGTCGCCGAGGCCATCGGTCAGGATATCGAAGCGCCACTCGGAGTCGAAGACGTGGCTGAAGCCCTCCTTGCCGTCGAGGACGTGCTCGGGCCCCGTGTAGCCGCGCTCGGCGAGCAGGGCGGCCAGCACGCCGGACTGGACGGCGAGGGGATCGACGGTGTTCTTCATCATCGTCAGCTTGCCGGCGGTCACCGATCCGGTGGTGCAGTGGCGGGATGCCGAGATGCCGATCGCGTGCTGCATCTGCTCGGCATCGAGACCGAGCATGCGCGCGGCGGCGATTGGCGCCGCGGCCGCGGTCAAGGTCGCGTGGTGCCAGCCGATCTCGCGGACGCCGGGGAAGGAGACCTCGCACAGGCGCTGCTCGAACTCGTAGGCAAGGGCTATGCCGATCAGAAGGTCGCGGCCGGACCCGCCGGCCCGTTCCGCCGCGGCCATGGCTGCCGGGATGAGATCGGACGGGTGGGACGGGTCCTGCTTCCAGTAGATGTCGTTGTAGTCCATCACCCGGATCATGAGCGCGTTGAGCAGTGAGGCAGACACCGGGTCCCAGAGTTCGCCGGTGACCATCACCCGGCAGTCGCCCGAGCCGGCGGTTTCCGACAACACGTCGCGCGCGATATGGACATCGTGCTGCTGGGCGCCGCCAAGAGCGCAGCCGACCGAGTCCATCAGGAAACGCTTGGCCTCGTGGACGACCTCGGCCGGAAGGTCCTCGTATCGAACGCCTGTGGCCCAGTCGGAGATGATGCGGGTAACAGTGGTCATCGATGCCTCCCGGATGCTAATTGCCGGCATGTTCGCGGCGCGGAGATTGTAGCCCTTTTTCGAGTCATCAGTAATCAGTGATCAGAGATCAGTCGGGTGTCCGCGGGGCTGGGTGGTTGAGACTGATCACCGATCACTGATCACTGATCACTAGGTCGGAGACGTCGTATCATGCTCCGGGGAGGATCGAATGGCTGACGAACGCAAAACAGCTGCCTGCCTTGCGGTGGGCTCCGAACTTCTGGGCGACCGCCGCCTCGACTCCAACTCGCTGACCATCACCCGCGCCCTCGCCCGTTACGGCGTGACGGTGGAGGAGAAACGGGTCGTCGGTGACTCGGTTGAGCGGATGGCGGTCGCGATCAGCGATCTCCTCTCCCGATTCGATCTGGTGGTGGTGACCGGGGGCCTCGGCCCGACCGCCGACGACGTCACCCGCGATGCCGTCGCCCGCGCTCTCGACCGTTCGATCGAGCCCGACCCCGAGGTCGAGGGCTGGATCCGCGCCCGGTACTCCGACCTCGGACGCAACATGCCCCCGATATGCACCGTCATGGCGCGAGTCGTCGCCGGATCACGTGCGCTTCGCAACGACCGCGGGTCGGCGCCAGGTCTGATGGTCGAGGTGGACGGCCATCTCCTCGCTGTCTTTCCGGGCGTGCCGTGGGAGATGGAGGAGATGCTCGAACGCGACCTCTTGCCGTTGGTCGCGGGTTGGAACCCAGGCTGGGAACGGGTGACCCGCACCCTTCTCCTGGGCGGAGTCGTGGAGTCGGACACCGAGGAGGAGATCCGCCACCTCTACGATCGCTTCGGCCGGGAGAACGTCACCATACTTGCCTCGTACGGGGTGCTGCGGCTAGTGCTGTCGGCCGCAGGCGACGAGGCGGCCGCCCACAGTCGGGTGGCCACGATGGAGGCGGCCTTTCGCGAGGTGCTCGGGGACGACGTTGCGGGAGTCGACGTCGCCGGTCTGGCGGATGTGGTGCTCGAGAGCCTTCGCAGCCGGCGCGAGACCCTGGCCGTGGCGGAGTCGTGCACCGGTGGTCTGGTCAGCGCCTGCATCACCGACGTGGCGGGCGCCTCGGAAGTTTTCCTCGGCGGCGCAGTCACCTACACCAACGACGCCAAGGAGGATCTCGTCGGGGTGCCGCACGAGCTTCTGGTCGAGCACGGGGCGGTGTCGGAGGAGGTCGCCCGGGCAATGGCCTCCGGGGTCCGCGAACGATTTTCAGCTGACTGGGGCATCGGCATCACCGGCATCGCCGGCCCGACCGGAGGCAGCGCCGAAAAACCGGTCGGCCTCGTCCACTGGGCGGTGGCCGGACCCGGGGGCGTTCAGGCGCGGCACCGCGTCTTCCTGGGAGACAGAGCGATCGTCCGTGAGTGGAGCCTCAACGCCGCCCTCGATCTCCTGCGGCGCAAGTTGATGTGATGATCCGCGCCTTCCTGGCTCTCGAGGTGCCGGCGGCCGTCAAGACGCAGCTTGCGGCGGCGCAAGAAAAGCTGCGGCGTGAGCTGCCGCGAGCTCGCTGGACCCGCCCCGAAGGTTGGCACCTGACTCTGAAGTTTCTCGGTGAGGTTGCGCTCCCGGCGCTCGAAGGGCTGGCCGCCGAGCTCGCTCCGGGGCTTCATGGCCTCGGTGCGGTCAACGTGCGCCTTGGCGGTGCTGGGTTCTTTCCCTCGCCGGCGCGGCCGCGGGTGGCGTGGGTGGGAGGCGCCGCCGGCGGTGTGGAATCGGTTGTCGCGGCAGTCGAGCGGGCGGCCGAGGGCACCGGTTTTCCCCGCGAACGCCGGCCGTGGTCCATTCACCTGACGCAGGCCCGTCTCAAGGATCGCTGGCCTCCAGCGGCGGTCGATCGATTCCTCGGGTGGGGAGAGGAGCTCGATCTCGAGGCCTTTGACTGCCGGGAGGTCGTGCTGTTTGAGAGCGATCTCCAACCCGGGGGTGCGGTGTACACTGCGCTGGAAAGGCTGCCCCTAGCCCGGTCTTCTCACCGGGTTTCGTAGCGAGGGCGGCGAAGGGGAGTCAGGTGTTGGGTTTTTCGCGAATCGGGCGACGCAGGCGTAGTCACACTACTCCGAGGAGCACGATTTACGAAAAGCACGACAGATGGCTGCCATTCGCCGCTCGCAGTAGACACCCGGTGGGAAGACCGGGCTAACATGAGAATCGAGCTGTCGCTGGTGCTCCTCGCCTACCTTATGGGTTCCCTGCCCACGGCATACCTGGTGGTACGTCTGGTGACCGGCAAGGATGTGCGGCGGGTGGGCACGGGCAATGTCGGCGGAACAAATGCTTTGCGGGCCGCCGGGTGGAAGGCGGGCGTGGCGGTCACCCTCATCGACATGGCCAAGGGCGCGATCCCGGTGTGGCTGATGCAGAGGTACAACCCCGAAAGCGGGTGGGTGGCGGCGGCGATGCTGGCTGCGGTGATCGGTCACTGTTACCCCGTGTGGCTCAAATTTCGAGGCGGGAAAGGGGTGGCCACCGGCCTTGGAGCGTTTCTCGTCATCGCTCCCCTGAGCGCGCTGGCGGCCGTTGCGCTGTGGTTCGTGGTGCTCGCTGTCTCGCGCTGGGTGTCGTTGGCTTCGATGATAGCAAGTGCGAGCTTTCCCCTGATTCTGAAGCTGGTTGACCACCCCGATCTCGTGACCCTGGTGGCCGTCAGTGCGGCTGCGATGCTGATCATCCTGCGCCACGCCTCAAATATCCGCAACATGCTGGGCGGGAACGAGGCCAAGGTGGGCGACGACTCCTGGACTCTTGGAGGTGACGAGTGAGAATGAGCGTATTCGGCGGCGGATCCTGGGGCACGGCCATGGCGCACCATCTCGCGCGGCGAGGGCACGAGGTGATGTTGTGGGCGCGTGAGCCGGAGGTCGCAGAGGGGATCAACTCGGAGCATCGCAACCCACTCTTCCTCTCCGACCTCGAGCTCGACAGAGGGATCGAGGCCGTCGATCGGCTCGACGCTGCGGCGCGGCACGCGGATCTGTGGTTGTGGGTGGTGCCCGTGCAGTTCAGCCGGATGGTGATGGAGGAGCTGGCCGCCGAGATGAACGACGACGTGAGGGTGGTTTCCGCGTCGAAGGGAATCGAGACCGAGTCCTTGCGGCGGATGGATGAAGTTGCAGCTGAAGCGTTGGGTCTTGACGAACGGCACTTCTGCTGTCTGTCGGGTCCGACCTTTGCACGTGAGGTCGTTCGTGGTGACCCCTCGGCGGCGGTGCTCGCATGCCCCAACCTCGAGCTGGCCGCTCACCTCCAGGAGGAGTTCTCCGATCACCACCTGCGGTGCTACGTGGGCGCCGATCTGGTCGGGGTCGAGCTTGCCGGCGCCCTCAAGAACGTGATCGCCATCGCCGCCGGGATCGTCGACGGTCTCGGGCTCGGCTTCAACACACAGGCCGCGCTGATGACACGCGGTCTGCACGAGATCACCCGCCTCGGGGTCGCCCTTGGCGCCGACGCAGAGACCTTCCGCGGTCTCGCCGGAATGGGCGACCTCGTCCTGACATGCACTGGAGGACTGTCCCGTAACCGGATGCTCGGACAGCGCCTCGGCCGTGGCGAGACCCTCGAACAGATTCTTGCTTCGTCGCGTGAGGTGGTGGAAGGAGTTCGAACCACTCCGGCAGCGGCGCGGCTGGCGGCGGACCACGATGTCGACATGCCGATCACCGATGCCATGAGCCAGCTGCTTGAAGGGAAGGTTGACCCGAAAACGGCCCTGCACGAGTTGATGACCCGGGAGCTCAGGGTGGAGGCGGAGCTGTAGAATTTCGGATTTCGGATTTCGGATTTCGGATTTTCCATCGCACACCCGCCCGATACTCGATACTGGATACTCGATTCTCGATCCGCCCACACATCGGATACTCGATACTGGATACTCGATTCTCGATTCGCTCAACCAACCCTTGACAAAACGGTCCAGGAATTAACGCTTTTGTTGCATCGAGCATCGAGCATCGAGCATCGAGCATCGAGCATCGAGCATCGAGCATCGAGCATCGATGCAACCTTCAGCCCGCTTCGTACTCGTCTCGTGGGATCCGGAGACCCGGCACCAGATTCCTCTCGGCGATGACGACGATCGCCTTTGGGTATTCGGGACAGGCTTTCTCGCACAGGCCGCAGCCGGTGCAGGCGCCACTGCCGACCAGCGGCCGGCTGCCGATCAGCATGATGGCGCGGTCGGGGTAGGGGCAGGCGGTGTAGCAGGCGCGGCAGATCTCGCCCTTGAAGGTGACGCAGCGGCGGGGATCGACCTTGGCGATGCCGAGGCGCACGCGTTCGGGCCCGCCCGGATCCACTAGCGCTCCCTCGTCGCAGGCCGCGATGCACGGCAGCTCGGTGCACAGATAGCACGGTTTGACCGACGGCTCGATGACCGGAATCAGCCGGCCGTCCTCGCGCTCGATCGTGATGATGCATTCCGGCGGGCAGACCGGGATGCAGTCGCCGCAGCCTGTGCAGGCGGCCAGGAACTCCTCGTCGGGTTTGAGCGCGCCCGGTGGGCGGAGGACCTTGGCGGCGTCCGGCGCCGAGCTCCCGGCGGCAGCGGCGGTCGTCTCGCGGAAGAGATCGAACCATCCGGTCACGATCTCGCGCCGTGACCGCTCCCGGTGGTCGCTCATTGGCTTGCCCCTTCCGGCAGCGGGATCTCGTCCCATGGAATGGGCTCTTCGATGCGTCTGATCTCGGTGCCGTCGAGCGCCTGTGTGACGAGGTCCTCGACGTCGAGCCCGGCCTCGGCCCGGTCGAGCTCCGCCGCCGTCGAGCGGGTAGCCGGCCTGTCGGGCAGGAGGAACGAGCAGCAATCGAAGTGGGGGAGGATCGAGGTCTCGTAGCTTCCCATGCGGCGCGCGAGGTCGATGATCTCCGGCTTGTCGAGCCCGATCAGCGGCCGCAAAACCGGCATCGTCGCGACCGACTCGACCGAGCGGAGATTCTGGATCGTTTGCGATGCGACTTGGCCCAGGGACTCCCCGGTAACCAGCGCATCAGATTTGAAACGCCGCGCAATGGCCTCAGAAAGACGGATCATGAAGCGTCGGTAGAGCAGCACCCGCACCTCGGCGGGACAGCGGGCGGCGATTTCTTCCTGGATCGGCAGCAGCGGCGTCATGGCGAGGCGTGCGGGGCCCTGGTAGCGGACGAGGATCCTTACCAGGTCCTCGACCTTCTCGAGGCTGGCCGGGTCGGTGCGGGGGACCGAGTGGAAGTGAACGAAGTCGAGGCGCATACCCCGCTTCATCATCTGGTAGGCGGCAACCGGCGAGTCGATGCCGCCGGAGATCAGGCAGGAGGCCCGACCCCCAACACCGACCGGTAGGCCGCCGGGGCCCGGAACACGACGGGTCCAGGTGGAGATACCCTTCTCGTCCACGAGCACGTGGATCGTGATGTCCGGGTCGTGGAGATTCACCGGCCATTCCTTGCGCTCCTGAACGAAGGTACCGATTCGCCTCTCCACCTCGGGAGATGTCATGGGGAACCGCTTGTCGGAGCGGATACAGCGGATAGCAAAGCTCTCCGCCTCCATCTCATTCAGGCGCGGTCCGAGCAGCGACTCGAGGTCGTCGACGGTGGCGCCGGCATACTCGACCGCCATCAAGGCGCCGAGGCCGAAGACCGTTGCCAGTCGCCGCGCAGCCTCGGGAAACGGCACCGGTTCAGTGAACGAAATCAACACCCGCCACGCGGGCCGTTCGATCCGATCGACCGGGAGGTCGGAAAGCGCTTTGCGGATATTCTCGGTGAGGGTGCGCTCAAACCACCGGCGGTTGCCCCCCTTGAGGCTGATCTCCGATGTGGTGCACAGGACGCGAGTTACCGTCTCCATCCGCCGAGGGTACCATTTGAGGATTTCGGATTTCGGATTTTGGATTTCGGATTTCGGAATGCCGCCCGCCGGCCACGGTCTTCGACCGCGGCCACTTCGCTCCGGCAAGTGTCTTCCGGCGTGAACATCCCGATTCTCCGGAGCTGTATTACCCGTGAGTGCCCCCTCTGACGATATTTGGGCCCGAGTCATCCACTCTCAACAGTCATCCGTGCTCCCAAAATCGTCAGAGACGGCACGTCCGGTCAGCATTCGCAACAGCGCCACGCCGACCGGGGGCTCCGGGAGAAGAATGCAGATTGGGGACGGCAAATCCGAAATCCGAAATCCGAAATCCGAAATCTCTCGTGTTCGTCAGAACGCGATTCTGATCGGTTCCGCCACGAAGCAGAGTACGAAGATGACGATGGCGATCCAGCCGACCAGCTGCCGTCGGCGTTCGAGGGGTTGGTCCTCGTCCCACAACCGCGGGTGCTGGGGTTTGAGGATCAGGGCGATGACCACCCACACCCACCAGCCGGGCCATACGAAACCGAGGCCGGCGAGCACGCCGAGTAGCGGCCAGGCGAGGACACGGTGCCAGCGGCCGAAGAGTGCGTAGGCCACATGGCCGCCGTCGAGCTGGGCGAAGGGCAGAAGGTTGAGGAGAGTGACCAGGATGCCGAACCAGGCAGCGACTCCGGTCGGGTGCAGCCACAGCGTCATGTCGTCCCCGAGGCCGGGCTGGATGAGGGTCTCGAGAAACCGGTAGATCAGGGGCTCGCCGAACTCGAGGTAGGCGCCTCCCACCGGCGCCTCGCCGACCTCCGACGCCGCGATGCCGTAGGCCAGGAAGGGCACCAGCGCCGCAAAACCGGCAATCGGCCCGGCGGCCCCCACGTCGAGCAGCTGTCTCTTGTTGCGGATGGGATCCTTGATACGGATGACCGCTCCGAGAGTCCCGATGCCGAGGAATGGAACCGGAAAGGGAATGAAAAAGGGGGGAGTCGCGGTAAGACCGTGGCGGCGTGCCGCGACGTAGTGGCCAAGTTCGTGGCAGCCGAGGATCGTCAGCAGAGGGATCGAAAACTTGAGACCGGCGAAGTACACCCTGGGGTCGGAGAAGAGTTGGGACAGGCTGAGACGGGCCATCTCCTCCGGCAGGCCGCCCCAGACGAGACCCCCGACAATGGTGGTACTGGCGAATGTCAGGACGAAGAGCAGGATGTGCAGCCACCATTTGGGCTGATACGCAGGGGGAGCCGATAAGAAGGCCCCGGCGGGCACTCCGTCGGGGCCAAGAGAATCGTATGGTTCGGGCGGAGGCACGCTCAGCTCATGTTGCGCAACGCCTTACCCGGTTTGAAACGGATGGTCTTCCCGGGCGGGATCTCAACCTCGCGGCCGGTCTTGGGATTCCGTCCGATGCCGCGCTTGCGGTCCTTGACCTGGAAAACGCCGAAGCCGCGAAGCTCAATCCGGTCGCCGCGCAGGAGAGCGCTCTTCATGCCATCGAACAGGGCATTGACTGCCTCGTTCGCCTTGGGCTTTGGAAGATCGGTGGCCTTCATCACCCGCTCGACCAGATCCGACTTGATCATCCACTCCTCCTTCCCCGGACACGGGGACTGAAAACTTACCTGGAACCTCAACCCCTGTCAAGGGTTAGCCCGGTCTTCTCACCGGGTTTCGTAGCGAGGGCGGCGAAGGGTAGTCAGATGTTGGGTTTTTCGCGAATAGGGCGACGCAGTCGTAGTCGCACTACGTCGAGGAGCACGATTTGCGAAACGCACGACAGATGACTGCCATTCGCCGCCCGCAGTAGACACCCGGTGAGAAGACCGGGTTAGGGATACGCAGGCGAAAAAAAGCCTCCCGCGAACGTCGCGGGAGGCGGTTTACACGCCGGTTTGTCCAGGAGAAATCAGAAGGGCACGTCGTCGGCATCGTCCGGGAAGGACTGCGCGACGACCCCGTGATCTTCGCGCGGAGCACCGTTGCCAGCGCCTCCGCGACCGCCCAACATCTCCATCTCTCGAATGTGGATCTCGGTGCGGTACTTCGTCACTCCATCAACTTCGTATTTTCGGGTTCGGATTTGGCCTTCGATGTACAGCTGCTTGCCTTTTGTGACGTAGCGTTCAACGACGTCGACGAGTCGATCCCACGCCACCAGGTTGTGCCACTCGGTGCGGGGGTTTCCGTTCTCGTCCTTCGAGCGGCGGTCGGACGTGGCGAGCGAAAACGTGGCCAAGCGCGTTCCACTGGGGAGCGTCTTAATCTCCGGATCCTGGCCGACATTACCCAACAGGATAGCTTTGTTGATACCCATAATGTGCTCCTTCTCAGCGCGGAAAGGACAGCGGGAGCTTAGCACAGCAGCGGCGCACTTCGGCCCCCAAGATTAGGAATTAGGAATTTGGAATGCCCACCCATCCACCCCACGGGATTTCGAATTTCGAATTTCGGATTTCGAATTTTTGGAACGCCTCGGGAAACGGCCCGCGTTCACCGGAGGTGCCTGGCATCCCGACAGGATGTTGTCCTCAAACCGCCGGCGGCAGCGGAGTGAGCTCAGGCCTCATCCGAAGGAGGAGACCATGAGCCACGTGCTGGCGACGGTGCTTCACCGCGGCCGCAAGGCCGCGAGTAACGTCATGGCGGCGTGCCTGGCACCTCGCGGGAGGGATGTGCGGAAACGGGAGTGCGGAGGAGGTTCCTGCTTTTCCCTGGCACCTCTCCCGCCACGGAATCGCCACGCCACCGCCACCCTCTCGCACCCCTGGGGGTGATACCGTTGCCATCGTGAGTCAGGAGCAGCGTGTCGTTCACCACGCCTCCCGGATGGCGGTGGTGACTCTGTTTTGCAGAATCACCGGGTACCTGCGGGACAAGGCTCTGTTTTCTGTGATTGGTGCGGGCGACCTCTATGACATGTATCGGACCGCCAACCGTATCCCCAACGCCTTTCGCGGTCTTTTTGCGGAGGGAACGCTCCACGCCGCCTTCGTCCCGACCCTGGCGCAGCTGACCGGTAAGGAGGGCGACAAGCGGGAGGCGGTGGAGCTCTTCCGTGGCCTGCTTGCCGTGCTACTGCTGGTGGTCGGGGTGGTCGTCGCCGTCGGGATTCTTCTGTCGCCGTGGCTGGTGCGGCTTTATGCCGAGGGCTTCTCGGCCACTCCCGGCAAGCTCGAGACCACCGTCCTCATGAACCGGATCATGTTCCCGTACCTTCTCCTGATCTCTCTCGCGGCCCTCCTGCAGGCGGTGCTCAACAGCCACGAACGCTTTCTGCTCGCGGCCGCAACCCCGATGTTTTACAACCTCACGATCACCGTCACCGTGTGGCTCGTGCTGCCGCGATTCGACAACCCGGCGCCCGTGCTTTCGGTCGCGGTCTTGGTGGGCGGATTCCTGCAGTTTGCAGTGCAGGTGCCGGCGGTTCGCCGCCTCGGCTTCTCGCTGAGGCCGCTGTGGAACGGCTTTCGCAACCCGCAGGTACGCTCCGTGCTGCTCCTGATGCTGCCCGGCATTCCAGTTCTCGGAATCAACCAGCTCAATCAGTTGATCTCCAACCGATTCGCCTCGTACATCGATGCCGGGGTCAGCTACACCTACGGCGCCTACCGGGTGACCGAGCTCGTCTTCGGCGCCGTGGTGGTGCAGCTGACGACGGTACTCCTACCCCTGCTGTCGCGCGAGTTGCGGGAGGCGCCGGAACGGGCGGCACGGACTCTCCTCGGCACGGTGACTCTGGTTAGCTTCGTAACCTTGCCGGGGGCAGCGACCATGGCGATCCTGGCGACTCCTATCATCGGTCTCCTCTTCGGCGGCGGCCGCTTCGACCTCCAGGACGTGAGTATTACCGGAGCGACCCTCAGCGCCTACGCGTTTTCGCTTGTCGGGACGGGGCACGTCAAGGTGATGGCGAGCGCGTTCTTCGCCCAGAAGAACACCCGGACGCCGATGTGGGGCAGCCTGGTGGCGCTCATCATCTTCACCGCGGCCTGCGCGCGATTGGTCGGCCCGCTCGGCACCGTAGGGCTCGGTTGGGCCAATACCATCGCGATGACCTGCTTCGCCGGCTTTCTCACCGTACTGTACGGGTGGCGATATGGTCTCGGTGGTGTCCGTCTCGGCGAAACCCTGTCGGCCGTCAGTCGGCAGCTAGCAGCATCCGGCGTGATGACGGCGGGTCTAGTTCTCGCACGGCCATGGCTGGCGGAAATCGACCATACGTCGCTGGATGGTGCGATTCGCATGGCGGCCGTGCTGCTGCCGGCCGGGGCGGTGTACATCGGGTTGGTGACCGCCCTCGGTGGGCGAGAGCTATCGTTGCTGCTGTCGACCTTCAAACGTGGGAGCGAGTCATGAGGATGGTGATTCAGAGGGTGTCCCGCGCCGAGGTGCGGGTGGGCGGAGAAACCGTCGGCCGCATCGGCGCCGGCCTGGTGGCACTCGTGGGCTTGGAACGAGGCGACGGAGAAGAGCAACTCGTGGGCGCGGCCCAACGCCTGGCCACCCTGCGCGTATTTTCAGACGATGACGGCCGCATGAATCGCGGTCTGGACGAGGTCGGGGGCGCAGTGCTCGCCGTCTCACAATTCACCCTTGCTGGCTCGATCCGCAAAGGGCGACGACCGAGCCTTGACCGTGCCATGCCGGGCGATCAGGCGGCGCCGCTCTTCGAGCGCTTTCTCGACCTGCTGCGCGCCGAGGACGTGCGTGTCGAAACCGGGATCTTCGGCGCCCTGATGGATGTCGAGCTGGTTAACGATGGGCCGGTCACCCTGATTTGGGAAGAACACCCTAATTCTTAATTCTCAATTCTCAGTTCTTAATTACGGACAGTGGTCGGAGAGATCGCGCAGGCGATGGTAATTCAAAATTGAGAATTAAGAATTATCGCTGTTGGCTTCTTGCCACACGATCCAGAAATCCTCTGCCTCTTCGAGGTGGTCGAGAGTGGCGAGGAACTGGTCATCGGTGTTCAGGAACGCGCGGTAACCGTCGTCGAGTCCGAGCGTCGCGTTGAGGACTTCGACCTGAATGCCCAGGGCCACATCGGAGACATCCTGGGGCGTGCTTTTGAGGTCCTCGAGGTGCCCATCCGGGAGAACCTCGTGCTCGCCCAGCCATGTCCAAAATCGACTCAAGACCTCCTCGTCGACGACGAAGGCGCGACCGATGTCGGCCTGCTCAACCTCGGGGACGTCCTCGAGGAGCTCGACTCCAAAACGGAAGAAAGCCGAGCTCCCATAAAGCCGGGCGAGGTTTTCCGATAGCGTCCTGGAGCTGAGAGTGACGTCGGGCGTGATGCCGCCGCCTCCGAGCACGGTTCGTCCGGCGTCGGTAGCGTAAATGTCCTCGCCGTTTGAATCGTTGTTGCCGTTGCGGTGGGTTATGTAGTCGATGAACGAGTCGTAATCACGCTGAATCGACCGGCCGGAAGGTGTGTAGTAGCGCGCGGTGGTCAGGGCTAGACCGGTGTCGCGCACGGTGAAGACTGTCTGTACGAGGCCCTTGCCCCAGGTGACCTCTCCCAAGACGAGACCGCGATCGTGGTCTTGGACCGCTCCAGCGACGATTTCTGACGCCGACGCCGAACCCTCATTGACGAGGATCAACAGCGGCCCTTTGAATGGCTCGTCGTGGCCGGGCGCCACCATGGTGGTGTGGCTCGACGGGGTCCGTCCACCGGTTGTGACGATGAGATTGCCCTCGGCGAGGAACGCATCCGAAACGCCGATGGCGGCGTCCAACGACCCGCCGGGATTGTTTCGAAGGTCGAAGATCAGGGTCTTCATCCCTTCCGACTCGAGGCGGTCAATGGCCTCGTGGACCTCGCGCGAACTGCTCGAAGTGAACTCCGAGAGGCGGATGTACCCGACCTCGGGCCGGACCATGAACGCGTAGCGCACCGTGGTTTGGGGGATACGGGCGCGTGTGATGTCAACCGTGAACGACTGGGAAAGCCCCGGTCGGTCGATCGTGAGCTCGACTGTCGTGCCTTCGGGACCGCGAACCATATCAACAACGTCGTCGAGGCTCAGGTCCTCGGTAGCCTCGCCCTCGACGGCCGAGATGATGTCTCCCGTCCGTAGACCCTTGGACGCGGCCGGAGTGCCTGCCATCGGCGCGATCACCGTAATCTTGCCGTTGCGGCGGGAAATGATGATGCCGACGCCGAAGAACGATCCCTCTTGGCGTGACCGCATTTTGTGGAAGGTGCGGGGATCGAGGTAGTTCGAATGCGGGTCGAGGACCTCGAGCATGCCGGAGATGCCGTCGTACACGATGTCGGCGGGGTCCTGCTCGGTGGGCAGCCACTCGAGCAGCAGATTGACCACCCTCGACGCGCGGACCATGAGCTCGGTCTCCTCTTCGGGCACCGAGCGCTCGCCGAAGAGGGCGCCGGCGGTTGCTCCGCTGAGAAGCACCACCAAGGCGACAACGATCGGGTTGAATCTCTGTTTTTTCTGGTTCATCGTGATCCCATCAGTAGATCGGCCCGTCTCGAGGCGGGCACGTACCCAAGTGTAACCCGCTCTGACGTACGAATACTCCCAGGCGGGAGTTTCCCGCGCAGCAGGGGAGAAGGGGGTACCCGTTTCCGTGCCCGCCCGCCGGCCACGGTCTTCGACCGCGGCCACGCGTTCTCGGATAGCGTGCCCTCCGAGCATGGCCGCACCCCCCACCCTGTATGTGATCGCGCCGATTCCGGACCTCTGGCCGCGTTTTCCTCCATCCGCTTGGTCGGGATGGCCGGACGGCCTATCCCTCCCTCCCTCCAGTCGGAGAAACGCACCCAGAGGCCCAAACTCGTCGCGATCGCGGAATCTCCGTTTCACTCCGATTCCGCGGGGCCTGGTTCAATCCTGGAATGCCCGAGGGTCGGCGCGGCGGCTTCGCCGCCCCCGCCGCTGTTGCTCCGGGCCTCTGCTGCGGCCCGCGAACCACGGCCACCTGGCACGCTGACGCGCACCAGCTGACCACGTCTCGCGGCCCTCGCAACGAGACCCTCCGCAACAGCGCCACGCAGACTGGGGCTTCCCAGCGGAGGATTCAAGCTGGGGGACGTCGAATCCGAAATCCGAAATCCGAAATCCGAAATCCGAAATTCCTCCGGTTATACTGGCGCCGGGAGGCTTTGTGTTCGGAACCCTGGGTATGCCCGAGTTGATTTTGATCTTCGTGGTCGCGCTGCTGCTCTTCGGTCCGCGCAAGATGCCGCAGATCGGACGTTCCATCGGCCGCGCGATGGGTGAGTTTCGGCGCGCGTCGAACGAGTTCAAGCGGACCATCGAGGACGAGGTCGCAGCGGACGAGATCCGTGAGGTGGAAAAGGATCTCAAGGAAATAAAGAAAACCATCACAGATCCCGTTGGGATTTCCGATCTGACGACCTCTTGCAAAGAGCCGCTCGAGAAGCCGGCTGAATCGGCGGACGACACCGAAGGGACCGACAGATCGTGAGCTCCCCGGAACCGGAGCTGGGCGGCGACATCGACAAGGAGTTGGAGGAAGGTCTCCCGCGGATGACGCTGCTCGACCATCTCGACGAGCTGCGCCGCCGAATTCTTTACAGCGTCATCGCGCTCTTCGTCGCCTTCCTCGGCAGCTGGTACTTTGCTCCTCGGATCTTCCACTGGCTCGAAAGACCCTTTTTGCTCGCCGTGCCGGAGGGTGAGCAGCTCGCCTTCACCGATTTGCCAGGTCCTTTCATGCTCTACGTCAAGGTGGCGCTGCTGACCGCCATCTTTGTCTCCGCGCCGGTGCTTCTGGCGCAGCTGTGGTTCTTTCTCAGACCGGGGCTCTACAAACGGGAGCGGAGGCTCTTCCTGCCGTTCCTCTTCTTTACCACCCTGTTCTTTCTGGCCGGCGGGTATTTCGGGTATTTGGTCGCCTTCCCTATGGTGGTGAAGTTCCTGCTCGGAGTCGGCGAAGGATTCAAGCAGGTGGTGACTATCGGCGCCTATTTTTCGATGATGTCGAAAATCCTCCTCGGCATGGGACTGGTCTTCGAGATGCCGATGCTGATTTTCTTCCTCGCCCGTTTCGGCATTGTCACTGCGGGTCAGCTGGTGCGCTGGTTCCGGTGGGCGGTGCTGGTGATCTTTGTTGTGGCAGCGGTGATCACCCCGACCCCAGATATCGCCACCCAGACCGTTTTCGCCGTGCCGATGATCCTGCTTTACCTGCTCGGGATCGTGGTGGCCGCGATCTTCGGCAAGAAGCGGGGTGTCGATGACTAACCAGCAACTCCTCAAGATATGGAGGTGAACATGGCAACCTGGGACACGGGCTGGGAGGTCGATTTTCCGGCCGCGACCCTGGAGGAGATGATGTTGGCGCTGGTGGTTCGCGACCTCGCTCACGGCTCGTCCTTCGACGTCGAAGCGGTCGAGGATGGCACCGAGCTCGCGTTTGACTTCCTCGCCGGCGACGAGCTCGATGGGGAGACCTACCGGCTGCTGCTATCCGCGGAAATCGGCGGAACCGACAACCGCGAGCTGGTCCAGGCCTTCACTGAGCAGATGCTCGAGGATCTGGTGGACGAGGCCGAGGAGCTCGTGGCGCAACGCGAGGATCTCGGTTCGAGACCCGCCGGCGAGCTGGTCTTCGAGAAAGTTCCCGAGGACGAGGAGCGGTGGGACCTGGTCATCCCAGATTGGCTCGCCCCAGATGACGCCGAGGTGCCGTTCGGTTTTCGCGCGTTCGAGGCCGCTGGCGGTGAACCATGGCCCGGTGACGGGGCGCTCGATGCACACGGGAGGGTGGTCTTTGTGCCCTTTGGAGGCGCTGTCCATCTCTTCGGCATCCCAGCGCCCGAAGGCTGGGGCGAAGAAGAGGACGGCGGGCTTCCGGTGCATTCGGGTGAGTGAAAAACGTTCAAACGTTAAACGTTAGAACGTTCAACGTTGCCCCTCCGTCGCACTTCCCGTTTCCAAGCGCGCTTCCCGTGAAGATGCCACACGCCGACATGCGATCCGTTTTTCGGAGCGATGCCGCGCGAGGTGCCAGGCACGCCGACACGACGTTGAGGACAACACCATATCGGGATGCCAGGCACCTCCGGTGAACCCGGGCCGTTTCCCGGCGCGCTTCCGAAAATCCGCAATCCGAAATCCGAAATCCGAAATGGGTAGGCGTGCGGCATTCCTAATTCCTAATTCCTAATTCATGCTGCCGTATCCCCTTGTCCTCCCAGGGGAAGGCGTGTATACTCCCCGCCCCGGGAAGCGGTTTCAGCCGCTCCCGATTCCCCTGGGAGGCAAATGAAATGGACCTCATCCGCGAAGTGACGCAGGAGTACTTGAAGAGCGACATACCGGATTTTCGTCCTGGCGACAACGTGAAGGTCCACGTGCGTCTCAAAGAGGGCGAGAAGGAACGCATCCAGGTCTTCGAGGGTCTGGTTATCGCGCGCAAGCACGGTGGCGTCTCCGAGACCTTCACGGTCCGCAAGATTTCGTCCGGGATCGGTGTGGAGCGAACATTTCCTTTGCATTCGCCTTCGGTTGCCAAGATCGAAGTCTCTCGACGGGGTCGCGTGCGACGGGCAAAGCTCTATTACATCCGTGACCTGCGCGGTAAGGCGGCGCGCATCAAGGAGCGCGACCGCGCCCGCTGACCCGCCGTGGCGACAGGCCGAGATTCCTACCGGTAGTCCATGAGATCTCTCGGGTTGAAAGACCGCGAAATCCTCCGCGGCGCCGAATCGATCATCGGTGTCGACGAGGTTGGTCGGGGCGCCCTGGCCGGACCGGTGGTTGTTTGTGCCGCATCCTTTGCCGTGATTCCCGATGACCCGAGCGTTCGCGATTCCAAGCAGTTGACCTGGAAACGGCGTGACGAGGCGGCCTCCCGATTGCGGGCGAGCGGCGTTCGGTGGGCGGTGTGTGAGGTCTGGGTCGAGCTCATCGACAAGCTCAATATCCTCGAGGCGACGCGTCTGGCTATGCGGGCGGCGGCGAGCGCCCTGGTCACGCCGGAGGCGGTGGTTGTCACCGACTACGTGGATCCGGGTGATTTAGGGTGTCGGGTCTTGTCGCCGAAACAGGCGGATCGCGAGTATTTCAGCGTGGCTGCCGCGTCAATCCTTGCAAAGGTCCATCGCGATCGGATCATGGTCGATCTCGGGTCCGGGCAGCCGCACTGGGGTTGGGAACGGAACAAGGGCTACGGAACGGTTACCCACCGGCTAGCGCTCGAGAAATGGGGTCCCGGGGCGTTTCACCGGCGGAGCTTCCGGTGGTCGCCTGTGTTACCATGAGACTTGGGATCAGGACAAATCAGTCCAGATTGTGAAGGGGGGTTGCGTAATTGGCGTACCGCCCCTTGAGTCGTAGGAAAAAGGGAGTCTGAGGGTTCATGGCCGTCAAGCGGGACAAGGTTCTGAGGGATGCTGAGAGGCTCGTTCAGAAGGGAAAGCTCGAGCAGGCCATCAGAGAGTACGAGAAGGTCCTCAAGAAATTTCCCGGCGACACCACCATCATCAATCGCGTCGGAGATCTGTACGGCCGGGTCGGCGACCTCCAGCGCGCGATAGAGCTTTACGAGGAGATCGCGGAGCACTTTTCCAGGGACGGATTCACCACCAAGGCCATCGCAATCCTGAAGAAAATCCAGCGCTTGGATCCTCAGCGGCTCGACATCTTCGAGCGGCTTGCGGGGCTCTATTTTGACCAGGGACTCCTGGTGGAAGCCAAGAGGGAGTACCAGATCCTCGCCGATTGGTACGTCAAGAACGGCGACCTCGAAAACGCCATTGAATCCCACGAGAAGCTGGTCGACCTCGATCCGAACAACCACGTGGCGGCGTTGCGCCTGGCCGACCTCCTGCTGCGTCGCGAAGACACGACATCGGCGCTCAAGGTCTACGCGCGCCTCGGCGCCGTGCTGTTGGATGCGGGGAAGCTTGACGAGGCGGAACGTCTTTATCGCCACGTGATCGAGCAGGATCCGCCCGAGGGCGAGTTCCTTGTTCCGGCGTGCGTTGCGTTCCTCGACGCCGGGCGAGCTCCGGTTGTCCTTGAGTTCTTGAACTTCGGGGTCGAACGGTCGCCGGACTCGACCGAGCTGAAGACTCTTCTCGCGCGCACCCTCATGGGCATGGGTGAGAACGCCAAAGCGGTGCAGATTGCTAACGAGGTCCTCGAGGCCGATCCTGGCAACACCGAAATAAGGTCCCTCGTCGGCGGCGCCATGGTATCGACCGGCGAAACCGCCGAGGCTAGGGAGATGCTGGTGCCTGCGGTCGAGACGATGCTCGACAAGGGTGATTTCAAGGGGGCGCAGGGGGCGCTCGAGAATCTGTTGAAGGAGTTGCCCGGGGACCAGCAAGTGCTGAAGCTGGCAGTGCGCGCCTACGGCCCGTCCGGAGAGGAGGAAACCCTCTTCAATCTCAGGGCTGCGCTTGCCGAAAGCTTGTACCAATCTGGCGATGAGGATGCCGCCAAACGCCTGTTCATCCAGCTACTGGAGACCGAGCCGGAGAACGCGCAGTTCCGGCAACGGCTCGCGGCCCTAGATGGTCTTGATGTTGGTGAGGCGTCGGGGGCCGCTGCCGTCGTGGAGGAGGCGGACGAGATCGTAATCGACCTCGATGAGGAAATTGAGGTCGAAACGGCCGATTTCGAAGTGCCGCCGCCACCGGCGGAAGAGACGCCCGCTCCACCGACCCGGGCCGAGGACGTGCCGGCGGCCGAGGCGATTGACCTCGAGGAAAGAATGGCGGAAGCCAGCGTCTTTGCGAAGTACGGACTCGTCGAGAAGGCGATCAACCACCTCGAAGACCTGGTGCTCTTCTGTCCCGAAGAGCTCGAACCGCGGCAGCGCCTAGCCCTGCTCTACGTCGAGCACGGCGATCGCGATCAGGCGATCGCCATGGCGCAACCGGTCGTCGAGCACCACCGGACTCAGGGGACGATGGATGAGATTTCGGATCTGTTGGGCGCTATTCCGGAGCTCAGCGAAGCGTCTGCGGCCTCAGCGGCGGCCGGGGCTTCGGACGATGCGGAAGCTCCGGTCGCGGTGGTCCAGAAATCGGCACCAACCGCGGAGGCGTCCGCGGCTGAGGAACCACCGGCTACGGAGTTCGTGGACGAGGAGAGCGATCTGATCGAGGTGGTCGATGTCGAGGGCGATCTCGCCGTGCCGCCCCCCACCGAGGAACCGGAACCGGCGGTGGAGGAGTTCGCCGTCGACTTCTCAGCTGGCGTGGATGAGGCCGAGGTACCGGCCGCCGATGACGAGTTGTTGAAGTCTCCGGCCGTTCAGGCGCCGGTGCCGGCGACTCCGGAGGAGGTGTCCGTTCCGCCGCCGGTAGTGGAAGAGGTGGCAGAGGAGCTCGTTGAAATCAGTGACAGCTTTGCGGGTCCTTCGATGGGCGACCTCGAGCAGATCGATTTCTTCCTCGATCAGGAGCTGTACGAGGATGCTGCGCGCGTCCTCGCAAGGCTCGAGGAGGAGCATGGAGAAGATCCGGAGGTTCTCAGCCGCAGGCTCAAGCTGAAAGAGGTGGGCGTTTTCATCGAGCAGGTCGAGGTCGCCGAAGAGGGGGCCGAGGAGCTGTTCGCGGACGAGGAACAATACATCGACCTCGCGAAAGAGCTGGAAGCCGAGCTCGCGGCCGAGGAGGCCATGGTCGAGGAAGCCACAGGGCGCGGAAAAGGCGAGGCGGTCCTCGAGGAGGTCTTTCGGGAGTTCCAGAAGGGTGTTGCCGAGCAACTTTCCGAGGAAGACTCCGACACCCACTTCAACCTCGGCATCGCCTATCGCGAGATGGGGTTGTTGCCGGAAGCGATCCGAGAGTTCCAGGTGGCGGCCAGGGACACCGCGTTCTTTGTCGAGAGCTGCTCTGTCATCGGGGTCTGCTATCAGGAACAGGGGATGTGGGCGGAGGCTGCAGAGTGGTACCAGAAGGCGTTGGTCGCTCCGGATATCTCCGAAGATGCCCGCATCGCTCTCCGTTACGATCTCGCCGGAGCCTATGAAGGCGCGGGAGACGGTGAGCAGGCGCTCGGGATTTACGAGGAGATCATGGCCGCCGACCCCTCCTATCGCGACGTCTCGCAGAAGTTGGAAAACCTCAGCCAAGAGAGCCAGGCGAACTAACCCGCCGCCAACACACCCGACCTTAAGAAATTTCGGATTTCGGATTTCGGATTTTCGGAAACGCCTCGGGAAACAGCCCGTGTTCACCGGAGGTGCCTGGCATCCCGGCATGATGTTGTCCTCAAACCGCCGGCGGCAGCGGAGTGAGCTCAGGCCTCATCCGAAGGAGGAGGCCATGAGCCACGCGCTGGCGACGGTGCTTCACCGCGGCCGCAAGGCCGCGAGTAACATCATGTCGGCGTGCCTGGCATCCTCACGGGAAGCGCTCTGAGAAACGGGCCGCGCGAAATTTCGTAGCTCCTCGCGGGAGCGAACTTCAGTGGGCAATGCAACCGCGGAGCATCGGGATATTCAAGTCGGAAGAACCCTCGCCGGAGCGGGCGTTAAACTCAAAACTTGGAGCGTTACCGCGAGCGCGTGACGCCTATTCTTGGGCAGAGATCTTCGAGCGGACAACTGGTGCATCGGGGCGAGGTCGGGTGGCAGCGATTCTGCCCGAAGGTCACCAGCAGGTCATTGATGGGCACCCATAGATCACGCGGCAGCACCTCCATCAGGGCACGCTCGGTCTGCTCGGGCGTCTTCGTCGATACCATCCCGAGCCGGTTGGAGATGCGGTGGACGTGGGTGTCGACGCAGATTGCGGGAATACCAAAGCCGAGCCCGAGAACCAGGTTGGCGGTCTTGCGTCCGACCCCCCGCATAGCCAGCAGATCGACCTCGCTCGCGGGCACCTCATCATCAAAGTCGTCGCGGATGATCCTGCCGATCTCCTTGAGCTGAGCTGCCTTGGTGTTGTAAAAGCCCGCCGGGTAGATGGCGCGGGCGATCCGCCCCTCCTCGAGCTCCGCCAGGTGGTTTGGGGTCGGAGCGATCTCGAAGAGTCGCCGGCTCGCCTCGGCCGTCACCTCATCCTTGGTGCGAAGGGAGATCATGCAGGCGACCAGGAGCCGGAAAGGAGAACGCGACGTTTCCTGCTCCTCGGCCAGGGTGGTGACCCTGCATGAGCGGCGAAAATCCTCGAGCCGCCGCGCGAGCTCACGGACCAAGGACTCGTCCCATCGGGCCGTCATCGATCCTTCTCCCGTTTCGACAGCAGGACGATCGCCGCGGCGCCGGCAGCGGCGCCCAGAAGGCCGGGTTCCCAGCGTACCGCCAATGCGCCCGATGTTCGCGCCCACTCGGCGCTCAACTGGACCAACGGCCCGATGGCTAGCGCCGCTATGGCTCCGCGGCGGGCGGCGCCCCTCCACGACAGGCCGAGGACCATCACTGGCAGCAGGGCTGCCGTGAAGGTCCCCCAGCCGAGCACACCGAGCAGGGCTACCGGCCGGTTCGAGAGGAGGGCAAGGCCTGCGGCTGCGACGCCTGCGCCGAGGGTAGCGACCCGGGCCGGCCCGAGGCCCGGTGCGGGGGTTCGCCCGAGCGCCTGCGGAAGGTCCCGGGTGACAGCCGCAGCGACCAGGTTGAGGAGCGAGGCCGCGGTCGACATCACGGCTGCGACTACCGCCACCGCGGCGATGAGGATGAACACCCGAGAGCCGGTGCTCGCCAACAGCGCCGGTGCGAGCTGGTCCGGGCTGTGAAGCGTCAGCTCGCCTCGGAGCCACAGCGCGGTTCCCCCGAGGCCAACGCCGACCCACACCGTGAGCACCGCGAGCAAAGCGCCGGTCATTACCGCTGGCAGCCAGCGCAGGCTCTCCCGGTCGCGCAGCAGCAGGAACTTCTGCAGATAGTGGGGCTGGGCGCAGGTGCCGAGGGCAAAGAGCAGGAAAAGCCCGATGGAGGCGGTCGGTCCGGGGCCCCCCCATGGGTCGAGCAGCTCGGGTCGGAGCTCGGCGATGGTGGCGACCGCCTGGCGCGGTCCCCCCGCACGCGCGAGAGCGAAGACGGCGAGGGCGACGGCGGCTGCGGCCATGATGACGCCCTGGGCCGCCTCCGCCAGGATTCCGGCGCGCATCCCCCCTGCGGCGGAGTACAGGACCGTGGCCGCGATCGCCGCCCCGGCTACCAGCCATCCGGGTACGTCGAGCAGCACCTCACCTGCAATGGCGGCACCTTTGACCTGGACCGCCAGGGTGGCGACGGCGCCCACCGCCACCGCGATCGCGGTCAAGCCCCGCGGCCATCCTTCGCCGAAGCGTGCCGCCACCAGATCCGGGACCGTCAGGCAGTCGTGGCTCCGGACAAGCGACACCACCCGCTCTCCCACAGCCCAGCACTGGAGGGCGCCGGTGAGCGGCGCCGAAAAGATGATCCAGAGGCTGGCGGCGCCGACCGCGGCAAAGTAGCCGGGCCCGCCTACGAAAACGAAGGCCGAAAGCCCGGCGGCGGTGCCGCCGATGCCGGCGAGCACGGGCCCGACGGTACGCGACGCGGCGAAAAACGCTCGTGCGGACCTGGTGTGACGCCAACCCCAGAAGGCGAACGCCGCGAGAGCGGTGACGATCAGGAGCCAGAGAGTCACCGGACGTCTCGATCCGAGGGAAAGGTGATCGCGTAGACGATCGGCACGAGCGGAGCGAGCAGGGCCATGAATACCAGCTGAAGACAAAGACCGGTCGCACCGCCGGTTTTCCTCCCCAGAAGGAACAGAAGAGCGGCGAGGAGTGCGATGAGAATCGCAGACAGCGCCGCGCCAAGACGGCGGTCGGGGGCTCGCCCGCGAACCGCGCCGACGCACGCCGCGCCGATGCACGATACGGCGATGGCCGCCGCCATCCGAGGTAGGTCGAGGGCCGTGGCTGCGAGCCAACCGGCAACCAGCAGCAGGACCGAGATCTGCACGAGGCGGCGCATCGCACGATGATGGTGCCTCATTCCGTATGGGTCAACCCGCCGACGGCAACGGAGTGAGCTCAAGCCTCGTCCGAAGGAGGAGGCCATGAGCCACGCGCTGGCGGCGGTGCGTCACCGCGACACCCGGTGAGCTGTGTGAACTGGAGCAATCCAGTTCAATAAGTTTCGGCATGTGCAGGCGGGACGCCTACACCACAAGCTTTGGAGTCGGTCTTGTGGTGCAGCCGTCTCGGCTGCAACAAAGACAAACAGATGTTTGACCGGTGGGAAATCTCAGTGGTACGGTATGCGTTCTGTAGGGTAGATCCCGGATTTGGGCACGGACTCGAAGCGGGTAGGAGGATCAATGGCACCTAATGGACGACATGTATTCACCTCGGAGTCGGTGACCGAAGGCCATCCCGACAAGATCGCAGACCAGATCTCGGACGCCATCCTCGACGCGGTTCTGGCTGGGGACAAAAACGGTCGCGTGGCCTGCGAGACCCTGGTCACCACCGGTCTCGCATTCATCGCCGGCGAGATCACGACCGAGATCTACGTGGATTTCCCAGCCATCGTGCGCGAGACGATCCGCGAGATCGGCTACACGCGGGCAAAGTTCGGTTTCGACTATGAGACCTGCGCGGTGATTTCCTCGATCGATCCGCAATCTCCCGATATCGCCCAGGGGGTCAACCCCGGCGGCGCTGGCGACCAGGGGCTGATGTTCGGTTACGCGACCGACGAAACTGCCGAGCTGATGCCGATGCCGCTCATCATGGCCCACCAGCTGACCCGTCGTCTGAGCCTGGCGCGACGCAACGGGGAGATCGAGTGGTTGCGTCCGGACGGCAAGTCGCAGGTGTCGATCGAGTACGAGGGGAGCTCACCGAAGAGGATTGAGGCGGTGGTGATCTCGTGCCAGCACTCGGAATCGGTGACCACTGAGGACCTGAGAAACGACGTTCGGGACCTGATCATCAACGCCACCTTGCCCGGAGAGCTGCTTGACGATAATACGAAGATCCACATCAATCCAACCGGACGCTTCGTGATCGGCGGGCCGCAGGGGGATTGCGGATTGACGGGACGCAAGATCATCGTCGACACCTACGGCGGAGTCGGCTCTCACGGAGGGGGAGCGTTCTCGGGCAAGGATCCGTCGAAGGTCGACCGTTCTGCCTCGTACATGGCGCGGCACGTGGCCAAGAACATTGTCGCCTCCGGGCTCGCGCATCGCGCCGAGGTCCAGCTAGCGTATGCGATCGGGGTCGTCGATCCGGTGTCGGTGATGGTGGACACCTTCGAAACCGGTGATGTACCGGACGATCGCCTCACCGCGGCCGTTCGCGATGTTTTCCCGCTGTCCCCTCTGGGCATCATCGAGGACCTCGATCTTCTGCGTCCCATTTACAAGAAGACGGCAGCATTCGGCCACTTCGGGCGCGACGAGCCGGAGTTCACCTGGGAGCGCACCAACAAGACATCCGACCTCCGGACCGCCTGCGGAGTCTGATCCGAGCCCGCACTTCTTACCAGGTTTCGTGGCGAGGACGGCGAAGGGTAGTCAGATGTTGGGTTTTTCGCAAATCGGGCGACGCAGACGCAGTAGAGCTACTTCGAGGAGCACGATTCGCGAAAAGCACGGCAGAGGGCTGCCATTCGCCGTCCGCAGTAGACACCCGGTGAGAAGTACAGGCTGGGTGTGGCATGTTGCTTGCTTCGGTTTCGATCTGATGACGCTGTTGGAAATGAGAGACGGTAACGAGCCACAATGACCCAAATCGGCAACAAATTCGGCACACGGCGCTCGCTGAGGTTGCAATACGCTGCCGCTGCAGCAGTTTTTCTGGTGTTGATCCTCGGCATCATCCTACTGTTCGGGCACCTCATCTCCGGATCGCTTTCGCGGCGGTACCTGGAGGACGTCCTCGCAGGGGGGCGTGAGGAGGCGCGCCGGATTGCCGCGGAGCTCGGTGGCGCCGAGGCGAAAGAGCTCGACGTCATCGAGACCCGGCGCGAGGTTCTCAGCCGAACCCTGGAGGGCGACCCCGAGCGTCGAATATGGAAGTCCATCGAGGTCACTGACAGCGATGGAAAGGTCATCTATTCGTCCCGGAGCCAGTCGGCCGAGGAGATCCCCGAGGCCCTCGCTTCAGACCTTCAGGTTCAGGGTGCCCTATCAGACGAAGCGGTCATCGAGACAGAGAACCCATACCGCATTACGGTTCCGCTCGGAGAGGTCGGAAACGTCGTCCTCAACGTGGACCGTGCCGAGGTTGCCGAGCGCGTGTCGGAACTTCGAGGTGACCTGCTTTCGCAGACCATCATGATCGCGATCCTGACCTTGGCCACCCTGGGGTTCGCGTGGGCATTCGTCTGGTATCTGATCCAGCGGACGCGTCGTCTGGAAGCGAAACAGTTTGAGGCGGAGGAGATGGCCGCCCTCGGCGCCCTGGCCGCCAACCTCGCTCACGAGATCCGAAATCCACTCAACTCCATCAATCTCAACCTCGAGCTTCTCGACGAAGACCTCCCGGCCGGAGGGCAGGGAGCACGGGAATCCCTCGCCAGCACGCGCGAGGAGGTCGGTCGGCTGGCCTGTCTGGTGAGCGATTTCCTAACTTACGCCCGGCCCAGCGAACCGGAGCTGGCGCCGGTTCGGGTCGATACGATGCTCGAAGACGTGTGCCGGTTTCTGATCGAGGAAGCGAAGAACATGGGCGTCCACCTTCGCGTCATCCCGGGCCTGCCGACGGGCGCAGTGCTGAGCGACGAGTCGCAGCTACGGCAGGTACTCCTCAACCTGGTGCTCAACGCGGTGCAGGCGGTGAGGGAGCTACCGGCGGATCGCCGCGTTGTGGAACTCGATGCTGAGGAAAGGTCCGACGTCGTGGCGCTGGTCGTTCGAGACCGCGGCAATGGGATTCCGCCCGACGAGATGGAGCGTGTGCGCAGCGCGTTCTACACCCGGCGCCGTGGGGGAAGCGGCCTCGGATTGGCGATCGCCGAACGTTTTGTCGAGGCCCAGGGCGGGCACATCGAGCTTGAAAACCTCGAGCCTCACGGTTTCGAGGCGCGGGTCGTCTTGCCCATCGACAGCGATGCTGTCAAGATACGCGGGTGATCGGCCGAGACTGTATCACTGGAGGTTTAAATGAAGCGTAAAGGGCTGATGGCAGCTCTTCTGACGGTTGTCACAATGGGTGCGGGTACAGCCGCCGCTCAATTTCTGGCGGCCGATTTGATCTATTTACCGGCTGCTACCCACACAAATGGTGAGGGAACGAGCCGGTGGCGCTCGGATCTCTTCATCACCAACGTCGAGGCGGATGTGGATATTGATGTCGCCCTCGTCTACCTACCAACCGGGCTGGTCAACAACAGCGGAAGGTTTCTCGACCGCTCGACATGGCTCGGGGGCCGAGAGGACGACGGATTCGGTTTTGTCGATCCGCAGCTTGCTGACATACCACCCGGTGGCAACGTGGTGCTTGAGGATCCGGTTGGGAACTACTTCGACTCCAGCGGGGAGGGCGTGAAATCCGGTGCCATTGTCATCTTTGCCTACGAGGCCAACACCCTCGAAGACGATGGGACGAGGGTGCTCAAGAACGCAATCGTCAACTCGCGGGTGTACACCCCGTTCACCTTCTACCTGCCGGATCCCGGCAACGAGGGGGAGTTCCAAGAGGAAACCGGCACCTTCGGCCAGACCCTGCCGGGTGTGCCCTGGTACAACCTCGCTGACCCCTCCGCGGTGGGCGAGAACGGCGATTTCAGCTTCCAACTCCTCACCGGCGCCGCTGAGAGCGAGGAATTTCGGTACAATGTGGGGGTTCTCAACGCATCCGATCCGTTGAGCACCGTCACGGTCGTGCTGCAGCCGTTCCGAGGAAACGGGGAACCGTTCCCCGACATCAACGGCAACCCGATCTTGTCGACTGTCATCATGCCGCCTCTGGCGCATGTCCAGTACAACAGTGTGATGACCACCCTCTTCGGCATCGCCGGGGCGCCGAACGACGTCACCATCGAAGTGAGCGTTGTGGCTTGGGCGTCGGGCAGTGACCAGCCCATTATTGGTATCACCACCTATGGGAACCTGATCGACAATAACACCAACGACCCCACCGCCATCCTGCCGGCATTCGCGTTTCCCTACAACATCGATTGTCAGTGGCCGCCGAGCGAAGACGAAAACCAAGGCAAGTCTGTTGGTGCGCCGCGGGTCAGTCGCCGACCCGTCGACATGCCCGCTCGGTGACAGGGTGGTGAACCGAGAATTGACAACGCCATCGCGGGTGGTATTATCCCGCGGACGCGGGGGCCGCGTCCGCTTGAAAGGAGAGATCAATGGCTGATCCTGATGACAAGCTTCCGGATAACGTACCGGGAAAGTGGTACGTGGACTCGAGTTGCATCGACTGCGACGTGTGTCGCACCACGGCCCCGGAAAACTTCGACGCCAACGAGGACGAGGGCTACTCCTTCGTCAACAAGCAGCCCGAGAACGACGAAGAGACCGAGCAGATGGACGAGTCCATGGAGTCGTGCCCTGTGGAGGCCATCGGTAACGACGGCTGATCTCTCCGGAAACCGACAATAATCTGCCGGCCGATGAGCATTGGCCGGCCTTTTTGTCATTTGCTATCATCCGCCCTGGATTATTGAGGGAAAGGAGAGTTCATGCGCGTTCTTTCGGGTGTCCAACCATCCGGCGACCTCCACATCGGGAACTACTTCGGCGCGATCCGCCAGTTCCTGAGCCTCCAGCGGGAGCACGAATGCTACTACTTTCTGGCCGACATGCACGCGCTCACCACGGTGCAGGATGCCGACAGGTTCAGGGATCTCGTGCGCGACCTGGCGACGGGCTTCCTCGCCCTCGGCCTCGACCCTTCGCGCAGCGTAATCTACCGCCAGTCGGATCTCCCCGAAATCCCCGAGCTGACCTGGTACCTCTCGACCGTGACCTCGATGGGCCTCCTCCAGCGCTGCCACTCCTTCAAGGAAAAGGTGGCGCAGGGTGTGGTGCCCAACCACGGCCTCTTCGCCTACCCGGTGTTGATGGCGGCCGACATTCTAATCGTCAAGAGCGATCTCGTGCCGGTGGGCAAGGATCAAAAGCAGCACCTCGAGGTCACCCGTGACATCGCCGGGGCCTTTCACGCGGTCTACGGCGAAGATGTCTTCGTTCTCCCGGAGCCCCTGATCCTCGACGACGTCGCGGTCGTGCCGGGTATCGACGGGCAGAAAATGAGCAAGTCCTACGGCAACACCATCGATCTCTTTGGGCCGGAAAAGGCGACTCGGAAAAAGATCATGTCGATCGTCACCGACTCGACCCCGGTCGAGGACCCGAAGTCGACCGAGGACAACGCCCTTTACCACTTGCTCAAGCTCTTCGTCCCCGACGACGGCGAACGGCGCTGGGTCGAGACCGCCTTTGCGGAAGGCGGCGTCGGCTACGGCGACATGAAGAAGCGCCTCTTCGACTACTACCTGCAGACCTTCGGCGATGCCCGGGCCCGTTATGAGGAGCTTCAGAACGACCCCGCCGAGGTTGAGCGCATTCTCGTCGCCGGCGCCGTAAAGGCTCGCGAAACCGCCGCCCCACTGATGGACGAAGTCCGCAAAGCCGTCGGCATCCGCTAACACCTGACCACCCATCCGGTGATCAGTAATCAGTGATCAGTAATCAGTTTGAGAGCCTGAGGGATGGGTGGCTGGGACTGATCACTGATCACTGATGACTGATTACTTGTGGTGCAAGGTGGCGCGCATCGATTCCTTTGGTGGAACCCGCTGCGTGAAGGCCGCGACCTGCGCGATGCCCTGGTGGAGCAGCACCTCGCGGCCGTCGGCCACTGTGACGCCGTGCCTGCGAGCCATCTGTACCAGCCCGGTCTCGTGATCCGCGTAGACCATGTCGACCACCGCCGAGGCCGCAGCAACCTCGGCATCAGAGAAGGGTCCCGGCTCGCCGGACTCGGAGCCGAGCGGGGTGGCGTTGACCAGGATCGCACCCTCGGGCGCTGCGTCGTCCGCCGCACACCAGTCCAATCCGATCTCCTCAGCCGTCGATCGTGCGCGCTCGTCCGAGCGGCTCCTGAGGATGACATCGGCACCCGAGAGGTGAAGCCCGACAGCCGCCCCGCGAGCCGCTCCGCCGGTCCCCTGGACCACAGCCCCCCGCCCACACGGGTCGATTCCGAGGCTGACCAGCGAGCCGACGATGCCGTCGGCATCGGTATTCTCGGCCGTAACGAACTCGGGCCCGAGAACGAGTGTGTTGGCGGCGGCGGCGCGAAGCACCCGCGGCGCATGGCGGTCGGCAGCGGCCGCCGCCCGCGCCTTGAACGGGGTCGTCACCGCCCAGCCCCACGGTTCGAGCCCGACCCGGTCGAAGCAGGTCGAACCTCTGGGAACGAAGAGCTCGCCGAGCTCCTCGGGATCGGAGACGTTGATCGGCACCATCAGAAAGGGCAGACCGAGCTCCCGATACGCCGCGGCGTGGAGCGCCGGGCTCAGACTCGAGCTCACGTCCGCACCAACCACCCCGTACAACCGCTGCGGCGCGCCGTCGAGGTGGGAGATGACGGCCTCGGTGCGGGCGATTGTGAACTGTCCGGGCGCCGCAGGCGCCGCCTCCGACCATGCCGCGTAACCGAAAGGTGGGCCGAGCAGCGGCGCGAGGTATCGGCTGGCGAGTCCGGGCGCGCCCATTGCGAACGTCAGCAGCCGCCTCCTCATGCGCGGCCCGTCGTTGAATCGTTGGTGGAGGCCTAGCACGGCCACCAGGTCCGCCACGCCCCGTGCGGTCGGGACGAGCTTGACCCAGCGGGCAGTGCTTCCGATCATCCGCTCGGCGATCCCACCGAGTTCCTCCGGCGTTCCCTTCGGGTCGTGCCATGACACGATCACCTGCTCGGGAGGGAGGCCAAAACTCTGGATCAGGGCCGCGTCGCGCGCGAATTCGAGGTCGATCAGCGCGGCCCCGGCGTTGCGTGCCGCGCCGAGGATCTCGGCCCGCGCGGTGGGATCGTCAGGTCCCTCGCCACCCTCGGCGGCGGAGCGCAGGGTCGCGAGCACCGGCAGTGGGCAGGTGCCCAGCGCCACCGCCACATCGATGCCGGGAAGAAGATCCAATCGAAGCTCGACGATCGAGGCCCCGGCCGGCGGGCTCGCGAGAGCCGCTAGCGGATCGGAGGCCACCTCCGGCGTCAAAGAGACGATCCAGTCCACGGGAGGCAGGATAACAGGCTGCTCTTAGGTGCCGATCCACTCAGGAAGAGAATGCGTGGAATCCCAGTCACCACACGCCATCTTTATACGTACCTCTTCCATCTCGCGCGATCGATCTACCTCGGAGAGCACTTGACCCTCGTCCAGCGCGAGTTCCACGACATGCCGGAAACCGTAGGCCGGGTGGAAACCCATGTGGACGTACGTCTCATCGATGAACCCTCGCCCAAGGAGCAGCCCGCCGGTGAGGGCGATCGGGTATCCGAGGCTTTCGTAGTGACCCGGTGTCGAACTCCCGTTCATCTTCAAATTACCGAACAGCTCCGACAACAGCAGGTGGTCACGACCGGTCGGGTCTCTGGGGTCGAGCCCGATCTCAATCTCGTCGAGATACAGCGTCCCGTCCACAACGAGGTAGGTGCTCATGTACCCACGCCAACAGTCCGAGGTGAGTGAGATCGGCGTGACCCCATGATCGCGTGGATCGAAGAGGAGATTCTCGCCCTTCACCCCGCACAGGTCGTATGGACGGCCGTCGAGAATCACGGTTTCCGGACTCTGTGCTGCCATTGCGTCGCCTCCTGACCCCGCCGCCAACTGCTCTTCACTCGCTGACTGGCGTGACCTGCTCGTGGGTGTG
>PVMK01121327.1_pt1 | contig 30832 bp, 39 predicted proteins | sample 1853481 | NCBI WGS metagenome assembly PVMK01 (sample SAMN08533507, study PRJNA380276) | Marine sediment metagenome, whole genome shotgun sequencing project.
TTTGTGACCTAATCTTATTTTTTGATTTAGTCATGGTAAACAATACCCGTACATAGGATATATCAATTAGCATAACTTAGAAAAAAGCATAGTCAACTAGACTATTTTCTTTTTTCCATACCCCATTTAAGGGCAAATTCTTCTTTGGTAAGTTTGATTAAAGATTTACATTTTAGACATCTACGTGTTTTATTGGTCTTAGAATATCTCCAAAGATGAGCTTCACTTTTTTGATGACAGTTCATGGTTAACCGTATTTGCACCTCTATTTGTACCGGCTGTTGATTTAGTATAATTCTCATCCTTCCCAAAAAATAATTTCAAATTCCCATAAAGGGATTTCAGAAGTAGATTTTTATTAAATTTCTAAAGAATCAGAGTTACCAATGGGCCTAAATTATTATCATATAAAGAAGAATATTTTACGAGCAAGAAAACTTGTCATAAAATCTACTAGTATTGCAGGATCTGGTCATCCTGGCGGCTCTTTTTCCATGGCTGAAATCTTGGGCTGTCTATTTTACAAATATTTGAAATTTGACCCTAAAAACCCTACATGGGAAGACCGAGATCGTCTAGTTCTCTCAAAAGGACACGCATCACCCGGATTGTTTTCAAATATGGCCGTAGCAGGGTATTTTCCAGAATTGGAAATAGAAACTCTGAGGAAATTTGGAAGCAGACTTCAGGGTCATCCAGATTTGAAATGCCCTGGGGTGGAATTCTGTGGAGGTTCTTTGGGAACTGGTTTATCATATTCTATTGGAATAGCCCTTGCTGCAAAAATGGACAATAAAGATCATCATGTCTACACAATAATTGGTGATGGAGAATCCAATGAGGGACAAATTTGGGAAGCTGCAATGACAGCATCAAAATACAAATTAGATAATTTAACGGCATTTTTAGATAGAAATTTTATCCAACAAGATTCATACACTGAAAAAGTAATGCCGCTTGATGAAGAATTGATTGGTAATAACATTTCAGAAATGTGGAAAGATGCATCAAGATGGAAGACTGGTGACAAATGGAGGTCTTTTGGTTGGAATGTAATTGAAGTTGATGGCCATAGAATTGAACAAATTGATTCAGCTATTACAAAAGCAAATACTATCAAGGGTGTTCCTACGATTATTATTTCTAGAACAGTTAAGGGAAAATCTGTTGAACATATGGAAGATAATCCACAATGGCATGGAAAAGCTCCAGATTCTGACATAGTTCCTCTGATAAATTTAGAGCTTGATTCACAATTTATGATTGCACCATCAATAATTGCCGGTGATATGACAAATTTAGAAAATGAAGTCAAACGTTGTGTTAATGGACGAGCTGATTACATTCATCTTGATGTAATGGATGGTCAGTTTGTTCCAGCTAAAACTTTTGATCATATTAAAATCAAAGAATTAAGATCTTTAACTGTAATTCCCTTTGATTCTCATCTGATGATTTCCGAACCAGTAAAACATGTACGAGATTACATAGAAGTAGGGAGTGACATAATTACAGTCCATGCTGAAGTTTGTGATGAATCAAGTTTTGGTGAAATTCATGATTTGTTAAAACAAAACCAAGTTAGTCTGGGACTGGCAATAAATCCAGATACTGCCCTTCCTGAATGGTCTTACAAATTTCTCTCCACACTTGACCAGCTCATTGTAATGTCTGTTGTACCAGGTAAATCTGGTCAGAAATACATCCAAGAAACGCATGAAAAAATGAATAAACTAAATTCCGTTTTAAACGAGCACAAATTTACAGGATATATCGAAGCAGATGGCGGCGTAAACCTAGAAAACATTGGATCTTGTTTTGAAGATGGAGCAAGAGTATTTGTTGGAGGTGGGGCAATTATTGGACAAATTGATGTACGAGAAACAATTAGAGAATTTAGAAATCAAGTATTACAAACAAGAAGAAAGCTTTTGATTGAAAAGGCCCATCAATTGGGAGGCTCGGAACTTGTCAACAAATGGATTAGTTTGCATATAATTGGAGAAAAGAAAGATCAGATCACAAAAATAGCAAAGGAGAAAGGTTTCATTTGAATCAGCCAGAAATGGGTGATATGAGAACAGAGTATGTAAAAACTCTGATCGAAGTTGGTAGAGAAAATCCAAATGTAGTCGTTTTGGGTGCCGATACTACTGACTCTCTAAAAACTTCTGCATTTGGAAAAGAATTTCCAAATAGATTCTTTAATGTTGGAATAGCTGAAGGAAATTTGGTTTCAGTATCTGCAGGATTGGCAATTTCTGGAAAAGTCCCATTTGCAAGCACCTATGCAATATTTTTGCCTGGTAGAGCAGTTGACCAAATTAGAAACGGCATTGCATATCCTTCTCCTCCAGGAAAAAAAGGTCTTAATGTAAAATTAGTAGTATCACATGCTGGTTTGTCTGTCGGTCCTGATGGTGGTTCACATCAACAAATCGAGGATATTGCAATAATGAGAGCAATTCCAAATTTCCGTGTTTTCATACCTGCTGATACTATTGCTGTCTCAAAACTAATCAGATTGATGGCAAGTGAATATGGACCATTCTATATGAGAATGGCTAGATCAAAAACACCTATAGTTCATTCTGAATCTCAAGAATTTCAAATTGGTAAAGGCATTACCCTTCGAGATGGCACTGATTGTACTATTGCTGCATGTGGCATCACCGTACAAATGGCCCTTGAGGCAGCTAAAACATTACAACAAGAAGGAATTTCTTGTAGAGTACTTGATATGTTTTCAGCAAAACCAATTGACGGAGATCTTTTAGAAAAAGCCGCAAGGGAGACGGGTGGTATTGTAACCTCTGAGGAGCACAATATTTTTGGTGGTATGGGCTCAGCTGTTGCAGAATCTATCTCAGAGAGATATCCTGTACCCGTAAAAAGAATAGGTGCTCAAGATATGTTTGGAGAATCTGCCCGTGATAATGAAATTCCACTACTTTTGGAAAAACACGGGATAACATCTTTTAATATGGTAAAACAAGTCAAAGAGATAAGGAGTAAAAAATTATGAAAATATTTCTTGATACTGCAAATTTAGAAGCCATTCGAAAATTCAATGACATGGGTTTGTTAGATGGCATTACCACTAATCCATCCTTGTTGTCAAAGGAAGGTGGTAATCCAAAAGATGGTATGGAAGAGATCACAAAAATTATCCGAGGTGATGTTAGTCTAGAAGTTTTAAGCACTGAATATTCTGGAATGATGGATGAAGGTAGAAACTTACGTAGCTATGGTGATAATGTTGTAGTTAAAGCTCCTATGACTCCGGATGGATTAAAAGCTTGTAAAGCTCTTACTGCAGAAGGAATTCCAGTAAATGTAACTTTGATTTTTTCATCAAATCAAGCAGTACTTGCTGCAAAAGCTGGTGCAAAATATGTCAGCCCTTTTATTGGAAGATTAGATGATATTGGACAAGATGGAATGTTTTTGATCAAAGAAATTAAAACCATTTTTTCAAATTATACTTTTGGAACTCAAATCCTTGTAGCAAGTATAAGACATCCTTTACATGTAATAGAAGCAGCAAAGATTGGAGCAGATGTAGTAACTCTGCCACCTGCAGTTTTAGATAAAATGCTTAAACACCCTCTTACAGATATAGGCCTCAAAAATTTCCTAGCAGATTGGGAAAAACTCAAATCAGAAAATCCTGATATCAAGGTTTAACAAATAAAATTAAATCTTGAATAATTTTTGATCAGAATGGATTTTCTAAACATAAAAAAAGAAAATTAAAAAATTACTGAGAACCTTTATTTTTGCTTTTTCTGGAACCCGTTCCTCTACCTGTAATTCTGGTCATACCTTCTGTTGAGGGTCTCGCTTTTGGGTCTGGTACATCGCCCAGCCTTCTAGAGCCAGTTCCTCTTCCTGTTTGAACCATTCTGTTGGCAGCTTTCTTTTTCTTTTCTGCTTGAATTTTTTTATATTCATCACCAGACCATTTTTTTCCTGTATCGTCTACTTCTATGGTTCCAGTGCCCCTTCCAGTTCTAACTTTGATTTTTCCCATATTTTCATTCCATTAATCTCATATTTAATTAAGCTCATTTTCAAACGTAATTAAAAACGATAAGAAATTTAACTACTAATCCATCCTAACTTTCTAAAATATGTAAACATCAAGATAACCGGTATTACAGATGCTAGAATTATGAATATAAACGAAGTATGGGGACCTAAAACCATCCATTCAGAATTAGCCCCACCTGGCAAATCTACATTCATTCCATAAAATGTACCAATTACAGTTGCGGGAATAGCCAATGTGAAAATTATGGTCAATACTGCAAGCACTTTGTTCGTTTTTTCAGTGCTTAACACAAAGTCTGTGTCCTTGTAGATTTCCATAGTTTCCCTTGATTCCTCTAAGGTTTCAATTACCTTGTCAATGTGGTCAATTACATCATCAAAGAATAGTCCAAGATCTTCGCCTTGATCTGAGAAACGTTTAACATGGTTTGCCATTTCTAGAACAAATCGTTTTAACGGAATTGCTATCCTTCTTAGCTTATTAATTTCTCTTCTTAGTAATGCAATGCTTCTTGCCACAGATTTTGTTTCATCAAAAACTCCTTCTTCCATATCATCCAAATTAGCAATAATTCTTCTAGATGTATGTAAAAGATCATCTACTAGCGAATCTATTATCTCATGAAGCAATAATCCAGATGACTTTCCAAGAAGGTTTTCTTTTCTTTGTGGATCGGAATTTGTTTTACACAAATCTACCAAATCCACTAAAGGCTTTAGGTCTCCTTGATGTACTGTTACCAGAAAATCTTTTCCTAAAAATATTGAAAGCTGACTATTCTTGGCTATTCCTACTTTTGGCGATATTGGAGGAAAGTGAAGAATTACGAAAAAATGGTCATTATAGCTATCTAGTTTTGGAAGCTCAAATTTGGTCATACAGTCTTCTATGTTTAGTGTATTGAAATGATATTTCTTCGCTAGGTCTTCTACATCTGTTCTATCTGGATTCTGTAAATCAATCCATGAAAATCTCTTCCCCTCAATGGTTTCAATTTTCCTTTGTATAGAATCTTCTATGGATTTCTTCCCGGCATGTAATCGTTTAGAAATAAAACCTTTCTTCAAGTTGAACAACTGCCTTATACAGCAAATTTAAAGCGATCGCTGACACTGATGAAAATCTGCAGTTAAGTTCGAACTATTGCCAAGGCATTAGATAATTTGCACCATAATAGGTAAGTGCTATTGATATTGCCATGGCTATCCACCAAAGTCTCATACCTATAGATTGTTTTGGTAAATAATAAATCTACAGGCTAATCTTCATCAAAATTAAAATCAAAGATTATTACTGGATGAAGAATTTTTTATTGTCATGGCCCTCGTAGTACAGTGGCTAGTATAGGGGATTGTGGATCCCCGGACAGGGGTTCGATTCCCCTCGAGGGCCTTTCTTTTTGTTTTTTTGAAATTATTTTTTTGGAAAGGATGAAAATTGAGAATAAATTACTGATTTGAAACTAACTTTTTTAATAAATTAAACACATTAGCATGTCTTTCTGGAGTAATCCATATTCTTTTGTAAATTTTGAAGCTAGTTTCTAAGACGATAGCCTTTTCCTTTTTTGGTCGATCAATATCGAAATGAAACCAATCTCGAAAATTTCCAGTGCCTGAAATTCTATGTTTTCCCGTGAACGTTCCCAATTTTCTTTCACTTATCTTCTTGATTGAGGAAAACTTTACCTCTTTTTTGCCCCAAGGTAAAACCCAAGACTTGAATCTGATCTTATCATTAAAGATTTGAATATGTTTGTCACTGTACAATACTTTCATAGATTTGGTAATCTATAAGGTGAATTTAAATTATTTTTTGGGAAGGATGAGAATAAAATATGAATGTTAAATTGGGTCATAATGCTTGTTGACTGGTCATAATTGGTTATGACTAGCATCTATCAATATCCTCCTCCATAGTATAATTATGAATACACTACAGATCCAAAAAGAACCCACTAGCATAAGAGACATAGAGTGGGATACCAAACTACGAAAAGTTGTACCTCTAAGCTTTTTAGCTACAGGTCTAGGTACAGCACTCATCTTAGGCTTTGGTACATTCCTAGGAAACTAGGAATCTCCTTTCTTTTTTATTCAGCTAAAACAGTGATTTTGTATGGTAGATCTTTATGAGAAAGCTGCAGATCACTTTCTTGAACTTGCCAGTCCCCAAAGACTAGAGATACTCTTCAAGATTTCAGAAAAACCATTTACGATTACTGAAATGGCAAAAGAGTTAGATTCTACAAAACAGGAAGTTCATCGAAATTTCAGACGCTTGGAGGACAGTGGACTGATAGAAAAAACCCTTGAGGGAAAATTTTCTATTACACCATTTGGAAAAACAATGTGTACTCAGGTTCCATCACTAGTGTTTTTATCTCAGAATATGGAGTACTTTGAGGATCATGAGTTAAGTGATTTACCAATTAAATTCATCATGAGAACAGGTCAACTAGCTGGTGGAAAGCACATCAAGGGTGTGGTAAAAGTTCTAGAACAGTGGAAGGCAATCTACAAAAATGCAAATGAATACGTCTATGAGGTATTATACGAGGTTCCTTTTGATCTAATAGAACCTCTTGTCAAAAGAATAAAGGAAGGAATCCAATTTAACTATATTTTTTCAAAATCTGCAGTTACTCCCAAAGGTAGAAAGGATCTTCTACAAAAACTTGGTTTTGATAAATTGATTGAAAAGGGTTTGGTTGAAAGAAGGATGAAAGATAGTGTATTGACTGTAGTTGTTCTTAATGAAAAAGAAGCCTGTGTTTTATTTCCAAACAGCAGGGATGAAGCAGACATGAGTGAGATGTTCTATGGAGACGATCTAATGTTTCATGAATGGTGTCTTGATTACTTTAGATATTGTTGGTATGGTTCTGATGTTTTTCAAGAAAGTAAATTGGAAGAATAAAAGCAGTTCCCCTTAAGGGATTTGAAATTGTTTTTTGGGAAGGACGAAAATAAAAAATAATGAATTTAGAATCTACTTAGAATATCTATGGTGTCAATTTGGTCCTGATGATCTGCTAAATAGTATAAAATTCCATCTGAATCTATCTCTATCCATTCTGATTCTCCTTTGTAGGTTACAATATCTTCAAAACAAGTATCATTAATACCACTTAGGCGTAATAGTGCCTTTTCATCATTAAATTTTATTGGCAGTTTGATTAATTTCTCTCTCAATATACTCTGGCCCTGAATGTTAATCTTGTAGTCTACTTTGTTAATCTCAGCAATTCCAAAAAAATGGTTTGGGAAAATATCTAATCTTTTTATTTTTATTGACACAGTTTTTTTCAGTTCATTATCCATGATATTTTCTATAGTTTTCTCATATTTCTAAATTTTTTACTCTTCAAAAAAGTTTTAATTATTTTTTGGTAAGAATTAAAATTTGAAATTTGTCGTCTTGATTACCTTATCAACTTACCTTTTGGTAACTGTGTGGTTTAATAGTTCAAAATATCTCATCTTACATTGATTAAAAATTGGCCCAAACATGCTCAGGATTATGTGATAGATTCAGAAAAGAATCAAAGATTGAAAAAATAAAAAAATTTTCAAAATTTTTACCAGGAAATCTAAGATACTCTAATGGGCAAAAGTGGTGCACTTTATGCGCCCAGTACCTCATCACCGAATTATATATTTGTCCTTGTTGCAAAACTCGTTTACGTTCTAATCGCAGAAATAAAAATCGGAAAAAAATTATAGTTAATTTAGAGATAAAATCAAAGAAAAATAGCTAAATGGAGGGGAATCGACCCTAACTGGAATTTAAAACCTAAGGGGATGTAGCCAAAACATCAATTCCTCATAAGGGATTTGAAATTATTTTTTGGGAATGATGAGGAAAAACAGATAACACTTCATACCAATTTAATTCATGGATCATACAAAAGAATGTGCATACAGAAATTCTCATGATATGCCTCATTCCAACTGTTTTTGTAAATGCCACAAGATTCTGATGGCAGATTCTAAGAATCTAAAATCAAAGACATTTTGATTAAAATAAAAATTATTTCAAAGAATCATCTATGTCTGATTTTGTAAAAAATCTTCAAGTATTGATTTTGATTTTGTAAGGATATCATTATAATTAGATTTTGGTTCTGAACTTACCAAAAAAAGTTCATTTTTGTTAAAGGGAATACTGATCAGTGTAACTTTGTCATATTCGTTAACAGATGTCTTTTCCTTACCAATTTTATATTCAAGATTTTGGAGATTTTCCCATCTCTGAAAGGTATAATGAATTGACATTTTTACCTCATTATCTTCTAGCAAACTCTTCACACCATCTTTGTGTATCCCAAAAACTAGGCAACCTTCTTTATCTAAAATTCCTGTAAAACGGATTTGAGGGTCAATTTCTAAACCCTTTAGACAAAGTTTTGAATAGTCCAATGAAAGTTCTTAAATTCATTAATATTAAAAAATGTTCATTGTAACATTATGGGTTTTCTTTCAAATTTTAGAAAAGACTTGCAAACTGCAAAAAGAAGAAAAACTGCACAGATTAATGGCAACCAACTCAAAGAATTACTAAAAAAATTCAAAGAAGAACGAGATAGAATAGAAAAGGAGACAGGAATCAGACCCCAAATTGATGAAACTACACAAATGTTTATGCAAAAAATTCTAAACGTATGGATTGAAGAAGGAAGAGAAATTAATGAAGAAAAATTTTGGAGAGAAGTTGATTATTACAGACAGTTTACTCATCCAGTTGAATTTTATGAGATAAAACGCTAGACCAGAAAAATGACGCCTACGGTATTAACGCAAAGTTTGTTGTAATAAATGAACATCAAATTATTATAATATACAAGTATGAAAGTGATAAACGAATATGAAATACGGATGTTGCAAAGAATGCTTATGTGTCTCTCCGAAATTACGAGACCCAGGATGTCCATGTAAAAATCATGATCAATACGAATAACAAAATTCTAAAAATCAGAAAATTAAGTTTGTTACACTTGTAATTGTTACAGGCTCAAACGAGACTGATTATCTGTAACAAAATTATTTTACATGAAAAAGTTTTGCATAGATTTTAAATTACAAGTAAAAAAATTGTATTACAGAAGATCTACCTTAATAATAAATTGTATATCCATGTATTATGAATATTTCTGAATATCAAGACATTATTCTGTTTATGAAAAATATGGGATTGATCAAAGATAAATCCAAACATTGGCAATGTCATAACAAATTTGGGAAAATTTATTTTGAATAATACAGAACAATCAGACTCAATGGAATTGCTGCGACAAGCAAAAGAAATTGGATTGTTAAATTCAGACTTGACAATAAGTTGTTTTCATTGCAAAGCTATCTTCCCAAAAGAATACAATAAATGTCCTCAATGCAATACTAATCAAGTATGATGAAACTTTGAAAGTTTATTCAATAATATTTTCTAAATTTGGATTTGTTTCCTTTTAGTTCTTTCACTAAGAAATTTAATTTAAAAAATACCATATTTGCTTGACTCCATCTCTTCTTTGATGGCAAGCTTGAACCGATTTTCTTTACTTTCCATATTGTTAGAAATCCAGGTGAGAAACTTTTTTTCCTTTCCCTTTCCCTTTAGCCTATCAAAGTCTGAGCCCATTTGTTCAACCAATTTATCCACAAGCGATCTATTTACACTCACCACAAAAAAATGCCAACCAAAAGCAAATTCAGAATCCGTCATTACAAAGTCCTCATTACCATGAACCATTTCTTCTAGAAGAGTTAGTTTATGAGCTATCGCTTTACTAGTTTTATCATAATCTACGGCAGATACATTGATGTTTATTCTACCATTCATACCTATTCTGAGTCTACACAAAATAAAAGGATAATGATTATTTTTTCAAAAGGTGTTCAAAATCTATATCAAAATGCATTTTCATAATATTGATATAGGTTTTGATGGATTCTGGAATTTCCTCTCTACAAGCAACTCCTAAATTCTTAGCATTAATCCAAATTACGAGCATTTGAATTATTGTAAGAAATCGATCGTTTTTCACTTTTGGATCTCCAATAGCCTTTGTGTATCGCTCTGCAAATTCCCAAGCCGTTACAAAATCAACGCATTTTACTCCAAATACTGCTAAAAGTTGTTCTTGCAATGAATTAGTTTTTTTGAAAGGAATAGTATTGATAATGTATGGAAAATTAACTTTTTCAGGAAGACAATCAGGTAGTGGCCCCCAAATTGTTATTATCTTAGTTCCTGGTTTTAACAATTCAAATTTTTCCATCACATGTTTTATTATTTCCTCGTCTGTAAACCAAAATAAAATTACAGTAGCATCAGAAAAATCTGAATTTTTTATATCTTCACAAAAAAAATCGCCTGAATTATTTTTTGCTTCTTTAATTTTTTGAGGATTATTGTCAATTCCTATTCCTTTCTTAATATTAAATTCTTCAACAGCAATTTTAACTCCTTTTCCATCTCCACATCCAAGATGATAAAAAACATCATTTTTTCCTAAATCCACAGAATTAAAAATTTCCCTAAATGATTTATCAGACAGCTGAACGTCCTCTCCACTAAAGATATTTTGAGGAAGGGACTCTAAGAATTCTTCAATTTTCAATAGTAAAATTAAATCGATTGAGAATTTATTCTCTTATGCTCTCAAGCTTTGATACTGCCTGCCATAATTGAGTTCTGACATATGAGGGAAGATTTGGGTCTTGTGTTACATCATCTAGCAGGCTAATTGTATTGGCTGCTCTTACTGATAATGCAAATTCCTCCTTTTCCAATTCATCTATCAAATCCGTAATGGATTTTTTGACTGTTTTTGGTGTGGATGAGCTATTGACAATTTGATTAAGTGTATCTATTGCTTCTTTCATAGATTCCTTGTTTTCTTTGTCATCTACCATTTTTTACACCTTTATTGGAAAATTTGGAGTATATAGTTACATCTCTACAAATACGCTATCAGATTCTACTGTTACATTGTATGATTCTAAATCGTTAATTTTTGCTGGAAATTTGAATAATTTTCCTGTTTTACAATCAAATTCTGCTTTATGCCACCCACATGTTACTATACATCCTTCTAAACTGCCTTCTGATAGACTTGATCCGGAATGAGTACAGGTATCATCCATTGCGCAAAAATCACCGTCTATATTTGCAATCATTAACTCCTTTCCATCTACAGAAATTTTTATCATTTTACCAGGAGGTATGTCTGAAACTTTTCCAGCAATAATTTTTCCCATGATGCTTTTAACTTATTATTCTTAATATTTTTTCGTATTATATGCTGATCAGAGAAGCTAAACCATCTGATAAATTACATATTCTAAAATTTTGCACAAATACTTTTTCTTGGGGTGACTATATCAAAGAAGTATGGGATTATTGGTTATCTGAAGGAAATTTACTAGTTATTGAGAAAGATATTCCCATTGGTGTTAGCCATGCTATGTTTTCAAAAAACCAAGTATGGATTGAAGGTATTCGGATTAATTCTGATTTTCGAAGGCAGGGTTTCGCCTCAAATTTGATTAAGCGAGTAGAATCATTGGCAATCCAAAAACAAATTCCGATTTCATTAATGCTAATTGATACTGAAAACTCACCATCTCTTTTGATGGCACAAAACATAGGCTACAAAATAAATCAGACTTGGAATTTTTATTCCCTTTTACCGCAAGAAAATAACTCTCATGAAGTTATCTTTGAAAATATAATTCAAAATAACGAGTTTTCTCACTATGTAAAATCATGGAGGTGGGTACCTTTAGACAATAAAACATTATTTTCTTTAAATTCCAAAAATTGTATTGTTTATTCTAAAAAAGACAAAAATCTATCAATTGCAATCTTGGAAGATTCTGAACATTTTGATAAAACTTTGATTGTTACTTTATTTGCTGGTTCTAAAAGTAATACTGAGAATATTATTTCATTTTTACAAAATTTTGGATTTGAAAAAAAATATAAAAGATTACAAATATTAACCAAAGAAACTTTACCAGAATCTAGAAATTTAGAACATAAGATTTCATTTCATTTGATGCAAAAACTTTTGTCTTGACTCTTAATTGTTTTTATAGTATTTCTCAAAATTCCTAGATTTTCAATTTCCATCTCTAATTTGTCGCCGTCTTTGAGAAATACTGCATTTGGATTATTTAGCATTACACCTGCAGGAGTACCAGTTGCAATAATGTCACCTTTCTCGAGAGTCATTGCTCTACTTATTTTTGAAACAATTTCAGGAATTTTTATGAACATCTTTTCCGTAGAAGAATTTTGTCTAATTTCTCCATTAACTTTGGTAGTTAGTTTTAGGTTTTGAGGATCTTTTATCTCATCTGTTGTCGTAATCCATGGACCACATGGGGCAAAAGAATCAAAGCCTTTCCCTCTCGTGAATTGTTTGTCTTTGAATTGGATATCTCTTGCCGAAACATCATTGAATACCATATAACCAAATACTGCCTCCTTTGCTTGCTCCTCGCTGATATTCTTACAAGTTTTACCAATTATCAGAGCTAATTCTACTTCGTAATCTAATTTGGTCACAAAATCCGGACATTCTATGTCTGAATCTGTGCTATTCAAAGCAGTTCTGGGTTTTAGAACAATTACTGGGTCATCCGGTGCCTGAAGCCCTTGCTCTTCTGCATGGTCAATGTAATTAAATGCAAGACAGATTATCTTGCTGGGGTTTGAAATCGGAGTTAGTAATTTAAAATTTGAAATATCGTCATTATATGCAAGATCCTTTATTTTATCTTTAATCTCATCATACCACCCATCAAACAGAAAGTCTTTGATACTTTGTGGAATTGGAACTCCTGTCTGGTAAGCAATTTCATCTTTTGTAGCAACTTTATCTCCTTGTACAAATCCATATGTTTCACCATTTTCATTTGACAATCTTGCAATCTTCATTATACTTTCACTTACTTGTGCGTAAATATTGCTTGGTTTTGTGAATCTTTTCTACAATACCCAAATCTAACAAATTGAATTTCTTCTCCTTCTTTTAATTTTAGATAATGCGGTTCCGTAAAAACCTCTAATTCCTCAAGACTATTTTCGTTAAATTCATCGTCAATAAACAAATGATGTGGAATAAGAAGTTTAATTTCATGAGAATTTTTTTGTGGAATCCATTGAATTTTTTGAATGTTTGTAATTTCTCCATTTTCTACAAAATCACCTTCTAGTTCTCCATTTACTTTAGTTATGGCTACATTTCCTAATCCTAGTAATCTTATTTGAGAACCTTCTTTGATGTTTTCAGCATCATCGTTAGAAATCAAAATATTTTCATCAATTTCAATTTTTCTTTTTCCCATATCTTTTATTGGATGATTTGGAATTTCTACAGATGAAAATGGAAGTTTGGATATTCTTATTTTTTTTGGTTTTCTGACCATAAAAAGTCTGATACTATTTGCGTCAACAAATTTACGATTAAATGATTCTAATGCATCAAATGGCGCTAAAGTGTTTGCCTTGGTTAATCCCAATGACAAAATAAATTTCTTAATAGCCTCTGCCTTTATCCCTCTTCTTCTAAGTGCTTCAAGAGTTGGCAGTCGAGGATCATCATACCATGAAACTTTACCTTCTTCTATCAATGGCTTTATCACTCGTTTTGAAATGGGCATCCCTTTGAATTCGAGCCTGGAAAAGAATCCCTGATATGGTTTTCTCATGCCTAACGACTCCAATATTGCATTAATCAGATCTTTTCGCAATTCAAATTCTTTTGAACGAAAAGCATGGGTAATTCCATCATTGCTGTCTTCTATGGCAACTGCTAAATCGTAGCTAGGCCAAACTCTGTATTTTTTTCCTAATGTGTAGTGTTTCTCATCTATGATTCTAAATAATACTGGATCTCGCATTACTGCGTTATCTGATTTCATATCTCCACGAAATCTAATTATCGCATCTCCTGGCTTGAATTTTTCAAACATTTTCTCCCAACCTTGATTATTTTGTTTAATATCTCTAAAACTACATTTACATGCTTTACGTTCTCTCCGGTTCTTGCTAATAGCATCTCTCTTGCAAGTACAAACGTATGCCTTTCCAGAATTAATTAATTCAATTCCCTTTTCATAAAACAACTCCATATCATCTGAAGTATTTTTAATAATATCAAATTCCACCCCTAACCAATCCAAGCCTACTTTAATTGCTGCATGATATTCCATTCTTTCTGCTTCTGGATTTGTGTCATCCATTCTCAAAATACATTTTCCACCATACATCTTTGCATATTCTACATTGATGATAGCAGCTTTTGCATGTCCTATGTGGGGATATCCATTTGGTTCTGGTGGAAATCTAGTTATTACTTTACCCTGTATGGCTCCCTCTAGTGGAGGCAAGCCTTCTCTTTCCGGTATTTTTTCTTTAGGTCTTAGTATCTCTGGAAAATTTTCTTCAATTTCCTTTTTTTGTTCCTCTAATGTTGTTTGATTAATTGAGGAAACAATTTCTGAAATATCTCCAATAATCTCTTTTACTTTAGTACGAAATTCAGGTTTGGTTCCAAGAATTTTTGACAAGACAATTTTATCTTGGGTTTTTCCTTCATGTTCAAAAGCATTTTGTAAAGCAAATTTTCTGATTTCCTTTCTTAAATCATCATTCAAATTACAAACTCCTTTTTACCACAAAATCCAATAGATCTACTAAATCCTTTTTAGCAGTGCCAGAATATGTTGATAGAGCCTTTTCTGCTTGGTCAGCATATTTTAGAGCCTGATTTCTTACATTTTCTTCAATTCCTAATGCTCGGATAACATTAACTGCTTTTTTGAGATCACTTTTGGAAACTTTCTGATTCCCAAATGCTTTCAAGATTGTTTTTTTGTTTTTACCTTTTGCTGATTTTATTGCCATTAGAATAGGAAGAGATTTTTTTCCTTCCCTGAGATCATTTCCAACAGGCTTTTTGGTAATCTTTGGGTCGCCCATCACTCCTATCAGGTCGTCAGTAATTTGAAAAGCAGTTCCTAAATTTTTTCCAAAAGATGATAGATTTGTAATATCTTTTATTTTGTTGGTTGCACAAATTGCTCCCATTGAACATGAGACATCAAATAACGCTGCAGTTTTTTTACCAATCATTTTAATATATTCGGATTGGGATGGAATTTTTTCTTCTTCGGCCATTTTTATATCCAATAATTGACCCTCACATACCTCAACACATGCCTTTGCGAGTCGAGAAATTTGCTGGGTCGTAGAATTATCAGATAATTTAGAATCTGAAATTATTTGAAATGCTTTAGAAAATAATACATCACCTGCTAGTATTGCTACAGGCATTCCAAATTTTTTATGAACAGTTGGCACACCATGACGCATCTCATCATTATCCATAATGTCATCATGAACCAACGTGAAATTATGAACCATTTCCACTGCACTAGCAGCTGACATTGCACTTGAGGTCTTACCGCCCAAAATTTGACAGCTTTTAATTACCATATATGGTCGAAGTCGTTTTCCTCCATTAACTATCAGATGTCCAGCTGCATCATAGAGCATTTTGGGATTTCCTTTTAATTTTGTTTTTAGATTTTTGTTTACAATTTTAGCATTTTTTTCCATAGGTTTGTTTTTTTTCATTCTACTAATCTCCAGTTATCATCTGGCAGATGAACTTTAATTGCCTGTTGAAATCCTTCATGCATTTCGTTATTCATCCACACCGATAAAATATTTTCATATTTTTCTAACATTGGTTGTTCTGATTTTTCTAACAATTCTAGGGCTATTATCATCCAGGGACAATAGACCTTGGGATTGGTTTTCAATTCAGAAAGTAATTCTCTAGCTGAGACCCATCTGAACTCGTCGATCTCACCCTCTATTTTTGTAAATTGTGCTGAATCATCTACAATTCCTATTAATGTTCCACAAATTTCGTTTTCAGAGCCTACATCTTTGTATGGCACATGATATTCAAATTTAAACAAATAATCCAGTTTACACTGAATTCCTAATTCCTCAGGCATTCTTCTTTCTCCAGAGGATACATAGGTTTCAGATTCCCTTGGGTGACTAGCAACAGTTCCGTCCCAATCATCAGGCCACAACATCTTTTCTTTGGCTCTTCTGGTTAAAACAAGTCTTCCACTCTTATCAAAGAGCAATGCTGTAAATGCTCTATGTAATATTCCGTTTGGTAAATGACACTTTACTTTTTCTTCTTTGCCAATGGGATTATCTTTCTCATCAACTAAAATTAGAAATTCCTCAGACATTTCTTTTTCCTCTAAACAACGTTCCTTCAAATTTCTTATTTTTAACCGCCTTAACAATTCTTTCAGGTTTGTTACCATTTACAAAAAATACATTAATTCCCATCTTTGCAATTTTAGTTGCTTCCTCTACTTTTCTAGTCATACCACCAGTAACATCCATCATGTTTTCTGAAATGGTGGGTTTTTCATCTTTTAATTCATAAATCAATTTTTTTGTTTTTAGATCAGAGTACAATCCATCCTCATTTAGCGCAAAAATACTTAATCTCGGTTTTAGTATTTTTGAAAGATATGTCATAATTTTATCCCCTGATAAGATGTATGTTTTATTTTGTCCATACCAAAGTGCATCACCAAAAGTAACAGGAATTAAGCCTGATTTGGCAATTTTTTCAATCTCCTTTACTTTTTTTGATATCGGCTTGTTTCCTGTCATAAAACCTGTTGGTGACAGGCAATATGGATTTAATCGATTTTTTAAAAATATATCTAAAATTATTTTATTAATCTCAATCATTGAATTTTTTACTATTGAAACTCCTTTTGTATCATATTTTCTTGGAATGGTATGCATGTCATATTTGACAGACCAATAATGGCCATACGAACCACCGCCATGAACTACGATCATTGGTTCATCAATTTTCTTTAAATTTTTGGCAAGATTTTCTATGGTTTTTTTCCTAGGCGATAGAGGTTTTTCCTTATTGGTGATAATTGAGCCTCCTAGTTTGATTAGGATCATGCTGTCAACAAATATCTAGTCAATTAAAAAGTATCCAATCCTCTAAAATCTATCTTTACAGAAAAACACTCATAATCATTTTCTTTTAATTGTTGAATAGTTTTTTCCATGTTGGTCTCATCGGTTAAGGCAAAAATACATCCACCATCACCTGCACCTGTAAGTTTTGCACCAAATGAAGATCTGTTTGCAAGTTCAATCATCTTTCTTAATTTATCATTTGATACTCCTATTGATTCAAGATATTCCTGATTTTTTATTATTTCTCTACCAATGCCTTTCAAATCATTATTCTTTAAACAAATTAAGACATCATCTATCAACTTAGTCTCTTCATTACATATACTGGAGAATTTTTCCTTGTTTTTTTCTTTGAATTGTTTTACATTTGAGACTACTTCTTTTGTTGAATGTTCGATTTTGGAATTTGCAATAACTAGATGAAAGTTAGCTTCAGAGTCTATCTTTGAATGACCACTTTGTTTATCGTATTGTATGATGCCACCATAAGTGCAAACAGTAGAATCCGCCCCCGAAGTATTTGGGAAAATTGTTTTTTCTGCTTCTATTGCCATTTGAAGAATTTCTTCTTTAGTATTTTTTGTAAAAATTCCAGAAATAGCTGCTGCACTTGCCACACAGCATGCAGAAGACGAGCCCAGTCCTACTCCTAAAGGAATTTCAGAGTCTATTGTTATTTCCAATCCTGATTTTTCATCATATTTTTGAATCATTTTATCTGCTAAATAATAAAACGGTCTTAGATTACTGTCTATTTCGTAAATTGGCCTTTTTGGTATTGATACCAGATTTCCAAGGCTTGATTTTACCAAAATTTTATTTTCTGAGATTTTTTCTGCTGTGACAGTGACTCTTTTGTCAATTGCACAAAGGATGGCTTTAACTCCATAAACTACGAAATGCTCTCCAAAAAGAATTATCTTTCCAGGTGCAGAAGCTTTGGATTTCAAGTGAACACTATTGATCCATATCCAACAACAGAACTCGTATCTCCAGTCACATCTCCACTAGTAGCATATTTGAGCAATTCACCCTTCGTTGCACCTAGTTCTTTGCATGCAATAATTGTGGATGCTATTGCTCCATATCCGCATGCAGTAACTTTTCTTTTTTGTAAAACATCATAAAATTTGTCCACATCCATCTCTAATATTGGTTCAATCAAAGCCAAGTCCTGTTCATGGGCAAATTCATTTGGCTCATAATGTGTAAAATCAGATGAACCAATTATCATAACATTTTTTTTCTTTGCAATTTTTGCAATCGTTAATCCCACATCTTTTGCTATTTCCTTGCTTTGATTAATCAAAGATATTGGTAAAATTTTGAAATTTGAAAATGTTTTTTGTAATATGGGAATCTGTACTTCTAAACTATGTTCTCGTGTATGAGAAAAAAAATCTGACTCTATATTTTTTGATAATTGAGATATTTCTTTTGCTGATTCAGAGTCTACTTCTACATTTCCAAGTGGTGTTTCCCATATGCAATCCGTCATTGTTGCAACACTTTTTCCGATCCCCCAATGGTTAGGTCCGATGATTATGAACAACTCTGGTGATTCTGATGAAATTGAATTAACAGAGTGACAGGCAATTGGCCCAGAATACGTATAACCTGCATGTGGACAAATAATTCCGAAAATTTTTTTTCCAATTTTTTTTGGATTTTTTCCTGGTCCAAATGAATGTAAAAAACAGTCTTCGATTAGTTTTGTTAATTTGTTTTTTTCACTTGGATAGAACATTCCGGCTACAGCCGGTGTTCTAATTTGCATTACTCGATTTCCTCTTCCGTGATTTTTGTTTCAAAATCGTCGATTTCATATTTCATTGAACCGTCTTCTTTTAATTCCCCTCTTTCGATGAGAATTTGACGCACCAATAACCAATAAACAGTAGCAAGTGCTTTTCTTCCTCTATTGTTTGCTGGTATAACAACATCCAACTTTGATGTAATGTTGTCTGTGTTTGCAATTCCGATGATTGGTATGCCTGCATTAGTTGCTTCTATTACTGCTTGTTCATCTACCTGTGGATCAGAAATTAGAACTAATTTTGGCTCAATATAGTATGGCAAAGAAGGATTTGTCAGAGTCCCTGGCAGAAATCTTCCTAGTAATTTTTTAGTATCAAGCATTTCGCAAAATTTCTCAATAGGAGTATTTGCATATTGTCTTCCTGAACAAACAATGAGTTTATCCGTTCCAACACGATTAATGAATTTTGCAGCAGTTTTAATTTTTTCAAGAGTAATATCAAGATCAAGCATGTAAAGACCTTCAGGACTTGCTTTTGTAATGAAGGGTTCCATGAATTTTGTTTTAACTTGTGTTCCAACCCTTATCCCTGTTGAAAGTACTTTCTTTTTGATGTCTATAGATTCTGCTTGTTCACTCATAGCGATTTTAAATCTCAATCATACCGCGTATTAAATCATGCTCTGACAGGCGTATAAGCTCATTTAGTTTTGCTACTCTTTCCCCGCCAACTATGCCCACCTTGAGCATTTTTGACTTGGTTGCTAAGCCAATATGACAGATATGTGAATCAATGGATTCACCTGATCTATGTGATGTGATTAGTTTTACATTGTTATTATTTGCAACTTCGGCAAATTCTAAAGCATCATAGAGACTTCCTGCTTGATTAACTTTGAGGATAGCAGCATTACAAGATTTTAATTCAATTGCCTTGTTTAGGATGTCCTTGTTTGTAACGATAAGATCATCTCCTACCACTAGAGTATTTGGAAATTTTTTTGTCAATTCTGCCATATCTTCAAAGGCTTCTTCATGAACAGCGTCTTCAGCATAAATTAATTTATATTTTTCAATAATATCTGCAGCAAAATCAATTTGTTGCTCAGACGAATTTTCAAATCCAGCTCTATCATAGAGATACTTTTGTTTCTCTTCATTCCACTGCGTTGAGGACGCAAAGTCTACTCCCATAGACACTTCCTGTCCTAATGTAAATCCTAAATTTTCAATGGCCGTGGCTGAAACTTCCAAGGCCTTTTCATTGTTTAATTTTGGAGCCCATCCTCCCTCATCTCCTCTTCCATTTGTAAAATTTGGATCTTTTTTTTCTAGAACTTTACGTAATTCTTTATGCACAGATAGATTAGTTTCTATAGCCTCCCTGATTGTCTTTGAACCATTTGCACAAATTAAAATTTCTTGTATATCTGGTGTACCAGGACCTGCATGAGCTCCTCCTCCTAAAATATTTCCTATTGGATATGGAAACTTGAAAGAAGATTCAGGGGATAAAGTTTGAAACAAAGGTTGATCCATTGACTTTGATGCTGATTCCATAGATGCAATGGTTACTGCGAAAGCAAGTGCTCCTCCAATTTTGGAATAATTTGGCGATTTATCCAAACTTCTTAAAGTGTCATGAATTGATTTTAAATCTGATGTATCTAGGCCTACAAATTTCTGAGAATTATCGTTTAATATTCTAAGACTCTCTTCTGGTTTTTCATTTGGGAAACTTACTGCCTCATATTTTCCGACACTGGCCCCTGATGGTGCACAAACTCTACCGCGAAATTTATTATCAGTAATGACGTCTACTTCAATTGTTTTACTTCCTCTACTGTTGTAGAGCAGACGTCCTTCAATAGATGTAATCTTTGACAATCTATTCTAGCTCAGATTGGACTTCTTCGTGTCTTCTCTGAATAGCTTCATAGAATGGAATAACTTGTTGAATGGTTTCAACTGTAGTTAATAACATTCTTCTGCAACAATATCGACTGATTCCTAATGAATCTAAAACTTTAGCTGGGTTTTCTCCAGATTTTACTTTGGTTTGATAATCCTCAAATTTATCAGCGATTTGATTTCCACAAGTAAAACATCTTACAGGAACTAACATACGAACGAAAAAGTAATCAAGGATTATAAAAACCATGCAAGGAAATTTTTCTGCGGGCGTCGCCCAGCCTGGCCAAAGGCGCTAGCTTGAGGGGCTAGTCTCTCAGGAGTTCGTGGGTTCAAATCCCATCGCCCGCATACAGATTTTCCCACCAGAAAATGATTATTTTTTTAATTTGTTTAATGCTTTAATTAATTCAGATCGGCTTTTCTCTTCTGTAATTGCCCCTCTCACATCTTCTACTAATATACGATCAACGTCAATCTTTCTTCTTGCCTCTTTCACCACTTTATCATACATAGAAAATGGATACAAATGGAGATACAAATTCTCCATAATATCAAAAACCTTCAACGCATTATTGATATCCCCGGTTCGAATTTTATCAAAAATCATTCTTTTAAATTCTCCAACGCAGTCTAATAATCCTAAAACATAAGATTGTTCCATGACCTTCAATTTTTTGTCTGACGGAATTTCCTTTCCTTCAACTACTGCAAGTAAACACGCAGCTTCTACATACTCTTGTTCTGGCGTAATTAAGTAGCGTTGCAAATCAGAAGTTGCTTTTTTTCTATATTTTTTTAATAACAAGTCTGCTTGCTTTAGATTTTTTTTCGCTGTTCTCAAATCTCCTCTATGAACAGAAATTATTGAGCGACTACAGAGAATTATTATTTCTCGTGTGTTTTTCAGCAAAAATTCTCTATTATCTTGAACATTAGCTAGTGTTTTTGAAATTTTATCCAAGGATGATTTTACATTTTTTAATGTCATTTTAGATTATGAGTAAAAACTAGGATAAAGCCGTTTGCAAAATAAAAATTAATTAATTTTTTCATTTTTTATAACCATTACTCTAAATTTCTACTGATTATTGATTCGATTGATTCCTTCCCGTTCCTTATTAACAAAAAGCATCAAAAAGACAATCGTGAATAAAATCACTTGTCCAAGTCTATTACCCGTAGTACTAGTAATAGTAGCAGGCTTGCTTATTATGCCTGCAACGAATGGTGGACAAGCATTCGCAGAATCTGATAAAGTATCGGCCATTTTAGTATCTGAGCAATTGAAAAAAAATCCATTTGCCATGAAAATAATTGCAGAAATGGAAGAACAAAAGCTAAGATACAAACAACTTTCTGATGAAAAAACAACAAAAAGTCTACCAACTAAAAAACAAATTGAAATTGAAGAAAATAGAAAAATCTCAGAAGCAATACTTCAAGAAGATCTCAAATCAATGGAAAAAAAATACCTAGACTTTACTCCAAAAAATGCTTTTGAAAAATTTGTCTCAAAATTAAATTCTACATATCATGGAATTTTCTGGGACCAATTTGATTATCTAAACGCAAAGGTACAACTGGCAATGGCAGCCAAAAATTCTGTTTTAGAAAAGGGAGGTTCCTTTTATGAGGCTCAACAAGAATATTTCAAATATGCATCCATGCCAAGAATAGAAATGATAAGCTATATCCAAGAACTTAACATAAAATATGGATTTGCAGATGAGGATATCCAATCAAACTTTGATGCCAATGGAAAACTTCCTCGATTTGAAGACGATAAAAACACTCCTTGCTATGGATGTGAAAACCAGGTTACAACAATTAGTTATAATGTTGAAATTGATCCAAAAACAGAAATAAAAATTCTTCAGGAAAAATTATCAGATTTGAGACAAGAATTTCTAAATTCTAATGACATTGAAGAGAAAAAATTTCTGGTTAACTCTCTAAATGATACAGTTAAAGAAATTCAAAAACTCACATATGACAAGAAATTATTTTAACCAAATTTTACTAAATTTATGCCTACAACATATCTCTAAAAATTAAATTTTAAACTAGGTGGATTTTACTATAGTTTTCTGTAAACTGGGCAGACTTAATAATATATGAAAAAAGAAAAAATTAATTGAAAATTATATTTTTATTAGTTTTTACAGGCATGTTTTCGATAGGAATTGCTGATGCTTTTGCTGATTCTACAGAACCAGTAATTATAGTACAGATGAAGGGGCCTTCATCATTTTATCTAGATGTATCCCATCAAATAATTCGTGCATCTGTAGAGATTCAAAACTATACTCCTAGTGATGGAATTTATTTCATGAAAGTAACACATCTTCCTACACAAAAAGTTATGAGAGATTTTGAAATATATCCAAGACCTTCTGGAAATGACTTGTGGAGTCTCCAAATCGCCTATCCAATTTTAGAATCTGACATTGAGATTGGAGACCAGATACTATTGGGAGAATATGAAATACATATCAGAACAGAATTTGGTTCACAAACAAATAGTACCACCTTTTCCATTTTTGAATCAATATACTCTGAACCTGAAAAGCAAACTCAGATTGATCCTCCATCACTCCAATTAGATGCAGGCCCAAGTGATGAATCTCAAAAGATTCCTGATTGGATAAAAAAAAATGCTGAATGGTGGGCAAGCGATAACATTTCTGAATCTGAATTTTTACGGGCTATTGAATATCTAATAGAAAATGAGATAATGACGATTTCAATCCCTGAAAATAAAGACTTTCCTTCTATTACAACCACATACGCTCTTCCCTCTAGTCGTTCTACTGAATATGTAGAAATCGTTGGAACTCTACCTGACAAACATGAAGGTCCCTTAACCCTTACAATTGTAATGCCTGATGACTCCGAAGAAATTCTTACTACAATTTCGCGAGATGGAACCTTTGTGACGCCTATGGCATTAACCAGTGAATCCTTAGTAGGAAATTATCAGGTGTTTGCCGAAATTGAAGGCAAACAAATTCTTGTATCTGCTTTTGATGTAAAGAATGACGATTCAAACAAGGTACCAGCATGGATTAAAAACAATGCAGATTGGTGGGCACAAGGGCAAATTACTGATGATGACTTTGTAAAAGGAATTCAGTATTTAGTAGAGCAGGGAATTATTAGTGTCTAGAATTTTCTTATTTGTGCCTATTTTACACATATTTCGTATTCTCAAAGCTCTTATTTTACGTCTAATTTCCATCTAATCATGGAAATATCTGTAGATCAAATGTATCAAATTGAAAATAACGGACATGATATGGGATTTTTAAAAAAATTCATGATGGAAAATGCTGGTGCAGCTGCAGTCAAAAGGTTATCAGAAAAACTAGATCTTGAAAAAAAGAATATTTTGATTTTTGTGGGGATGGGAAATAATGGAGGAGATGGCTTGGTTATGGCAAGACATCTATCTGGATACGGTTCAAAGGTAACTGTAGTTTTACTTGGAGCACCTGAGAAAATTAAAACTGAAGAGAGTAATTGGAATTGGTCTATACTAAAAAAAATGCCTTCTGTCAAACTGATTTCTGGCAACGATACTAGTTTTGATTTTAATCCAGATGTTGTCATTGATGGAATATTGGGTACTGGTATTTCTGGAGAAATAAAGGAACCATATGCATCTGCAATAAATTACATTAATGGATTAAACTGCTTAAAGTTTGCAGTAGATGTTCCTTCTGGATTAAATCCTGATACAGGAGAAACTGCAAATATCTGCGTAAAATCAGACATGACAGTTACATTTCATAAAATGAAAAGAGGCATTCCAAAAAGAAAAGACCTTACAGGAGAATTATATGCCGAAAAAATTGGAATACCGCCAGAATCTGAAGAGGGAGTCTTGTGAAAGTACATCAAATTCAAGTTGGAAACATGCAAAACTTTACCTATGTTGTTGAAGACGATGACACCAACGAAGGAATCGTAATTGATCCTTCTTGGGATCTTGATAAAATTGAACAAGTAATCACTAGAAATGATTTGAAAATAAAATACATAGTAAACACTCACCATCATTTTGATCATACTCTGGGAAATGAAGCATTGGCAAAATCAATTGGTGCCAAAATCATTCAACATGAGGTATCTGAACTGCAAAACGATATTACAGTAAAAGATGGCGATGTAATTAATTTTGGAAATTCAGAATTACGTGTTTTGCACACTCCTGGACATTCTAAGGACAGTATTTGTTTAATTGGCGATGGTAAAATTTTTTCAGGGGACACACTTTTTGTGGGTAATTGTGGACGAATTGACCTGCCTGGAGGTAGTGCAAAGGAGCTTTATCATAGCCTCTTTGATGTCTTGTACTCTCTAGATGAGAATCTTACCCTTTATTCTGGGCACAATTATGGACCATCAGCCATATCTACAATTGGGAAGGAAAAAACTACTAATCTTGTAATGCAAAAAAGGCCAGAAAAAGAATTTCTTGAAATGATGGGACAGTGAAGTGATTGAATGATTTTGAATTTTTTGGAAATATCCAAAGGGCTGAAAATTTCGTAGATAAAATTAAAAATGGAAATTTTTTATTTTCATTGGTTATTTCATATACTGAAACATGTGAAATTCCTGGAATAACTTTTGCAGGTGCTGACAAGGACTCTATAAAATACACTCCTCCTGCAGATGCTGAATATCTTTACTATGGTAATTGCAAAACAATTGATAAAATTCCAATGACTCCAGATGGAAAACCAACCCCTGCACTGCTCACAAAGACAGCACTTGAATCATCCAGTATACCCCATATTGTAATTAATGCCGGAAGTAAAATCTCTCCTCAATTACCTTTTATTCAAACAGGTTTATCTCCTGGAAAAAATATTTCAGTAAATTCCGCAATGACTGATTCTCAAGTTTCTCAAGCAGTTAATTATGGACGAATTGTTGGTAGAACTCTTGCATCAATTACTGATTGTTTGATAATTGGTGAAAGTATCCCCGGGAGGAACTACTACAGCACTAGCTGTGATGAAAGCTTTTGGATATAAAGCAAGAGTCAGCTCAAGCATCCCAAATAATCCTGTTATTTTAAAAAATCAAATTGCAAGTATGGCATTAGAGGGGATTGGATTCAGATAATCCCTACAATGTAATTGCAAAGGTTGGGGATCCGATGATTCCTTTTGTAACTGGAATGCTGAGCTCTGCTTCTGAAATAAATCCAGTTATTTTGGCAGGTGGAACACAAATGACAGCGGTTTTAGCTTTTGCATCTAAAATTGGATTTAATGAAAAAAACACTGCGATTGGGACAACCTGTTACATCTCAGAAGATGAAAATGCAAACTTCAAACATCTTGTGTCTGAAATTGCAGATATTCCAGCTATTGCTGTAAATCCACGCCTAGAAAATTCAAAATTTCCTGGATTAAAGGCTTTTTCGGAGGGATTTGCAAAGGAAGGTGCCGGTGCTGGAGGAAGCATAATTGCTTCAATGTTAAAAACTAATAATAATTCTTCACAATTTTTAGAGTTGGCTGAAAAAGAATATCATAGAATCTTTACTTCACTGTAACTGATTTTGCAAGATTCCTTGGATAATCAGGATCAGTATCTTTTTCAAGTGCAGCATAATATGAAAGCAATTGAATCGGAATAGTTTCTGAAATAGGATAAGTTAATTCATTTGCAGTTGGAATTTTTATCCAAAAGTCATAGACATCACTGTTTTTATTAGAAATCCCAATTATTTTTGCACCACGTGCTTTAATTTCCCTAGCACTTGTCAGCGTGTCTTGATATGTTGAATCTTCTGGGTTAATAATAATTACAAAAACATTAGAATCCATTAAGGCAAGAGGACCGTGTTTTAATTCTCCGCCTGCAATTCCTTCTGCATGGATATATGTAAGCTCTTTAATTTTCAATGCTGATTCTATTGCTATTGGATAATGAATCCCTCTCCCTAGAACGTAGATATCTGATATCTCTTTAATCTCATTAGCAATTTTTTTGATATTGTTATGTTCTTCAAGAATTTTTGAAATTGAAGTTGAAATTTCCTGAAAGTTAATCTCAACTTTTTCATTACTTAATTCTTGAATTATTTTATACAAAATAATTAACTGTGAGGTAAAGCTCTTTGTGGCAGCAACTCCTATTTCAGGACCACAATTCATTCCAATTACAATATCGGATTCTCTTGCAAGTGTAGAGGTCAAAGAATTGATTATTGATATTATTTTACAATTCATTTTTTTTGCAATATTTACAGCTTCTAATACGTCTGCGCTTTCTCCGCTTTGTGATATAGCAATTAAGATTGAATTTGACTCAATGATATCCTTGGAAAATTGCATTTCACTTGCAATAATGGCCTCAGTCTTTATTTTGGCATATTTTGATAAGAGGTGTTTTGCCACCAGTGAGGCATGATAACTTGTTCCGCTACCTGTAAGGTAGATGTTTTTAGCATGTTTTAGATAATCTGAGGTCTCTTTAATTGCCTCTTTAGTACTATCTCCTGCCCTGAAAATCGTTTCTGACTGTTCAGAAATTTCTTTCAAAGTAAAATGAGCATAATCTCCCTTGTAAACATCTGCAAATTCCCTAGATACCTTTGTAATCTGAGGTTTTATTTCGTTTCCATTAAAATCTAAAATTTGCATCTTGTCCTGATCAATAAAAACAAAATTTCCATTGTCTATGTAAATTGCATCATCTGTCTGTTCAATAAATCCCAAGACATCGCTTGAAAGAAAGTAATTTTTTTCTCCTACACCTATAATTAATGGTTCATGAAATCTTGCTGCTGCTAATTGACCATTATCAAACATTGCAATAAAAGAATAATGACCCTTTAATTCTGAAACTGTTTTTATCATTGTATCTTTTACATTTTTTGAAATTTCATAATTTTTTTGTAAAAGATTTGCTATAACTTCGCTATCTGTTTCGCTTTGGAAATTATACCCCTGTTTAATTAAATCATCCTTTAGTACATCAAAATTCTCTATAATTCCATTATGTACAATTGCAATTTTTCCTGAATTGCAAGAATGTGGATGAGCATTTTCATTTGTAACTTTTCCATGAGTTGCCCATCTAGTATGACCTATTCCAATTTTTCCCGGTAAATTCTCAAGATGAACTCTAGAGTTTACTTCTGCTACTTTTCCTACTCCTTTCTTTAATTCAATTTGATTATTTGATTCAGTTGCAACCCCAACGCTATCATATCCTCTATACTCCATTCTTCTTAGTCCTTTGACTATGATTGGAGCTGCATTATCACATCCAGAATAGCCTATTATTGAGCACATAGTTGATCTAGTAAGTATTGGGTTATTTACTGATTAGTTTATTTTTGTAATTACTCTGTTGAAGATTTTTCACTTTTTGTCTCTGTGACTTCTGAGGAAGTTTCAGATTTATTTTCTGCTGGACTCTCAGATGGGGTTTCAGATTTATTTTCTGCTGGACTCTCAGATGGGGTTTCAGATTTATTTTCTGCTGGACTCTCAGATGGGGTTTCATCCTCGGGGTTAGATTTTACTTCAGCCTCCTTACTTTTTTCTAAAAGTTCTGGAAGTTTTGATTCTGGCGTAAATCGAATATTGTCTTCTTCAGCTGTTGTAACAGTATATGCAGGAAGATTTATCACTCTATCACCAATCATTATGTGTCCATGAACCACTGCCTGTCTTGCTTGATAGGGAGTTTTGAATCCAAATTTATTAGATACTAATGTTTGTAATCGCCTTGTCAGCAAATCTGTAACTTTAAGATTTAATACATCATCTAAGGTTGCATCGCTGCTTACTAGTCCAATCTTTGCTAATGATTTCATTAAGATTGGTTCTTTTTCTTCTCGGACATCTTTTTGTAAAGCAAGTAATGATCTTGCTTGTTTTCTTACACCAGATAATTTGGTATGTGCTTTCCATAATTCTCTTTTTGTTCTTAAACCAAATGTACCAAGAGTTTTCAACTCTTCCATTTTCAAATCATAATTTAACGGTCTTTTTGGTTTTCTCCAAGTTCGTCGTGGATATTTAGGATCTCCCAATTATTTCACCTATTTTTTTTTCTCCGATGGTGCTTTCTTATCTGGTGTAGCTGCTGTTGATTTAGCTGCTGTTGATTTAGCTGCTGTTGATGTAGCTGCTGTTGATGTAGCTGCTGTTGATGTAGCTGCTGTTGATGTAGCTGCTGCAGCTTCTCCTTCTCCAGTTGGTGCTGCTACTCCTTCTGGTCCAGATGATCTCGCTGGAGCTGCTTTTCCGCCTTTGGCAACACCCACAGCTCCACCTTTTCTGCCCGTACATCTAGTTCTTTGCCCTCTTACTTTTAATCCAAACATATGACGATATCCTCTCCAGCTACTGGTTATTCTTTCTCTCTCGATATCATTTCTTAATGTAAAATCAACATCTGAAGTTAAAAGATGAAGATCCTTTCCAGTTACAACATCTTTTCTTCTGTTAAGGAACCAAATGGGAAAGTTTGAAGAACTTGGATCAGTGATTAACTTTTCAATTGCTTTAACCTCAGGTTCGGTCAAATATCCAATATTTGAATTAGGATTAATTTTTAAAGTATCTAAAATGGCGGTAGCAAAATTATACCCTATCCCCTTAATCTGAGTTAATCCGATAGTCATCTTCTTTTCTCCATGAATATCATTTCCTACTATCCTTACAATGTGATTATATTCTTGGGTACTCAAGTATTCAAAAATTCTAAATTTCCCAGATAAAAACCATGCTAGGCGTCACTTTGAAGTAATCACAAAAATTTAACCTGAAATATTTAATATTATCTCAGTTTCTTAAATTACAAATCTTGTATAGATTATTATTTCAAAATGATTGATCTGCATACTTGAAGCGAAATTCATAATAGTTTAGATTATTTTACTCAAGTTTCTGTTGTAATCCCTTTGTATCTATCTAAAGTCTGAATCTTTTGTCCAATTTTTACCTTGAATATTCCAATGATTACATTTGCAACATTTTTTTATTCCAATTCTGGCATCCACTTCTATGCAGAAACAATGAATTCCTTTACCAGAAGGATCCTTACTACATAGTTTCTGCATTACTAAGATCAGGTTGATTTTCTTAATATGTTATTTGGAATAATTATTGTTAGTTTTGGGATCTTATTTCAAAATGAATGTGTTCAACATCTTAGAAAGGTTATTAATTTACTATGGATCGAGGCATATAATGGACGACTCCTTTGATCGAGAAAAGATATTGGAGTGTATGTTTGATCCAATCACTTCTTCAATAATAGCAGAATTAGAAGATGGAGAGAAAAATTCCAAGTATTTGTCTGACAAATCATCCATATCTGAACACGAGGTTGGTGAAAGACTTTCTTATTTGATCACTTTCGGTTTTATTATTGAAAAGAAGATTGATGGGCAATCAATATTTTCTGCGGATGTTGACAAACTATCTCAAGTTGTCGAAAACGATAAAAATTTTGGCGCAGCAATTGAAGGATTAGAGAAAATGGATAGCTTTCTTAACTAGCCTCTTTTTTACGTTTAATTACCAAATAGACAGTTACAATAAACATTCCAATCAAACCCATAATCAATATGTACAAAGAAATGAATCCTAATGATCTTACCCAAGAATCTGGTTCAGGCCCAATCACTCCAAAGATCTTTAATTGCTCTCCTGTATTTTCAATGAGTAATTTGTATGTCCCAGATGTTGAAACATCAAACAATCCCTCATATGCTTCTTGATTAATAGATTGAGATTCTACTACATTGTTAAATGGATCTAAAATACTTGCAGTAACTGTGGCACCTTCAAATTCTATAATTTGTACGGCATAGATTCCGGTTTGAGCTTTAGTAGTGTATAATTCCACTTCTACAATCAAATCTTGTCCTACTCCAACATCTCCGTCCTTTTGGATTAGATCCTCAAAAATTAAACTATTTCCGTAAAATGATAGAATAACCCCTATTCCTGTTAGAGCACCAACAACAACTAAAAAAATACCTGATTTTTTCACTCTTTTCGAATAAAGACTCTTCA
>PVMK01129390.1_pt1 | contig 30821 bp, 30 predicted proteins | sample 1853481 | NCBI WGS metagenome assembly PVMK01 (sample SAMN08533507, study PRJNA380276) | Marine sediment metagenome, whole genome shotgun sequencing project.
CAAGTACCAAAATTCTTAAATCCCAAATCACAAAACACAAATATCAAACAAATCACAATGACCGAAATTCAAAATATCAAACCTTTTTGGGTCATTGAAAAATTGAGATTTGAGATTTATTTGTAATTTGGTGCTTGAAATTTGGGATTTAATCAACTTTGTTTTTGAAAAAGAAGATTGATAAAATCAATCCATGTTTTGTAAATTACTTGCGAGAAGCAACACTAGGACTTATTATGGATACCGCCAATCAGCTGCTTATCGAACAAAAGCTTGAATATCAATTTCATTCAAAGGACTTTTTGGATGAAGCCTTAAGGCACAGCTCCTATGTAAATGAACAGCCGGAATCGGATTTGCGGGACAATGAACGCTTTGAGTTTCTCGGCGATGCCGTATTAAACCTCATCGTCGGCCATATTTTAATGGAACGCTACCCGCACTTAAAAGAGGGTGACCTTTCAAGAACCCGGGCCAATCTGGTAAATGAGACCCAGCTGGCCATTATGGCACGCTCCATAGACCTTGGCGCATGCCTTCAACTGGGCAAAGGTGAAATTCAAACCCACGGCATGGGAAAAAACTCAATTTTAGCAGGGGCTTTTGAAGCATTGATGGCCGCTGTTTATCTGGATGGCGGTTTTAAAGTCGCCTTTAGAATAATAGAAAATAATTTTGTTCCCATTCTCGATCAGATTCACTCGGCTCTCGACAATTATGACTACAAAAGCCGGCTTCAGGAATGGGTTCAGGAAAAACACAATGATATACCGTATTATAAAGTCGTCCGTGAGGAGGGGCCGGATCACGATAAAACGTTCTGGGTTTCCGTAACCGTTTTTGATATCGAAACGGAAGGCACGGGCAAAAGCAAGAAAACGGCGGAACAGGATGCGGCCCGCACCGCGCTTGAGATTATAAAAAAGAATCTCAATGACCATCCCTCTCGGTGGGATTTAAGGAGCACTTCGTTCGAGGAAACGATTGAATATTGTCGATTGAATATTGAATATTTAGGGAATTCTTTCCATTTTATAAAAGACGGGGCGACACGCGGCGCACACGCCGCGCAAGCGACATCTACAAATATTCAATTTTCAATATTCAATTCCGGCTCGTCCGGGTTAGGTTCTTGGCCTAATAATTTTTCCTCCCGCACATATAGCGGGACTTCACATCTGATTTTAATAAATTTTTTTAGTTCCTCAAGCGTAGCGCTCCTAAAGTGAAACGCTCCTCAAGCGCAGCGCTCCTTTGGCTTTATATTGATTAATAAGCAAAAAAAGATCTCTTGATGGCTTATTCAAACAAACCCTTTATCGTACCAATTTTTATCCCCCACGCCGGCTGCCCTCACCGGTGTATCTTTTGCGACCAGGTTTCAATTACCGGTGTCCGTTCAAAGCTGCCGCAAAAGGATGTCCGCGATCAGATCGAGGCGTTTTTAAAATTTAAAAGCGCCCGGCGCAACGTGGTTCAGATTGCCTTTTTTGGCGGAAATTTTCTGGGAATGCCGACAGATGAAATCAAGCGCCTGCTGGCTGAAGCCGCTGAATATGTAGAGACCCGCCGTGTAAACAGCATCCGTTTCTCGACCCGACCGGATACTATCGACCGTAAGCGGTTGGATATGATCAAAAATTTCCCGGTATCCACCATCGAGCTCGGTGTACAATCCATGAACGACAGCGTGCTGAAGCGCACAAATCGCGGCCACACCGCTTCAGATACCCAAAAAGCAATTCAGGATCTCAAAGGCTTAAATTACGAAATTGGTGTGCAGCTAATGGTCGGCCTGCCGGGAGATACGCCTGAGAGATCGATCGCCTCTGCCCAACGGGTCGCCCGGCTGAAACCTAATTTTGTTCGCATTTATCCCACCGTCGTTCTGGCGGGCAGTCCGCTTGCCACCTGGTATCAGAAAGGCGACTATGTCCCCCTGAGTATTGAAGAAGCCGTATCCCAGGTAAAAAATCTGTACCTTCTTTTTAAAAGCGAAAACATTCGTGTAATCCGGATGGGCCTTCAAGCATCGCAGAATCTTGAGAACGGCTCCGCTATCTTAGCCGGCCCGTATCACCCGGCCTTCGGTCATCTGGTTTATTCTGAAATTTTCTTGGATATGGCGGTGGAGCAAATTGAATCGTCGGCGCTAAATACGGACTCAATTTCAATTCGTGCCAATCCAAGCAATGTTTCTAAATTACGGGGATTGCGAAACAGAAATATTCAAATTTTGAAGAAAAAATTTGGTTTCGAATCGGTTGCGGTAAGACCGGATGCTGCTTTAGCGGAAGACCAATTAAAGGTGGGGAGACTCACCTAAAACAATCTGTCTGATTTATTTTCAACGGGCTAACGGACTCACCCCTTATTAAATCGGCTTTTAGGGCATTAGATCTTGGTTCGGGGCCCTGCCAAAAGTCGGGATTTCGCATCTGATTTAAAGTGAGCTGTGCTCAGCACACGCGAGGAGTCGGACAGAATAACGGAGCCCACAATTCGTTACTTAGAGACTTTAGTTCACTCCGACTGAATGGATCGTAATTGTCATCCTCAATGCCAAGTATTATATTCGCTTTCCAAGGTTCCATAGGCAGATAATCGCTAATAGCTGCGCCCGAAAACACACCTTTTATTGTGAAGCTCCGCTCAGCCTCGCCATCTTTTTTGATGTAAACGCCAGCCCGATAGCCATCGTGATCTTTGCCACTGAATGCGATCTGTATAAGCTGCCGCTTTTCTTCAAATGACATCCTCGAGAACTCTAATCCACCACTATAAATGCTTTCGATGGTGCATTTCAACAGATCCGCTTTACGTTTTATGACTTTTTCGGACGGAACGTTTTCCAATTTTGTGTCGATACTGGCTATTTCGGCATTTAGAAGATATTCCCTTTCCCGATGTTCTGTCATCCGTTCTTTAATTTCGATTTCCAGTATTGCACCTTTTTCAGCTAAGTCCAACAAGCGATTTTTAGCGGTCTGGATTTTTTTTATTTCTTGTTCCATTTCAATTTTATGAATTTTCAGCTTCTCTATATCACTGTAATCAGGGACAGCAGATTTGATGGCTTCCTCCATGGCAGACTTATTTCCAAAGAATGTGAATAGGTGCACCATTACCCCATCTTCAATAAAGGTGGCGGAAACCTTGCTAAAATGTTTGCAGTCAGTCTTTTTGGGATGGACGTAATATTGATTAGCACCGCGAGTATCCCCAAATAATGCCAGCCCGCAGTGACCGCACAGGATCGCTCTGGACATTAAATACCTATTTTTTATATGCCCATGGTGAACTGTTTTGTTTTCCTTCATTTTCGCTTTTATCGCATCAGATGATTTTTACTTATTTAGTATCCATAGCCAAAAAGCATTAGATATATGGTAAAAAATAATTGCTATGATTATTGGAACTGATGTTAGAGGAGAAAAATTAAGAATGGCTAACGCAAGTACGATCTGACAATTTTTCGACGATGAAATAAAAGTCAGAGTATTTTTAAGATCTCTTTTGCCTATTAGACTTCCAGCAAAGTAGCCAAGGCCTCCATGAATAAAATATATGCCCAGTACTGATACAGATAATCTTAGGAGCTCCAAGTTCCATTTTAATTGATTGGCAGCACTTCCGATAGAAAATGAAACAATAAGGAAAATCAAAAAAGGAATCGTGTATTTGGTCAAATTTTGAATCAACTCCTGTTGCTTATCTGTGAAAAACTTAATAACAATACGTGTTAATAAAAAAGGGACGATTATCAGCATTGCTGTCTGTAACATTATGGAACGAATCTCTATTATAACCGTCTGACCTATAAGTAATTTTAAAATAATTGGTATATAGATAATTGAGGTGAATGTTGATAAAATTAAGTTGCTGAATGCTAAATGATAATCTTTATATGTGATATATTTTATTAAAATAACGCTTACAATGCCTGAAGGTGAACATGCGACAAGCAGTAAGCCTAAGCGATATGAACTTTCTAAACCAATAGATAGAACATAATATGTAATACCCGGCATTACTACAACAGAGAGAAAAAGGGTAATCAGAAGTTCTTTTCTTAGAAGGCGGTTGTACGCTATTTTAAAATCAAGAAAATTTAAAAATAGCATAATGAGGATCATGAAAGGAATATACGATGAATAATCTCCAAATTTTGGAAAAAAAAGCCCACAAAGAATTCCTGCAACTATGACAAAATATATAATAAGCTTCAATTTATTGAGTTTTATCGTATAAAGATTAATAGGTGTTCTTTATTTCTTAAACTGCTTTCTGAATTTCGAAAGTCCAATCAACAAAAATCCAAAAAGAAGCACGAAAGCCAATATTTCTTTTGACATACGGAACCCGTATGCAGCGGTGGAGATCAGTGGCTGGAAGCCACTCCCACAAATTCAAAGCAATTGCAACAATAAACCATAACAACAGATTTTTAGCATAGTGGGAGCGGCTTCAAGCCGCTATTAGGTGACTTTAGTTCACGCTTTTCAAATGGGTTGTAATTATCATCCTCGATACCCAATAGCGCATTTGCTTTCCATGGTTCCATAGGCAAGAAATCCCGTTTATCAATTCCTGAAAATATACCCTTTATCGTGAAACTCCACTCAGCCTCATTGTCCTTTCGAATATATACACCAGCCCGATCACCTTCCTTCAAGGCACCTCTTTCAGCCAAATCCAATAGGCGATTCTTAGCGATTTTAATTTTTTTCAATCCTTGCTCAATCTCGCCTTGCTGGACCCTTAACTGTTCGATTTCACTGTAATCGGGGATAGCAGACTTAATGGCTTGCTTCATTTTTGCAATGAATTCGTCACTTCCCATCAGTGTTTCTGCTGCAATGATATAGGCCATCATCTTTTTGCCCAGAGGATTGGACGATGGCACAGCCCAGTACTTATATGATCTTGGCACGAGCGGACATCGTTTCAAGACCGCTATCATTTACAGCCCAAAGTGAGACGATATCTCCTTCTTGGCGCCCTTCTATTTTAAAGGCTTGGAAATCAAATATTGGGCCTTTGGCGCGAAATGAATATTCCAACACCTTGGTATCAGCCATATTTTTTCTTATCAATTCGACTAAAAAAGTTGCGATGAGTGGCCCGTGGACGACCAATCCCGGAAAACCGAAATTGTTTTTACAAAAGTCACGATCATAATGGATACGATGGCCATTGAAGGTAAGTGCTGAATATTTAAAAAGCAGGACCGGACTTGGTTTAATGGTTTCCGACCACTGTGCCGTCTTGGTAGGCGTACTTAAAGTGGCGTTTACATTCGCAACCGTAGTCTCTGATTTTGGTGCCTGTTTATAGACAATGTCATTTTCTTCTGACAGGATGTGATGGTCATCCTGGTAATACTCATGCCGTACAAGCACAAATCCCAATTTGCCGCTGCGACCTTCCTTCTCGGTCACGCTGACTACCTTGGATTTTTTTTGGGCATATTTTGAAGCATACAACTCATTATGGAACCAGAAACGGCTGCCCGCCCACATACGACGGTCAAGGCCTTCGATAATCGGGATAAATCCTCCTGTTTTAGGATGGCCGTCCGTCCCCTCTTCGGAGGCTTTGGCATGTGGTAAAAAAAACAACCAATGCCAGAGTTTTGGCACTATATCCCCAGTATCAAAAGTTAAATCGTAATCAAGGGTCAGGCTCATACGATTGAGTACGTCTGTTGTAATATAATCTGTTTGCGATATTTCTTTCGTCTTATCCATCATCCGCACCATATATTTCGGGTATTAAAAGCAACTGTCAAAAGCCGTCTACAGAGCTCCGATTGCTACGAGCGCACGCCTTACTTCTTCGACGCCCTCAGGCGGTAGCGGTGCCTGCGGCGGCAAGGGCTCGCCGACGGGATAACCCTGGAGCTGGAGCCCTCCCTTGATGCATGCGGCGAGGTTGTACTTGGCGAACGCCAGGTTCAGATTCCACAACGGGCGCTGACGTTCCATCGCCGTAACCAGGTCGCCGCGCCGGCAAAGCTCGTAGAGTTCGACGCTTTGTTTGGGCGCGACGCAAGCAGGACCGGACATCCAGCCGATGCCGCCGATCAGCATTACACATGTCGGAATATGCGACGAGGCCGCAAATACCTGCATCCGTCCTTCCACCCGGTTGATGATCGACAACAAGCGGCCGGTGTTAAAGGACGCGTCCTTGATGTAACCAATGTTGGGAATTCGGCTCAGCCGGTCTATGACGGACAGGCTCAGGTCCGATCGCTGAAAGTTCGGGTTGGTATAGAGCACAACGGGAATCGAGACCGCCTCGGCGATTGCCTTGAAATAGGCGAATACACCCTCATCGGGGACAGGGAAGTAGGCATCGAGAATTGCGAGGATGCCGCTGCAGCCCAGACTCTCGAACTTCCGTGCCTGGGAAACGCCGTCAGCGATCGTGGTCGAAGCCACGCCCGCCACGACGGGAACTCGGCCCTTCGCCGCTGCGATGACCACTTCAACGACGCGCCGCCGTTGCGGCCAGGCGAGATAGGCGAACTCGCCGGTTGAGCCGAGGGGTGTCAGTCCGTGAACGCCAGCCTTGATAAGGTCGTCGCACAGGCGTGTAAGAACCTTCGCGTTCACCTCACCGGTCTCGTGAACGGGTGAAACAAGGTAGGGAAAAACCCCATGGAAGTATGCTTCATTCACCGTAATCCCCCTGTGTGCATTGTTTGACAATATTGGCAAGTTCACACTTGCTTGCGTGATACTGGAATCTCTGCTTTTTTAACAATACCGATGGAATTCTGCAACAAATTTCAGATGTCACTTTCTTAATTTCAAATGAGGCCCATAGATGTTAATAGGCAGAAGATACTTCTGCATAACGCGAATTTGACCGAAATCGCTGTGCAGGTGGCCAATTCATTCACCTTAAAGAAAGGGGGAAACAATTGGTGAGGAAACGTGTTGGAATCGTCCTTTTTGAAGACATCGAAGTGCTCGACTTCTGTGGTCCGTTCGAGGTTTTCTCCGTCGCCCGTCTTAACGAAGAGAAGCGCAGGGAAGAACCTTCACCTTTTGAAGTATGGTTGGTGGCTGAGCATCCTGAGCCTGTCACTACGACAGGCAACATGAAAGTCATTCCAGATTACACTTTTGAGAACTGTCCTGCCCTTCAGATCCTTGTCGTCCCCGGGGGCTGGGGCACGCGTAAGGAATTGAACAACCCGACCATGCTTGAATGGCTGCGTGCTCGCGCAGCGGAAGTCGAAACACTGACTTCTGTTTGTACCGGATCGATGCTGTTGGGATTCGCCGGGCTGCTCAACGGACTGCACGCAACCACTCACTGGCGATCGTTGAACTGGATGCGTGATGCCTTTCCGGAGGTGACCGTGGAATTCCAAAAGCATGTCGTCGAAGACGGCCCCGTGGTGACATCGGCAGGGCATCTCAGCGGGCATCGATATGGCACTCAAAGTGGTTGCCCGATACTTCGGTGAAAATATCGCCCGGGCTACGGCCCGGCACATGGAGTATCCTTATCCGGACAGCAATGAACGTCGGATACGCCTTTGAGCCCATCATATTACGGCGGAATGGGTGCAACAGGTTGCGTCATTCCCTGAGCGAATATAGCAATCCTAAGAAGGTACTGATACTTTTTGGCTCCGCAAGATCACGAAGACTATCATAGCCACGGCGGGTATCAATGCCACTCCCGAAAGGATACCTTTAGGATAGAACAAAATAAATAGCGCCACCAAGAGGACTAAAAACCTTGCAGGAAGGTCATGCCTTTTACGTTCAAAAAGTCTACCGTGGATGGCGGCAGCTGCTGTTGAGCATCCAATAATTAGCACAATCAGAGCAACCAGTTGTGCCCAACCAGGCTCCAACAACAAAATATCCCAATTGAAAATCGCGAATGTGAGGAAGAAAAAGGGAAGCGATATTTGCAGCGTTACCATCATCGTCTTCATGAAGGAGGCACCTGAAATACGGGAAGCAACCGCAGCTACGAGTGAGGTTGGTGGCGAATATTCGGATATTACCGCTATGAAAAATAAGAAGAAATGAGCTATCCAGGGGTTGATCCCGATTCGTAGCATAGGCGGGATGACTACCACGGCTGAGAGTATGTAACAGGCCGACGGAGGTATTCCCAGCCCTAAGAAGACCCCAATTACGAACCCCATTCCGATAAGGGCTACGACATGGAATTCTCCGATGTGCACCAGTAGTGCCATTAGCTTAATCATCCATCCGCTAACCACGAACAGATTTATCATCACCCCGAGCATGGCGAGCAAGAGAATGAGTGGAGCGGTAACCTCGGCAAATCCCTCTAAGGCTCGGCGCAAACACCTACCCCATTCCTTTATCTTATCTGAAATCGTCCCAGGATGGAGATATATGCGCAATACGGAGGAGATGATAAAGAGACCGAGCGCAATGTTAAGTGCGGCTCTTGATGCTTCATACCAAAGCACACCCATCAAATAGATCAACACTCCGATGCAGGCAAAGAAAATCGCCGTGTTGACTACGTCCATTTTGGAGAATCTTTCGATAATGGAATCCGGTGCTGAAGTTGGGCCACTTCCACTTTTCCGCAGGAAGCGCACTGTAAAGAGGTAAACCGATAGGGATATGATAGCAAAGAAAATGAGTGCCGGCGCATATCCTCGAGCGATAACCTCGAAATAACTCACGCCTATAAAGTCAGCCATGAGAAAACCGGCTATTGCCATGACCGGTGGCATGAGCAAGCCTCCTAGCGAAGCTGAAGCTTCCACAGCACCGGCGTGAAGAGCGGGGAACCCTGCTTTTTTCATCAACGGTATCGTGTACTGCCCGGTTATGGCTGCATTCGCTGCTCCCGATCCACTACAGGTAGCGATAGCCATTGAAGTCACCACCGCCGTTTGTGGAATGAGGGTTCTGCGTTTAGCAAATATCCCGGTGAAAGTTTTGATAATGGCTTCCTGAACACCAAATCCCTGTGCAATGCCCAAAAACATGAAAAATGCTGCGATAACGCTTACCCCGATTTGCGAATAAGTTCCAAATAGGCCCAATGAGATCTCAATGGAAGAAGATGTGATTACTCTTGTCCAGGAGACCCCGGGATGACCAAATATACCTGGGAAAATCGACCCGTAAACGGAATAGAACATGAGAAACAGGATGAGATAAAAGAGTAGACCATGTTCCCGTCTGGTATATTCGAGCACGAGACCAAACATCATCAGGCCTACGATTTTGTCAGGGGTGTTGTAGAAACCCGCTCTGTCATAAATGAGGGAAGTCAAACTCCACTCGCATGTAGATTATGGAAAAAATGCACATAGCGATGTACAGGCTGGCTATGGCAATATTGGGTTTAAGCCCCAGACGTGGATATGGCAACTTTCCGACGACAAAAGAATTTAACACCCACAGCACGTATGCTATGGGGACTAAAGTTACGGAAAGGAGCATTGTTCCTCCTAAGCCGGTTGTGAAATAATGGAGCGAAAAACCTAAATATACGATGGTGACTATAAGATAGGAGGGGACTAAGAATTTGCGCATTTCAGCCAATGAATTCGCTCCATCTGGCAACGGATTTTTTTCCATCTGTTCACCCCCTAACGGTATGACTCAAAAGGTAGTGAACTCACCCCTTATTGGCGTTTTACAGGGGTGAGCCCACTAGTATAAACCCTTAACTACTCCTTATTTTTCCCCAAAAATGATCATTGCGCTTTAGCTTTCATCGCCTCTATCGCGGCCTTGATCGTCTCCTCTGTCGCTATTTTCCAGGACGGGTCCCATAAGCCCTTTTCCTTCAGATATTTCGCCAATCCCGGATGTACTGGAATCTCGGGTATGCTCTTTATCCCCAGGACTTGGAACCCGGCGAAGTCTGCGCCCAGTGGTCCGAAACCAGGGTCTAGCTTGATTAGATCAGCCGCTCCGGCTTCAAATACTTTGAGCGCTTTATAAACGGTCTCTGCCGGGAAACCGAGCCCGTGGTGGTAACCAAAGTAAAAAGGCACACCATAGAGTTCAGCCACTCCCAGGTCTCTGGTATACGCTTTCTTCAGGTTGATCTTCGCGGGGGCAAAACCTGCCGCTGTTAGCTTCTTGATTTGTGCTGGAGTTGGGTTCACTCCCTGCAGGGGACTGGCCACATCAAGCACCTTAAGCCAGCTAGCCAACGATACCAAAGACGTTGTGTAGGCTGCGGTGGCGTCTATGGTTCCCTTTCTTAGCGCATCCGCAACCTTTGACATATCAACTTCGACGTGCTTGATCTTCAGACCATTGATGTCCTCCATGGCTCTGAAGATGTTGATATGGTTCATATATCCCGCCTTCGTCATGTAGATTTTCTTGCCGTCTAAATCCTGCCAGGACCGAAATTTGTCTTTGTTCTTCGGTAAAGTCAATATATGGGTTTCCATGGTGTAGGCCCAGAAAGACTGCACCGGCATTTGCTTTACGTTGGGTTCAAAGCCCTTAAATGGTTTTTTAAACGCGTACAATTTTCTCAATCCCGGCTCGGCCGAATACGTGCTTTCCAGCTCACCCACGAGAAAGCTCTTGATATTAGCGGTGGTTGAAACGTATGGGTAAACGGTAACGTCGTAATCCGGCATACCCCTTCGCAAGAAATCTGACATGAAAGCGGATACTCTATAACCATAGGCCCCTGGATTAGAGGTCCCCCATCTCCACACGTATTTAGCATCCGCAGAGCCAGGCAAAGCAAATACCGATAGTAACACCACAGCCAATCCTAAAACCAATCCCAACTTAAGCTTTTTCATTTTTACCTCCTTTTGAATTTATTCCTGATTTAAGATCTTAGCGTCCCGAACCAGCTACATCAACAAGCACCACCTCCCATTGCCATTTTATTAGGTTGTTTATTTTGCTCCGGCTGGAACGGTAAAGCAGAGCACCCGTAAAAAAATCCCCACGATTCCCAACAAAACCTTTCCCTATAAATATGGCCTCCTCCTTCCTTGTTGGCTAATATTGTTACCAATGCAAAATTTAACAGTTCAATCGTTTCTGACAATTTTTGGTAATTATTTTATTAGTAGAAAAAGTATCCCGCAAGTCGGCAGTATTTACCGATTCCAGAAGAGGCTCAGCGGATTATCGGACATTGCAGGATAAGAAGTTCCGCTAAGATCGAGAATAGATAATGAATAAGCAATTTATCAAATTGTGATATCACATAATAAATTCTGAAGTCAATCTTATAGATTTTAAAGGTGATTTAACTGGGTGGATTAAAATCGAAGGTCGCCATTATCCCGGAGTGACTTCAGGGCTGGATTTATTGAGAAAAAAGAATATATCCTTTCATTATCTGTCATATTTCGAGGTCCAGAAAGTATAAAAAAACTATCAACGAAGTGAGAACTGCCGTATTCAACTATTTAAAGTTTTTGTAGTCGCTTTGTAACAGGATTTAAGGCTTGACGGAACAAATAACTAGCTGATATGAAATAAAAAAATGCAAGAAGCTTTATGAATGAGATCCTTGGAGGAGAGGGGATATGGGTATCACGCAGGAACTTGCCAGGTATTGCAACCGCATGATGTTTAATGACCTTTCAGATGAGGTGATCGATTGTGTAAAATACAGGTTCCTGGATTTTATCAGCGTCGCATGTCGGGGATCGAAAGAGGATCCTTCCCAAACGATTTATCGGTTTGTCAGGGAGATGGAGAAGGGCGAGGGTGTGATAGTTGGGACTAAGGAGAAAGCTCCCTATCTCTATTCGGCCCTTGCAAATGGGACGTCATCCCATGCAATCGAAATGGATGATGTCGATAACGAAGCATCACTTCATCCGGGGGTTGTCGTCTTCCCTTCGGCTTTGGCCACAGGTGAGATGGTTGGTGCTTCCGGGAAGAGTTTCATTTTGGCCGTTGTCTTAGGTTACGAGGTGATGGTTCGCCTCGGAAGCGCCTTGGGACCGGAGAACAGCTACAAACGAGGGTTCCATCCCACTGGGACTTGTGGGACCTTTGGATCGAGTGTTGCTTCTTCGAAGATTCTGGGTCTTCAAGAAGAGGAGATTTTGAATGCCATAGGCATCTCAGGAAGTCAGGCAGCAGGGTCCATGGAGTATCTCGCTCAAGGGGCATGGACAAAGCCTTTTCACGCAGGATGGGCAGCCCATAGCGGCATGGTGGCAGCCCTGTTGTCCAGAAAGGGATTTAAAGGTCCCAGTTCGATCCTCGAGGGAAGGGATGGATTTCTGCATGCTTACTCCAACGGAGCTGATCCGCCCAAGGTCCTCGAAGGGATAGGTTCCAGATTCCAAATCCTTCAGACATCAGTCAAGATTCACGCCTGCTGCCGCTACATGCATTCTCCGATCGACGCAGTATTGAAAATCGTAAAGGAAAACAACCTTCGTCCAGAACAGGTAAAAAAGATTAAGGTTGGGATTTTAAGGGCAGGGGCGCCTCTCATTGCGGAGCCAATAGAGAGCAAGTACAACCCACAATCGATCGTCGATGCCCAGTTCAGTATGCCCTTTGGAGTTACCGCGGCATTGCTATACGGCAAGGCAGGCCTGAAAGAATTTCAGCTCTCCACGATCCAGTCGAGACCCGTAAGAGAGATGATGAGGAAAGTGGTGTGCATCGTTGATCCTGAACTAGATCGGACTTTCCCTAAACAGTGGCGCGCCACTGCTGAGATTTTGACAGAAGATGAGAAGCGTTATTCTACGACGGTCGAATATCCCAAAGGCGATCCTGAGAATCCTCTTTCATGGGAAGAGATGATAGAGCGCTTCCATGACCTCACTGGCCAGATCATGAAAAAGGATCAGCGTTTGAAAATTGTCGAAGCGGTTGAGAGGCTCGATGGGATCAAGGATATGCGCAAGTGGTCTTCCCAACTTTTACGAAAAGAATAGGGCCGGATGAAATACAAAGAGTCGAATAGGAGAAGTGAATGCGTTTACTTGAGTTTGAAGCCAAAGAAATATTGAAAAAATACGGGATTGAATTACCGGCAGGCCAGGTTGTGTCTGCGGCGGATGGCTTTAATTTCACAGCCCCGGTCATGTTAAAGGCACAGGTGCCTATTGGGGGACGCGGCAAAGCCGGTGGCGTTATCGCGGCTAATTCTTTAAAACAATGTCAGGATGGGATAAAGAACCTGCTGGGTAAAAAAATTAGAGGCTACAATGTCATAAAACTATTGGTGGAAGAAAAGCTTGAAATTGACCGGGAATTTTTTATGGCAATTACCTATGATACGGTGGCCAAGGCGCCTATTGCGATTTTTTCTCCCCAAGGAGGGGTGGACATAGAAATTCTTGCCGCCAGCGATCCGGATAAAGTAAGATATGAAACATTTTCTGCGCGGCATCGATTGCGGCATTATCGTGCAAAGGAAATAATTTCTGAAACAGGTGTTACCGGAAAACGTTTGCTGGCACTGACGGTGATACTAGCTAAACTCGCCGATATCTTCCTTGATTATGATGCCACGGTGGCCGAAATCAATCCGTTAGCATTAACAAAGGAGGGAAGACTCGTTGCGCTGGATTGTCATCTCGAAATCGATGATGATGCCATGTTCAGGCACAGGGAACTGAGCGAGATCGCAAAAGATAAAAATAGAGTGCAGCCGGAACGCACCGCATCTGAATTTGAACGCGAGGCTGTGAAAATCGATAATCTCGATCACCGAGGTGTGGCTGGCCGCGTCATAGAGTTCGACGGCACCATGGGTTTGATTATCGGTGGCGGCGGGGCATCATTGACTGCATTCGATGCCGTTAAAGCCCATGGCGGAAAGCCTGCGAACTACTGTGAAATTGGTGGAAATCCTTCCGTTCTAAAAGTAAAAGAGCTTACAAAACTGATTCTTTCCAAACCCGGTGTTGAGAAAATTGCAGTCATTATGAATGTGGTCAGCAACACCCGCGTTGATCTTGTTGCCCGGGGCATCATCAAAGGAGTTCTGGAATCCGGCAAAGACCCTGCAGCCACAGTAGCGGTCTTTCGAATACCGGGTGCCTGGGAAGAAGAAGGGTATAAGATTCTTTCAAAATACGGCGTTCAGTTTGGGGATCGAACATGCTCCATCGATGAGGCGGCCCAGCTGGCGGTGAAAAATTTTTCAAAATACCTCTCATTAGAAGTGGTTTCAAAACCGCAGATCAGGTTTCCAAGCGGCAAGGCGTCCCCGCGAATTGAGACGCGGAGCGTACACCGCTGCAGTACGTGAGCATTTCAATTCGCGGGGCAACGCAGCCATTGGGCCTTAGCATGGGGTTTTGAAACCACTTATAGAAAGGTTTTGCGTTGGCCATACTAGCTGATGAAAATATACGCGTCATTGTCCAAGGGATTACCGGGCGGGAAGCAAGTACCTTTACAAAGGATATGATGGATTACGGAACGCATGTTGTCGCCGGTGTGACACCCGGCAAATTGGGCCTAACGGTCCACGGTGTTGCTGTTTATGATACGGTCCGTCAGGCCCTCAAGGAGCAGTCTGCGGAGGCTTCCGTTATTTCCGTTCCCCCTGCGCTGGTAAAAGACGCCGTAATTGAGGCGCTGGAAAACGGAATAAAGCTTGTCGTTGTAATATCAGAGCGTGTTCCGCGAAAGGACACCATAGAATTTATAGAGGTAGCCAATGAAAACAAAGCTCGTGTAATCGGGCCAAATACGCTCGGTTTAATCTCGCCAGAGAAAATAAAGCTGGGAATGGCTGGCGGTCCGGTGAGTGACGTTAAAAAAGCTTATATGCCGGGATTTGTTGGAATTGCATCCCGCAGCGGCGGCATGACCACTGAAGTCGCTAATCTTTTAACGGCTAACGGGATCGGGCAAAGTACCTGTATAGGGATCGGGGGGGATCCAGTAGTAGGCTCGAATTTTCTGGACTTGATACCATTGTTTGAAAATGACCCTGAAACGAAGGTTGTGGTCATTTTCAGCGAACCCGGGGGAGTAATTGAAGAGAAGCTTTCCGAACTTGTGATGGCTGAAAAATTCCAAACCCCCATTATCGCATTTATTGCAGGTCGATTTGTGGATGATATGCCGGGGATTAGATTCGGTCATGCCGCCACAATCGTTGAAGGAGACCGTGGAACCACAAAGAGCAAAATATCGATGTTTAACAAAGCCGGTATTCGGGTGGCCGAGTCATTTTCGGATATTGTGAGGATTGCCAAAGAATATGTGAAACCTTTTTAGGAACCAAGCGGAAGAGAACTGAACTATGAAGCCTGAAACAGATAAACTGGGACCCATTCGCACTGCACTTTTTGTGCCCGGTAATCGACCCGATCGAGTTGATAAGGCCATTGCCACTGCTGCCGATCGTGTGATTATCGACCTTGAAGATGCGGTGACCGCTAGCCAAAAAGTGGAAACCCGAGCGCTGGTCAGCGATAAGATTATCGCCCATAAAGACCGCGGGGTTCTTGTGCGGATAAACGGGCTTGAAACAGACTTTTTTATGGGCGATCTAAAAGCAGTTGTGGTTAAAGAGCTCGGGGGAATTGTATTACCAAAAACCGAAAATAGTCATCAAGTTGACAAAATACACCGGTTGCTTGTTGATTTCGAGAAGAAGCAAGGATTGAATGCCGGAGGTATTGCAGTTATTTTACTGACAGAATCTGCCTTGGCGATTCAAAATATTTTCCAAATTTTATCTGCCGCGATCGAATTGAATCGGGAATTTTTGGTCGCGTTGGGGGCTGCGGATTATGCCCTGGATATGGGAATTGAAATCACAAAAGACGGCCGTGAACTCATTTATCCCCGCTCGCGCATCGCGGTAGCCTGCCGGGCCGCCGGTATTCCGCCGCCCCTGGATACACCGTTTATGATTGATCTAAAGGATCTAGATTCGCTCAAGAATGATGCCAGAAGGGCTAAGCAGATGGGATTCCAGGGCAAGCTTTGCATCCATCCGAATCAGATTGAACCCTGTCATGTTATTTTCACCCCTAGCAGAGAAGAGATTTCTTTTGCGCAGCGGGTTGTTGATGCTTTTGAAGCCGAAGCAGCTTGCGGTGCGGCAGCCATTCAGGTGGATGGGAAGTTTGTCGACTATCCGGTTGTGGAGCGATCCCGCAGAATTTTACGGCTGGCATCCAGAATCGCCGGGATGTAATTTAAAGGTGATGTATGAATGAATTTATTGACGTTACGATTGATCGGAATAAATGCGTCGGAATAAAAGAATGCGGTCAATGTTCCCGGGTTTGCCCGGTAAATATTTTTGAAAATAAAGCAGATTGGCCGGCTACCATCGCGGAGAATCTGGATGAATGCACCTTGTGCAATCTGTGTTTAAATGAGTGTAAGCCCAACGCCATCGTGATCAGAAAATTGTACGAGCGTTAAGAGGGGTAAAATGCTGGTCGTTTAATCTGGGGATCGGAGCTTTAATCTTAATTTTTGATACAGTTGTTGTTTCCGCGGGATAAAATTGTGCGAGTGTACAAGATTTTGGAAAGATTTTGAAACAATATGCAGGAAAAGCTTTGTCAAAAAATCGGAGACTGCCTTCAAGGCCAGTAAAGAGCAAGTCCGTAAGGCCGCTGAAGTGGTTTTTCGAAGCTTGCAGAAAAAAACATGTCAACAGAAAAGGAAAATAACGATGACGAGTGAACTTTTCGAAAAAGGACTCCAAATTCGCCGGGAGGTGCTGGGTGCTGAGCACGTGGATGCTTCCATGTCACAGGCAGACGATTTCAGTCGGCCTTTACAGGAGCTCGTTACTGAATACTGCTGGGGTAATGTCTGGGCCCGGCCAGGACTGGACCGAAAAACCCGGAGTTTGCTTAACTTAGCCATGCTCACCGCCCTTAACCGACCTCACGAGGTAAAGCTACACCTAAAAGGCGCTTTAAACAATGGCTGTAGCAAGAACGATATCATGGAGGTTCTCCTCCAGGCCGCCATTTATTGTGGTGTTCCGGCGGCAATGGACAGCCTTCGTGTGGCCAAAGAAATCTTTCAGGAAGTTGAGTTCAAACAAGAGCGATGAAGGCAAAATCTGAAATGCAACCGAGTCTCATTTCGATAAAAATCACTGACCAGATTTTCGGAATTCTCAACAAGATACCTTATATCGCCTTTTATGCGAACACTAGAGGCTGGGCATTTATTTTAAGTTGGGGTCACCGGATCACAGGTTTGCTCCTGGTCCTGTATGTCTGGTTTCATCTAATCACCCTTTCCGCCCTCAGCAGCCCCCAAGACTATGATGCCAAAATGGCATTGTTTTCTTCCCCGTTGATTGTTTTCTTCGAATGGTTGCTTGCGATTCCGGTGATATTTCACGCCGTCAACGGCGGCAGATTAATGCTTTTTGAAATCTACGGCTATCGTGATGATACAGCGATGATTCGATGGTTGTTCGTGGTTTCGGGAGCCTATGTCTGTCTTTTAGCCGTTTTTATGCTCCTTGGGAATCAGAGTGCTTCGCCAATTTTCTTTTGGCTGACCGTATTTATCACTGCTGTGATTGGCGGATATGCATTCCTGGCAAGAATTTGGCGGTTGGGGCATTCGCAGTTCTGGAAATTTCAAAGAGCCAGTGGAGTGTTCCTGCTGGTAATGATACCGGCGCATTTTTTATTTATGCATCTTAACCCAGCAGTGGGCAAGGATTCGGCCGTGATTATTGCCAGAATGCAAAACGTTTTTATCAAAATTGTTGATTTTTCTATGGTTCTGGCCGTTGTATACCATGGCGGCTACGGTCTGTTTTCAGTGGGCAAAGACTATATCACCTCACGGCCTCTGCAGATTTTAATGACCCTGCTGATTACGGTTGTGATGGTTTTGTCTGCCTGGATCGGCCTAAAAATAATAATTACCATCTAACAAACCCGTTTATGGCTTTTATAGGGGCCATCGATTTTAGGGGGCGAGCACCGCCCTTTTTTTATCAAAAACGCTGTCACCCTATGTTTCAGGGTAATTCTCATTATAATGGAATGAGAAATTGCAAAATGGAGTTTGCATATGGCTGCTAAATTCAAGATTTCCTCAACGCTGGACTGCGATGTGCTGGTAATTGGTGCCGGCGGTGCCGGACTGCGTTGTGCCGCCGAAATTCTGGAGAGAAAACCCGGCACAAGAATTGTCGCGGTTACTAAAGTTCCGCATTGCCAAAAATCGCATACCAGCACGGCCCAGGGAGGACTGGCGGCGGTGGACCCGAAGGATCCAGTCGACAAGCCCATCTATCACATGTTTGATACCTGGAAAGGGTCGGATTGTATGGCGGATCAAAATGTGGTCAAAAAGATTGTCGAATCTGCCTGGGAGCAAATCATCTGGTTGGAAAACAAAGGTATGCATTTCAGCCGCAATCAAGATGGCGGGCTCAGTAAAAGAACTTTCGGGGGACACACCGTTAGATTCGGCGAAAGTTCTGCTTATCGCGCCGTTTTTGAAGCGGACCGAACGGGCAAAGGGATTATGGACAGTGTCTGGGGAGAAACGCTGCGCTGCGGGGTTTCATTTGTCAATCAGTCTATTGCAACCGAGCTTTTATTTAAAGACGGTCGCTGCGTCGGCGCTGTACTGTTCCGCGAGCGCAAAGGTGAATTTATTGCGGTTTGCGCGAAAGCCACGGTTTTCGCAACCGGCGGAGACGGCCAGATCTTCCGGGTTACAACCAATTGTCGTCAGAACACCGGCGACGGTCTGGCAATTGTTCTGGATGCAGGATTACCGGTAATGGATCTCGAAGCCGTGCAGTTTCATCCAACCGGAATTGTCGGGCCGGGAATCCTTGCCAGCGAAACGCTGCGATCGGTTGGCGGTATTTTGCGCAACAGAGATCTTGAGCCTTTCATGGAAAAATATGCCCCGAAGATGAAAGAACTGGCACCGCGCGACCTTGTCGCCAGGGCCATTGAGACCGAGGTTCAGGAAGGCCGGGGCATAATGAATCCGGATCATAATATCGAACATGTGTGGATCGATCTGAGGCATCTTTCGGATTACGTCCACGAGGTTCAAATACCGGAGGTCACGAGTTTTTTTAAAAAATTTGTGAATATCGATCCGAAAATTGAACTCTGCCCGGTACGTCCAAGCAACCATTACCAGATGGGGGGGATCCCGACCACTGAATTTGGTGAAGTCCAAAACACCCGCCTGGAGATAATCCCTGGACTGTATGCCGTTGGCGAATGTGCTGCGGCCAGTTTTCATGGCTTCAACCGGCTGGGAACCAATTCCATTTTAGAGCTGATCACCATGGGGCGGTTTGTCGGCCAACGGGTAGTTGAATCCCTGGCGGATAAGCTACCGGAGTTGCCTGCAGATACCGGAAGACAATCTTTTACTTTGTTTTCCGCCTACCTGGATCAAACAGGAAAGGAAAATCTCGAAAAAATCCGCGAGGAATCCAGAGCGCTTATGACCGAAAAAGTTGGCGTGTTCCGCACAGAAGTGGGTCTCAGTGAGGCCATTGAGACCTTGAAAGCGTTGAAAGAACGTGCCGCTAATACCACTTTGGCTTGTAAAAGTCTTAAAATGAATCCAGAGCTTATTCTGCGCTGGGAGTTGGACAATTTATTGTCCATTTCCCTTGTTACGGCTGTTTGCGCGCTGAACAGACGAGAATCCAGAGGCGGCCATGCCCGCAAAGATTTTCCGGAGCGAAAGGATGACTTTAATTATCATACCTTAGCCTCCATGACCGAGTTTGCAGAAGTTGATTTGGGGAAACGCGAAGTTGACATGAGCCTATTTGAATCCAATTGTGAACATCGCGAACGATTTGGCCTTATCGAGAGAAAGTATTAAACGACCCAAACAAATGCTGTCGTTTTGGTGCAGAGATGAAATAAGCGGTTACGATAGTCAAGGAAAACAAGCATGCAGAAAACCTATGAGATCGTCTTAAAAATTCGGCGTTATGATCCGGACAACGAAAGATCCTGGATCCAGAGCTATCAATTAGAAACCGGTAGAATTCTTCGGTTTACCGACCTGTTTCGAAAAATCAACAAGGAGTTGGATCCGACCCTGGCCTGGAATTCATCCTGCGAGCATGGGCAATGCGGTACCTGTTCGGTGAAAATTAACGGCAAACCAATGCTCGCCTGCGAGTTGTTGGCGGAAAATGCAGTTGCATATTTTGAGACAACCGAATTTTTGATTGAGCCGCTTACGATTGCGCCTGTGGTTCGGGATTTGATTGTAGATTTCGACAAAGCCTACGAGCGGATCCATAAAATTAAGCCCTATATCATCGATCCTGTTGAAAATCCGAACTCTGGAAATGAGTACAAAATTTCCCCTAGTCATCTGGAGCGATATGTTGATGCAACCCGCTGTATAAATTGCTTCTGCTGTGCAACCGCCTGTATCAGCAGCCATCATAATTTTCTGGGACCAAACGCCATAATGGCCAGTGTTGTACGGCTGATGGATTTACGCGAGCAGGCCAAAAATGAAAGAAAAAAGTTGCTGTACAGTGAAGAAGGGGTTTATCGGTGTCATACATCCATGGCGTGTTCTTTTGTCTGCCCGAAAGAAATCGATGTGGCTCATTTTATCGCTCTAGCAAAAAGCGGCGAACTTGAATCCGACGCCTAATGCTGACAAATGAAGTTAGGATTTGTTATGGGGTCTATATTTCATTAGCCACTTCAATTAAATTATGATCTGGGTCTCTAAAGTAAAATGAACGTATTCGGCCATTTGCTCCTGTCCTTTCTACCGGACCCTCAATTATTTCAACTCCACAACTCTTTACATGAGCCATTGCATCATTAAGTGGCGTTTGTGTTATAAAGCATAAATCTGCGGAGCCCGGCATGGGTTTATTCGCTTTTGGTTCAAATTCTTTTCCGAGCTCATGGAGATTGATTTTTTGACTTCCGTATTTCAAAGCTACTCGACCGTTACCAAACACCTCTTTTTTCATACCCATCACTGCCACATAAAAGGATGTTGTTATTTCAAAATCCTTAACAGTTAATACCAAGTGATCAAGCTTGCTTTATTTCCATGTGATTTAATTTGACACAACACACTAATATTAAATGAATATCGAGCATCTTTCTTTCAATAGTTTGGTTTTAGCAAGTAATTAATCGTTCATAAGTATCAATTTGCCGAGAACCTCCTGGTTTTCTAATAACCGGTGGGCCCGTTGGACATTTTCCAAAGGAATCCGTTTAGCAATCTGCATTTCAGTTAATTCCAGCACCTCTGGCCCACCAAACTTGGTTACAATGGCGGCTCTCATATTTTTCGTATGACTAATTTGCATATTTTATTACCCTATAAATTTTCTAAATTAATACTATCCTGCAGCAGGAAGAACTAAATCCTTTGGACCCTCAGTAGAGGCTTTTATATCCGGTGCGTGTCGGCCCAAAATTGGCAAAGAGACATTTATAGATTGGGTTTAAATCGGCTGAAATTTTACCGAACCAAAACTTGAGATATCATGACAGAAAACCAAATATCAGCTGGTTGCAGATTGAGAATATATGCAAAATTGCAGATACCTTCCTAATACCACAGGTCTAATCGAATTTAAAGCCACACAAGATTTTCAAACCTAAAACCACTGAAAAAATGTGGTCGGTACCCCATACGATTAACAGCAGACCAGGACGCCAAGCGATCCGAGGGGGTGTTAGGCATGCTTTCTGCCGTGAACAGTTGATAAACAAAGCCTTTTGGAAACCTGCCTCTGTAAATCGCTGCCAGTCCAGCTTTGAGCAGAATTTCTACTTATTACAAATGGCAGATCGCAAAAAAACCCCGGAAGGAGCAGGTTGTCTCTTCGGGGCTTTTCGTGGTATAGAACCTTTAATTTTAAATGGGATTACATAGGGGTGAACTAAAGTCGCTTTGTAGCGATGTAAATTACGACTTCGAGCAACACAGCCCTGGGCCAAATATCCATGATGAGTGTTTTGAAACGAGTTTTAGGCTTCGGGAAGCCTAACCTCCAACACTGGTGTTTTAGATCTTCGGATCACCTGCCGTGCGGCGCTTCCCAGCATGATATCGACCAGGGTTCCCTGGCCATGGGTTACCTCACCAAACAATCGGCACCGGAGCAGCTGGTCAATGCCATCCGTAAAGTCCACGACGGTCAACGTTATCTTACTGATGACGCCGCCGAAGCCATGGCACTAAGAATTGCCAGGGGCTCCGATGGGCAATCTTCACTGGATTCGTTGTCCATGCGGAAAATGCAGGTGTTACGCCGCCTGGCTATGGGACAAACCAACCGTGAAATTGCCCGCGCCTATCATATCAGTATCAAAACCGTAGATACCTATCGTGCACGCCTGCTCAAAAAACTCGGGTTGCGCAACAACGCGGAGTTATCTCGCTTTGCCATGCAAAATCAGTTGATTGAACCCTGATGCAACCTGCGGGTATAAAATTATTCCTGCCTTTTTGTGAGAAAAAATTTGACAAGGAGATGAACTTGGCGAAAAAAGCGGCCATTGCTTTCAGTTTTTTTGCATTCATCAGCGGAATCATGCTTTCCAGCGCGCTGGCAGCCAACTCATTAAAGATCGGGGTCATGCTGCCGCTTACAGGCCACCTGGCCCCGTTCGGGCGCATTCAACAAAAATCGGTTCTGATGGCAGCCGGAGAAATCAATGCCGGCGGCGGGATAAACGGTAAAAAAATTGAGCTGATCGTGGCAGATACGCAGGGCAATCCGAATGTGGGGCGCCGGACCATAGAAAAATTAATCAAGCGGGACAAGGTTCTTGTGGTCAGCGGCGGTTTTTCGAGCACGGTAACCTGGGCAGTCATTTCCATCGCCCAAACAAATAAAATCCCGTTTCTGGTAAACAGCGCTGCAGCGGACAAAATTACCGAGCAAGGCTGGGAATACATCTTCAGGTTGAATCCGCCGGTGAGCGAGCGACTGGATGCAGTGGCCTCTTTTGTATCAACGGTTGGGATCGACATTCGAACCGTTGCCATCGTGCATGCAAATTCGCTTAAAAATGCTGCAGGCGCACGAAGATTTTACAAAATGGCAGGTGAACTGGGCTTAAAGCCGGTTATCAGGGAAGGTTTTGAGGCCGGCGCTGCCGATTTCAAGCCGTTACTGACCCGCGTGAAGGCTAAGAATCCCGATTTAATATACGTGGTCGCTGACAATGCCAAAGGCGCTGCATTGCTAGTGCGTCAATCCAAAGACCTGAAGCTGAATCCGAAACTGTTTATCGGCGGGGGGAATGGTTTTGTTGATCCTGAATTTGCAACACATGCCGGGCAGGCTTCTGATCATATTGTCTGCACCGCCATCTGGACCCCCACGGTGACCCACCGCGGCGCCGGCACTTTCAATGAAAAATTTATTGCCAGATACAAGACCCCACCCGAACATTACGGGGCCGAGGCCTATGCCGGCATCACCGTGATCGCCGATGCGCTAAAACGCACCAAGGTCCTGGCACCTGGAAATGTTCGCGATGCGCTGGCTAAAACCAACCTGATGACCGTATTGGGGCCTGTTAAATTTATTTCCTACAATAATAAAAGCCAGCAAAATAAATTGCCGGCTTTCCTGGTGCAATGGCTCAATGGTCAACCGCAAGTCGTATGGCCCAAACATCTTGCGACCAAAAAGGCGATTTATCCCCTACCCAAATAACTGGCCTGATATAGGTTTCAGGTGTCGGGTGTCAGGTGTCAGCAAACAGATGACAGAATGCGAAATCTGATAATCCGCGCGTCATCAGGTTCGTAATCCTGACACCTGAACACTGACACCTGAAACCTGATTACAGATCCTTCTTAAAAAACTCTCCGGTATCGGCAATCTCGCCCGGTCTTTTACTGTATTCGGTAGGCTCGGTGCCTTCCTTAAAGGAAACAAAAACCGTTTCTTTGGATTCGGGAACCGGTAAAAGCCCGGTCTCAGCATCTATTTTGGTAAAGACAATGCCTTCCGGCACCTCAAAAATTTTGGGTGGCTTATCTTCCAGCACTCGCTTCATAAAACCCAGCCAAATCGGGCTGGCAGCCCGGGAGCCCGTTTCGGATTTCCCCAGCGGGGCCTCGTCATCAAAGCCCACCCAGGTCCCGGTGATATACTGGGGGGTATAGCCCATAAACCAGGCGTCAAATAAATTGTTGGTGGTGCCGGTCTTGCCCGCCACCGGTCGGTTTAATGCCTTAACGCGCCAGCCGGTCCCGTGCTTGACTACACCTTCCAACAGGTGGGTCATCAGGTAGGCGGTCGTCTTTTCGATGACTTTAATGCGCTCCGGCGCCATCTCTTCAAGCACATTGCCTTCACGATCGACAATTTTGGTGATAAATACCGGTTCAACCATATACCCGTGATTGGCGAACACCGAATAGGCTTTGGTCAGCTCCAGCAACGATACGCCCGAGGACCCCAGGGCGATAGAGAGATCTTTGCTCAGATCAGAGGATATTCCCAGTTTGTGGGCGTATGCGATGGCATAATCAATGCCGATATCCCGCAAAATCTTGATCGTAACCACATTGCGTGATTTGGCCAGGGCATCGCGCATCAGGGTGGGACCGAAAAAACGCTCTTTGTAGTTTCTGGGTTTCCAGGTAAAATCCCGCTCTTCGTCTTCCCACACGATCGGTGAATCAATGATTACCGAAGCGGGGGTGTAAATCTTATCGGTTTCTTCAAACTCCTTATCTAAAGCCGCCGCGTAAATAATCGGTTTAAAGGCGGAACCCGGTTGCCGCCTGGATTGGAATGCACGGTTAAACTGGCTGTCGCGGAAATCGCGCCCGCCGATCATGGCTTTTACAAATCCGGTTTCAGCCTCGAGGCACAGCAGTGCTGCCTGGGCCACGGGCTCCTGTTCTAAAGCCAGCTGCCACACATCCGATTCTTTTATTTTTTCTTTAACCTTAACCAGAATGACATCTCCGGCATGCAGCGCTTCACTGGGAAGTTTTACTTTGGTTTCATAGTAAGCGACCTCCAGGTCCGGTTTGCGGGCCCACTTCATATCCTCAAGCGCAATCTGTCCTAAAGAATTTCCGATCCGAACCGTAACCGCTTTGTTTTTATCGTCCACCTTAATGACCACGCCCTCTACGGTCTGCCCGGCTTCAAGCGGATGGTCGTCCAGCTCGGATTGAATCGTCCGGGAGAATGTCTCGATTTCTTCAGGTGCCAGCTTTTTTTGCGATCCCCGGAAACCCTGGCGTTTATCCAGTTCATACAGACCTTTTTTAATCTCTCCCCGGGCGATTTTTTGCATCTCGATATTGGCGGCCGAATAGATCTTGAGCCCCTGGGTGTAAAGGACATCGCGGCCGTATTTTTCCTCGACATAGCGGCGGACCTGTTCGGTGTAGTAAGGAATTTCTTCAATATACCAGTTGCGGCGCGGCTTAATTTCCACGGCAGTATTGATGGCCTCGGTGGCCTGGATGTTGGAAATATAGCCTTCATCCACCATACGGTTTAACACATAGATTTGCCGCTGTTTGGCCCGTTCCGGATGCTTGAACGGGGAGTATTTGCTGGGCGCCTGCGGCAACCCCGCCAGGATGGCACATTCGGCCAGGTTCATCTCCTTAACGGATTTGCCGAAATAATTTTCCGCAGCCGCTTCCACACCATAGGCGCCATGTCCCAGGTAAATCTGGTTCAAATACAGAAAAAGAATCTCTTTTTTGTTAAATGCCTTGTCGATCCGATAAGCCAGAATGGCTTCTTTTAATTTGCGGGTATAGCTTCTTTCAGGCGACAGCAAAAAGGATTTGGTTACCTGCTGGGTGATGGTGCTGCCGCCCTGAACGATGGTACCGGCCTCCAGGTTTTTGAAAAAGGCCCGGATAATACTGTAAAAATCAATGCCTTTGTGTTTATAGAATCTCGAATCCTCTGCCGCAATAAACGCATTGATCAAAGCCGGGGGCATTTCGTCGAGGGGATTTGATAATCCGCCGCTCTTCAAAAAATTCGGCAATCTTGCGGCCGTCATCCGAGTAGACGGTAGTGATGATGGGGGGGTGATATTCGGTTAAAGAGTTAATATGGGGCAGATCCGTGCTGATGTAAAAATAAACACCGAGGCCGGCCAGGGCCCCCAGGATCGCAACAATAAATCCCAGCAGAAAAGGACCACAGCAAAAATTTTCGGAAAAAACGTCTTTTTTTAGGTCGGCTGCGTTGTTTTAAAATATCGGATTTGGTTTTTCGCTTTGCCATTATGCGGCCTAAAATAATTTAATTGACATTCGGTCGTGTTGCGGTTAGCTATCAAAGTTTACAAATCTAAAGGTATCTTTTTACATAAAATATGCCTCAATACAAATTTTTAGTTTAACCCCTTTAGGGAACAATTTCAACACGTGATTTTATAAAAATGATAACACCCAACTTTGATAAAATGAGCGGTCTTATTCCGGTAATCGCGCAGGATTATGAGACCGGTGAAGTTCTGATGCTGGCGTTTATGAATCAGCAGGCCTGGGAGGCCACCCTGAATACCGGTAAAGCCACCTATTGGAGTCGCACCCGCCAGGAGCTGTGGGTCAAAGGCCAGACATCCGGCAATCAGCAAATTGTAAAAGAAATCCGCATCGATTGCGACGAAGACACCGTGCTGTTAAAAATTGAACAGCTTGGCGGTGCAGCCTGTCATACCGGGCACCGCAGCTGCTTTCATAAAAAAGTAGAAAATGGGTCGGTGCGCATAATCGGAACACCTGTATTTGACCCCAAGGAGGTATACGGCAAGTGAAAAATCCACTCAAACTGGGAATCCCCAAAGGTAGTTTGCAAAATGCTACGATTAAGCTGTTCAAGCGTTCGGGGATGGGATATAAACATAAATGGCAGAAGCTATTTTCCTGAAATCAACGATGACGCTATCGAGTGCGCCATCTGCCGCGCCCAGGAGATGTCAAATTATGTCGAAAGTGGCGCCCTGGATGCCGGACTGACCGGCAAGGACTGGATCGCCGAAAATGAATCGGATATCCATGTGGTCAGCGATCTGGTTTATTCCAAAACAAGTTCCCGGCCGGCACGCTGGGTGCTGGCGGTGCCTTATGATTCAAAGATTAAAAAAATTGAAGATTGCGAAGGGAAAATAATTGCCACTGAGATGACAAATTTTACCCGGCGCTATTTTAAAGAACGCAAAATTAATGTCAGCGTTGAATTTTCATGGGGTGCGACGGAAGCCAAGGTGGTGTCCGGCCTGGCGGATGGGATTGTGGAAGTGACCGAAACCGAAGCCACCATCAAAGCCCATGGCCTGCGGGTGATTCATGAGCTCATGCAGACCAATACCCAGCTGATTGCCAACCACCAAGCCTGGAAGAATCAAGTCAAACGGGAAAAAATAGAGCAAATTGCGCTTTTGCTCAAAGGGGCCCTGCATGGTGAAAAAATGGTCGGCATTAAAATGAATGTGCCCGCAGAAAAGATGGATGATGTGATCGGCATGCTTCCGAGCCTGAATGCGCCCACCGTGGCACCGCTCTATAACACCAAATGGTTCTCGGTGGAAATTATGGTCAGTTCCGATGCGGTGCGCGACCTGATTCCCGAACTGCTGCAACACGGGGCGGAGGGGATTATCGAGTATCCACTTAATAAGGTAATTTAGGGTTACGGGTTGCGTGTTTCGTGTTGCGGGTTAAGCCGCTATGCCGGCAATCAAAACGCGCAACCCGTAACCCGCAACGTGCAACAGAGGGCTTTTTATGGTCTCAAGAAGAATCCGGGAAATGACATCCTTCATCGTAATGGATGTGCTGGAAAGGGCCCAGGAGCTGGAGCGTGAAGGCACCCGCATCATTCATCTGGAGGTCGGTGAGCCTGATTTTGATACACCCGCCTGCGTCAAAGAAGCCGCCTGCAAGGCCCTTGAAGACGGATTCACCCATTACACCCACAGCCTGGGCCTGTATGAACTGCGGGAAGCGATCTGTGAATATTACCAAAAACACTATCAGGTGTCGGTCGATCCGGACCGGATAATTGTGACCTCCGGTTCCTCACCGGCTATATTTCTGGTTTTTTCGGCGCTGCTTGAAAAGCAGGATGAAGTCATTATCTCAGACCCGCATTACGCCTGTTATCCGAATTTCATCCGGTTTGTGGATGGCAAACTGATAACGATTCCAGTCTATGAAGAAGACGGTTTTCAATACCGGCCCGAGATTATCAGGGAAAAGATTACGCCGCAAACCAGGGCCGTATTTATCAACTCGCCCTCCAATCCGACCGGAAACCTGCTGTCGGTCGACCGCATAGGGCAAATCGCCGAGCTGACGAAATGTGAGCAGTGCCCTTATATCGTTTCCGACGAAATCTATCACGGGCTGGTCTATGAGGGCAAAGCGCGCTCGATTCTGGAGTTTTCCGATCACGCATTTGTGTTCAACGGTTTTTCCAAGCAGTTTGCCATGACCGGACTGCGCCTGGGTTACGTGATCGCACCCAAAGCATTCATCCGCCCGATGCAAAAGCTGCAACAGAATTTTTTCATTTCGGCCAACGCCATGGTTCAACAGGCCGGCATCACGGCTCTTAAACATGCCGGCGATGATGTGGCTCGCATGCAAAAAATTTATAATCAGCGCCGCATATTTATGATCCGCCGCTTAAAGGAGCTGGGATTTGGGATTACCGTAGAGCCCACCGGCGCCTTTTACGTCTTTGCCAATGCCCGACATATCTCGGGCGACTCCTATAAACTGGCCTTCGACATTCTGGAAAAAGCCCACGTCGGCGTTGCTCCCGGAATTGATTTTGGCAAAAACGGTGAAGGCTATCTGCGATTTTCCTACGCCAATTCCCTGGAAAATATCGAAGAAGGCATGGAGAGACTGGAGCAATACTTGGAAAGTCGGTTTTAAAATCAACTTCTAGCAATAAATACAATATTTGCTAAATGTGAGCAGCTTTAGAATTCGGAATGCGGATTGCGAAATAAAAAGTGTTACAACTATATCGCGAAGCGATGGAAGTTTTTCCGCTGATAAGTCATCAGCGGAAAAGGTCTGTGTTCGTCCGTGTGGGTCTGTGGCTAATAAAAAAGCCCCGTACTTGATAGAATCGTTTATCCAGTATCCAGTACACATATTACCAATACCCAAATACCCGGTATCCAATATTCATGAAAATCAAGACCGCCGAATTTGTCACCAGCGCCACAGAGCCCTCCCAGTATCCACCGGCGCTGCTGCCGGAGATTGCCTTTGCCGGCCGCTCAAACGTGGGCAAATCCAGCCTGATTAATACCCTGGTCAACCGCAAGCGCTTGGTAAAAACCAGCTCAACCCCCGGCCGCACCCAGCTCATTAACTTTTTTGATATCAACCAACAGATGGGTTTCGTTGATCTGCCGGGTTTCGGATATGCTCGCGTGCCTCGGGCGGTTAAAAAAAAATGGGGCCCGATGATTGAAACCTATCTTTCCGGGCGCGAGACCTTAAAAGGGGTGGTCGTCATTATGGATATCCGGCGCATTCCGGGGCAGGAGGAATTAAATCTGCCCGGCTGGCTTGACCATTATTCCATCACCGGCATTTGGGTGTTAACGAAAACTGATAAACTGTCCAAAAACAAACAGGCCAAACAGCATCATCTGATTGCCCAAGCCTTTGAGAGGCCTAAAAACGATTTTATTCTTTTCTCCGCCAAATCCCGCCGCGGAAGAGACACCCTCTGGAATACGATTTTATCCATAATTGACATCGAAGATAACAAATAACTTCGTTAACCATCTTCCAAACAAGCCTTGACCAATTGCAATCGCTTGTCTAATCCTTATCTTTTTTGTATAAGAATAAGACAGAAAGTTTTTCCGCCGCAGGCGGATTGAACTTCAGCGCTTTCTTCCGGAAAGCGCTGAAATGAAAAAAATCCTGTTAATCCTGTTAATCCTGTCTAAAAATACAATGACAGACACCGCTGACAAATACGACAACTTCAAATCCGGCTATGTGGCCATTGTGGGCGCGCCCAATGCGGGCAAATCCACCCTGCTCAACCGCATGCTGGGTGAAAAGATTTCGATCACCTCCAAAAAGCCCCAGACCACCCGCAATCGCATCCTGGGGGTTGTGCACCGGCCCGACGCTCAGATCGTTTTCATCGATACGCCGGGAATATTTAAAGCCAAAGATACCCTCAATCTGCGGATTGTGGATACAGCCCTGTCAGCCATAGGCGATGCCGATATGATTCTACTTGTGCTGGACGTGGCCCATCCGGATCCAACCTCCGAATATTTCCTGGTCAAACGGCTTCAGAAGCAGGAACGCCCGGTTATTCTGGGCCTCAACAAAATCGATCTGATCGAAAAAACAGATTTGCTGGCGCTGATTAAAAAATGGTCGACCGAATACTATTTTGATGTCATCGTTCCGATCTCGGCCGCCGAAGGCACCCAGATCGAAGAGCTGATCGAGGCCATGGAAAATTTCCTGCCCGCCGGCCCGCCGTATTTCCCCGAAGATGCCCTTACGGATGTAACGCAGCGCTTTATCGCTGCGGAAATGATTCGCGAAAGCGTGTTCCGGCTAACCGGTGAAGAAATACCCTATGCCACGGCGGTAACGGTGGATTCATTTAAAGAAGAAAAAGACGGCACGCTCGTCAAAATAGAAGCCACCATCCACCTGGAACGCGGCTCTCAGAAAGGCATCATTATCGGCAAAGATGGCAGCAAGCTCAAACGCATCGGCACCGAATCGCGCAAAAAAATTGAGCACACGCTCGACACTAAAGTCTTTTTGAAGCTTTTTGTGCGGGTCCAGAAAAACTGGCGAAAGGATACGCGGGCGTTGCGAAAGTTCGGCTATTAG
>PVMK01123247.1_pt1 | contig 30797 bp, 22 predicted proteins | sample 1853481 | NCBI WGS metagenome assembly PVMK01 (sample SAMN08533507, study PRJNA380276) | Marine sediment metagenome, whole genome shotgun sequencing project.
CGCCGGCTCGCCGACTGTCGGGCCCGGAAACTGCGTCAGATCATAGTCTGACAACCGGAACCGGCCATGATTGTATGTCATGCGACTCCTTGACTAGCGACCAGCCTTGCGCAGGTTTTGCACGGTATACAATCTCGGTTGATTGACATCATCGGTGATGATGCTCTTGAACTGCAGGGTCGTACAGTGCATGGCCTGCACGTCCAGCAGCACTGCGTAGTCATCGAGCGCAACACCCTTGCCCTTGTTTGCCGCCGCGTGATGATCGGAATGGGCCTTGCCGATCGGGAACCACTTCCACATGTCACCTTTACGATCGTAGACGATCAGCGATGCCATGGTCATGGTCTGCGAGTCCAGATTGATGACCCGCTTGCCAATCGGGTGATTGGAGTCCTTGGGTGTGCCGACCAGCGTATAGGTCTTGCGTAGCTGGTAGGTGACCTTCGGGAAGCAATTGCCCTTACCGTGCACATCGATGAATCGGTAACCTTCCGGGTCTTTTTCCGGCACGTCGGCCAGTTCCATCTCGTTGTGGTAATAGAATGGCAGTAACAGATTGCGCGTGCCCGCATACTCCCAGTTGTAATCGGTTACCCGGCCGTTGTAGCCCTCGAAGTCCTCGATCATCAGGTCAGTGCCCAGGAAAGCGTCGGTGATTTGCCCAGAGGCCAGGCGGCGGACCCGTCGCTGGAAGCCGACATACAGCCAGGCGTTATCCCTGCGGGTGTCGTCTTCGTAGCGGTGAATCAGCAATTGTGTATTCGCCAGATCGAACGGTTCCTTTACGATGCTGTATATGCCCCGGTAAATTTCGCCCGGATTCTCTTCGAATTTCGGCGTAGGTGTGAACGTCACCCGGTGCGAATAATTCATGAAATGCCACTCGAACTTGAGCACGCGTTCGACCTTGCCGGTGTTCACGTTGCGAAAAGTCCACCAGAACGGATAGATCGTCTCGCTGTCCCCGGAATTGAAGCCGTACTGATAACCCCAGACGAGTTTCTGGCCCGCGTCGGGATCATCTTGTTGCGGCTCCGTGGGAAATGCCCGTCCCGCGACAAAGTTATTCAGCGTCCCGTTTTCAGCGACGCTGACATCTGCCGCATATTTTCGGGTCGCCTCGACGTAGTCGTCACTGAGAGGGAAATCAGTTGTCGGCGCCGTTTGTACGCTGACCCACCCATCGCTTATGAAGCGGTACAGGGCTTCATCGAGGATGGGTTCGAATTGATCCACGTTGCTTTGATCGACGACCATGCCGGGACTGTAGCCATCGAAAGTCGGGGTCCAGTCAGCATACGGATAGAAGGATTGGCTGATGTCATCCTCGGTGAATGGATCCGCGGCTGCGAGAGCCGCAAATCCGACCAGGCTAATCGTTAATGTAATGAAAATGCCCTGCTTCATGACGCGCTCCTTTAGAATCGATAGCGAATAGTAAGTTGAAATTCATCTTCGTTGATCGCGGAACCAATTGGGCCCGCGCGGAACCTGCCGAGCGGCTCGAATCCCGCCGACGCCGAGACTGCTGTACGGTGAAAAACAGGCAGGGTTAGGAGGAACTTGCTATGCAGCGGTGGCGCACAGGTAAACGGCGGGAAAGGGATTCGCTGCACGATTGTCGTCGAATGCCTGCGCCCCGTCGCCAAACTTGATGTTGACCAATGCAATCACGCGCCAGTTGTTGTTGATTTTCCAGTCGAGCGATGGCGCGACCGCACCACTGCCGGCCTCGAAATCGTATGCCGTGAGGATTTGCGGTGTCAGGCGGTCATTCAGGTAATTCCCCTGGAACAGAAACGTTGTGATGTAATTATCCTCCCAGTCCACCATGCCGACCTGGCCCGCCGTCGGCATCCCCTGTGCATTGACACTGGCTGACTGATGATCCAGCAGATGCTGGCCGAAGACCTGCAGCGAGAGCAGAAAGGAACGATGCTTGTTCAAGAACGGGATAAACGTGGGGCGGTCCATACCGATCACCCAACGCACGACATCCGATTCGGAAAACAAGCGCTCATCCAGGGTGTTGGGAAATTCCTCGCCCGATGTATGGGCCACCTCGACGCGAAACGCGGTCTTCACTGCCTCGATGTAAAAGTCAGCCGAGCCGCCAATCAACGTGATCCTCGGGAAGTCGATGTCGAATGCGAGGGCGTACGGGAAGAAGGTGGATTCCGGAGCACCGGGTGTGAACGGATTATCCGCTGGAATGCCGCCGCGCAACGATGGCAGTTGCGACCTGTATCGCAGTGTGTTGAGCGAGAAGCCCACACCTTTGAACAGGCCCTCGATGCGGAATCCGAGGTCCTGATCGTCGCCGAAGTCCGGCACGTTGGCCTGCCGAATGCCAAGCGAGTTAGAAGGAAAGTCTACGGCGAGGCCGGTGGCCGGGAAATTCCACACGGTGCAGCCGTTATCCCAGCAGTTATTCATCGCGCGGAAGAAATTTCCAGCGCCCAGAATGGCGAATGGCTGGCCCCCCTGTCCAAGATTATGCGGCCGGAAATCCTCGAATTTCCATACCACCTGAAAGTTCAGGTCGTCGAATGCACCTGCCGCGCCGAGGCGATACTCGGCATTGAGGATACCCATCGGTATGCGGATGTCTTCCAGTTCGTCGTAAATGTTATTACGTGAGAAGTCCACCGGGTTGATGACATCCAGCACCCGGAACAGATCGGTTCTGCCCCAGACGACCTGCTGCCGGCCGATCCGGAATCCCAGCTCGTGGCCGTTCTTCAACGAGATAGCCGCATCCAGATACAACTCGCGAATGAAATCTGCATCATCGTTGAATTCCGGGAAGCGCAGTTCATCTTCATCGGCATCCATATAACCATTGATACAGCCACGATTATCGATATCGCAGGGTCGCGTCGGGTAAGCGAGAACGACGCCGCCGTTTTCGAAGTTATGCACATCGTCGCCCAGGAGTCGCAGCCCTTCGTTCGGATTGCCCGGGCCGGAAATAGTGCCGCCGGTACCCGGTAGCGGGATGGCGCCATCGAAATTGGGATTCAGTAACAGCGGGCCGAAAGTCCCGGCGAATACCGGATTCGTCGGTATGTCGGGGGGGGTAGCGAACGGCGGTGGCGGTACGCCCTGATTAATGAACGTGAAAAAAGCCGGGTTCCCGGGCGCCGCAAAGCTCACCGGCCCGCCCGAATTTTTGCCGTACTCATCATCGTTGAGATCATAGACGGCGTCATAGCTGCCGCGCAGCGTGCCGTGAATCGAGAATTCGGAGAAAAGGCCTGTTGGTTTGAAAGCTTTTGAAATCTCGAGCTGTAGCGTCGTCCTGGCCTTGGTCAGCCCGATGCCGTGTTGCCGTACGAAGGTCACGTTCTCGATGAAGCCGCGATATTCGGCATCCGCTGCGCTGGTGGATTGCATGGTCATCCATGACGCAATAAAGCAGACGATAACTGCTGTTCCCGTGGTTTTATGGAAATGTAACTTGAGGCTCATAACTAACTCTCCCCTTGTCCCTGCTGAGTGATGAATGCCGGTCTGAATTTCAACAGCCACGCCGGCACCAGAAATATGGAAGCCAACGCATTCAGAATCAGCATTACGATAAGTAGCATGGCGGCATCCGCCTGAAACTTGAGATCGGACACGAATACCCACATCAGTACGCCGAAGACGAGCGTGGCAGCCGTGAAGCCGATCGCCAGACCCGTCGTAGCAAGCGCTTCACGGACGGCACTGGTGAGATCCAGACTGCGCCGATACTCCCTGCGAACCCGATCCATGAGGTAAATGGAATAGTCGATACCGACACCGATGCCGACTGCAATAATCGGCACCGTGTTGATGTTGATGCCGATGCCGGCAATTCCCATGTAGGCGTAAGTGAGGGCCGTCGCGAACGTCATGGCGCCGAACATCAGCCAGCCGGCATGGGCCGACGAATAAAAACCGGTTACGGAAAGAAATATCAGCCCGAATACCAGTGGAATGATGATTATATTCGTGCGAAACGCCGCTTCGTTAATCGCTGCATTGACACCGATCGGCCCGCCTGCGAGCTTCAGTGTAAAACCGTCGATGCTGGATTCCGTGCTGTCCTTCCATTGGCGAATCATCTCGATCGCACGTCGTATCGTGCTGCCCTGATGATCCTTGTAGTAGAAAACCATATTGGCGTTCATCTCATCGGTGTCGAGATACTCGAGCAGCGCGCCCGGAATCGGACTCGACATCATGTACATGAACATGAGCCCACCAATGGACGCGGCGTCCGCGGGTACGCTGCTCCAGCGCGGGTCGTTGTAATGTGTCAGGCGATTAACGGCACGAATGAGGTTTGGCAGTCCCTTGGCACCGCCGAGATCAGGATCGGTCAGCATGTGTGCCTGAAAGTCAGCCAGTGCCTTGACGACTTCAGGCCGCTTCAGGCCGCCGATCTCCGCAGTATTCGCAATGACATACAGCTCTTCAGAACCTGGAAAGTTCTCATTGATCATTTTTGAAGACACGTTGAAGTCATGGTCTTCGTACAAAAGTGGCGAGCCGGGCGCTGTTTCACCAATCGGTACGCGTGCAGCGGCCAGCAGTGCGGCGCCGAACAGCACGGCGGCAATGGTGAGCACACGGGCCGGGTAGTGCGACTGGGTCACAGTGTGTGCAATACCGGTGAACATCTTGCGAAACCAATTGTCTTTCACGCTGCGTTTAACGGGAGTTGGCAGCAACTGCAGGATGCACGGCAAGGCGATAAGTACGGTAACAAAGACCGATAACGCCCACAGGCTGGCGTACACTGCCAGTTTGTCGTTGATCGGTACCGAGCCGACGCCGATCAGCAGCAATCCGATAGCGTCCGAAACAACCCCAAGCGAGCCCGGCCTGAACAGACTCGTGTAGGCCTTGTAGGCCGCTTCACGGCCATCGCTGCTCTTGGGCAATTCCTGATAATAGCGTTCGACAATCTGAATGCCGTGCGACATCGCACGGGCAGATATCAGGAAAGGCACGACCAGCATCAACGGATCAAGGTTGTAGCCCAGCAACGACAATACACCCAGGCCCCATATCGACGTCACGATTATCCCGAGCAGTGGCAAGACGATGCCGTAGAAGCGGCGGAAATGCAGGACGAGTAGTCCCAGCATGATCAATACAGTCAGCAGAAAGATGATCATGATCTGGTCTGCGTAACCTGTCACCCAGCCCACCAGCACCGGCTGGCCGGTTGCATAGATACTGGTGCCATCCACCGTCTCGGTTTCCCGAATCGACTGCAATTGCAGAAAGACCTTCTCGTAGTCCAGGGCACCTTCGTTTAGCGTGCCCCTGATCAGCGCGGCTGTGAGGTCGGGTGATACCAGCAAGCCGTATACCCGGGGATCTGCCCTGACGTCCTGCCTGATCGACGCGAGTTCGGACGGACTGTAGCCTCCCTTGAGAGGGTTGTAGTAGGTCGAAGATTGGACCGTTCCCTCGCCGCCTAACCAGACTTTCCGTACGTTTCGATGAGTCAGGCTTGTGACGAGGTTGTGGTTGATTCCTTCCAGGTTATCGACGGCGGTCGTGATGCGATGAATTCTGTCCAGCGTCTCATTGGTGAATATCGTTCCCTCGTCGACCGAGACTGCGATGATAATGTTGTTTGCTCCGCCGAACGTGTCCCTGATCTCGTTGTGCAGTTGAATGAACGGATGTTCCTGTGGCAGCAAATCGGAAAAATCAGACACGATACGAACAGCAGGTACCTGCGTGGCGAACGCCACGGTAATTGCCGCAATTAACAGCAGGACACTCCTGGGATACGTCCAGGTGAACAGTACGATCTTTTCCAGTATGTGACCGAAGCCGCGCATTTCGATAGACGTCAGGTCTGCGGGACCGCAGCCGTGAACAGTACCCCACCGCCGGCGGCCGTAAATTGATCGCCGCCCAGGCCAACAATCGCACGCAGGTACGTCCGCGTGCCGACTGAACTTTTCAGCTTGCTCCAGGACGGGTCACCGCGGCGGCGATACAAGACAGTGGCGTTGTCGCCGACGGCCACAATGGCATCGCCTACGGTCGCGATGCCATACAGGGGGGCGTTGTTGCCGTTATTTTCCTGCTGCCAGGTCTGGGCACCGTCGCGCGTATGCCAGATTGTGCCGTTCAGGCCGACCACCCAACCTGTGCTTGCGTCGATAAAACCTGCGGCCTGTGAATAAAAACTATCTGGAAGGTCCTGCGCTCGCTGCCAGCTGGAACCATGGTCACCGCTGTAAAGAACAGTCCCAAACTCCCCGGTGACAAAACCGTGTGTTGCGTCGACAAATTGTACGGTGGTCAGGTAAATATCTTCGTCAAGGGAATACGTGTCCCAATTGCTGCCCGAATCAGTCGAAGACAGGATTGTTCCAAAACCACCTACCACCCAGAGCGTTCCGGAGAGGTCACAGGTAAGCGCCTGCGGCTCGGTTCCTTCAGGCAGTGGCCTTGACGACCAGCTGGATCCCGATTGTCTCGACCACAGGCCGTCTACATTGTCGATGGCATGAAAATCGCCGGCCGGGCACACCGTTACGTCTATGAAAAATGGTTTTTCGACGACGACGGTCCGCTGCCAACTTGTGCCGCCGTCCTCGGATGTAATGACCACGCCCATAGCGCCCACTGTCACAATCATGCCCTCGTGTTCGGCGGCGGCTTGCAGAAGATCGGCGCGCTGGATGGTCTGGGATTGCTGCCAGTGTACGCGACTCAGATCCAGGCGTGCCTGGCAGCCGGCGACAAGCAGCAGGGCGAGCATCGATGCTGAGTAATAACGACAAAAAGGTGTTGCCGTTGTGTTGCAGCAAGATGCTTCGTTGCTCACCTTGAATCCGCTCCCCCACTCGGTCGAGCTTTATTGATATCGACAGGCGAGACGATATTTATTAGTTCTCGCTCATAAATCCCTGTACAACTTTAGCGGGGCCTATCGCAGCCAACCATACGTATTTGTACCACTCCTACGTATATGTACCAAGGCGTTTGTCTTATCAGTACACGATTCTTGACTTATCGATCCACCTCAATTCTCCACATCGGGGTTATCGAAATCGCCTTTGCGGACGATATTGACAAACATTAGGTATAATTACTTAACAAAAAGATCAATCAAGGTCATTATCATTGTCTCCCAGGCTGTTCAAGATAGGTTGATGCTGTAGTCGAGCACCGCGATCCATTTCAAAAATGCTTTGAGAAAAAGTTTGCGGAAATCGCGAAAGACAGTCATGGGGTTTACGAACAGGGAAGTACGCAAGGAAGTAATACAGCTACAGGAACTGCTGCTTAAGGCACATCTGTCTACTGCTAAAGGGTTGCCCGGACGCCTACTGTTGGAGGGCAAATAATTCGAACAAGGCTGCAGATTGGAGAAAGCCAGTGTCATTGACAAGCGTCAAGGAATACTTCACGCCCGACGGCAACGAAGAAGTCCTCGAACTCCTGAAGACATACGGTGACGGTGCACTGATCGTTGCCGGTGGAAGTTTCGTACACGGCCTGGATGCCCGCAATCTCCTGACCGGGATCGAGGTATTGATCGATATTCAGAATCTCGGACTCGATCAGGTCACATCGGATTCCGCGGGATTGTCTATCGGGGCGATGGTCACTTTTGTCGAGTTGCAACAGATAAAGGAAGTCCAGAATGCAGCTGCGCTGGGAGCGGTACGGGATGCTCTGAATTACCCGCCGGTGCAGATAAGAAATGTCGCGACAGTGGGCGGAAATATTGCTGCGGCTTGCCCTTACTTCGATCTGCCGACGGCCTTTATGGCGCTTGGCGCCGTTGTAAGCGCGCAAGGTCCGGGTGGATCGAGAGAGATCGGGCTGGAGGATTTCTTTGTGGGCCTGTTCGAGAATTCGCTCGAGACAAATGAGTTCGTCACCGGGCTCATTCTCCCGCTGCTACCGGCACGGTCATCCAGCGCATTCCTCAAACTTGAAACAAATGCCAACGATCTTGCAATCATCAATGTGGCGGTGCGGGTCACCCTCGACAAATCCGGCTTATGCCAGGAGGCACGCGTCGTCGTTGGCGGCGGAGTCGGCGAGACACCGGTGAGAGTGGATGCTGCCGAAGCCCTGTTACAGGCCGAAAAGCTGTCAGACGATTTGTTGCAGCGGGCAGGCGAAGCGGTGCAGTCGGAGCTGCAACCGATGTCGGATCATCGGGCGTCGGCAGCGTATCGATCTGCCGTGGCGAAGACACTGACCCAACGCGCCTTGCAACAGGCTGTGGCCCGGCTGAAATAGCGAGTATATGACCATGAAAAAACTCATCACGCTCGACATTAATGGTGAACGCCACGAGCTCGCTGTGGATCCCGCCGAAAGTCTGCTGCAAATCCTGCGCGAAAAAACAGGCTTGATCGGCACCAAACGAGGCTGTGATTCGGGCGGTTGTGGTTGTTGCACCGTTCATGTAGACGGCAAAGCCGTTTACTCCTGCATGGTGTTCGCGCACTCGCTGCAGGACCGCAAAGTGACTACGATCGAGGGACTTGCCCGGGGCGGTGAGCTCGATCCTCTACAAACGGCTTTTATCGAGGAGGGAGCGGTTCAATGCGGCTACTGTACCTGCGGCGTTATCATGACCGCGAAGGAATTCCTGGCGACGGAAAAAGCGCCCGACGAGGAGCAAATAAGGCACGCAATCGCCGGCAACCTCTGCCGTTGCACCGGTTATACCAAGATCGTAGATGCCATCAAGGTGGCGGCTGCAAACCGCTGACATTGCTGGTGGGAGTGACACTATGACAAAGACGACTGTCGTTGGCGAAAGTATTCTTCGGCCCGATGCGTATGAAAAGGTCCAGGGTGGCCAAGGCTTTCCGGTCAACGTTTCTTTGCCGGGGATGCTGCACGCCAAGCTCTTGCGCAGCCCGTACCCGCATGCCCGTATCCTGAAAATTGATGCATCCAGGGCCGAGGAAATGCCAGGCGTCAAGGCCGTCTTGCTGCCAAAGGACGTGCCGCAGAGAAAATACTGCCCCGTGTACTTCGTGCCGACCCTGGCGCCAAGCATGATTCAGGACATGCTGGTCATGAGCGATACGGTTCGTTATGCGGGCCAGCCCGTCGCCGCCGTAGCGGCGACCAGTCCTGAGATTGCCGAGCAGGCATTGCAGTTGATCGATGTGGATTATGAGGAACTTGAAACCGTCTTCGATACGGAGGCCGCGATGCGTGACGGCGCGCCGCGCCTCCATGAAGCATCCGAAAACAACATCGCCGTAAATCCCTCGTTTGTATTCGGCGATCTTGAAGCGGGTTTCAAAAACGCAGATCACATCTTCGAGGGCACTTACAAGACGCAAAGGGCACACACCTGCTACCTGGAGCCCCGCGTCTGCGTCATCGAGAGCGATATAAACGGCCGCCTTACGGCTCACTCATCCATGCAGCACATGTTTGGCCTGCGGGAGAAACTGGCTTTCATAATGGATATGCCGGAGAGCATGGTAAAGGTCGTGAAGCCCCCCTACATCGGCGGTGGTTTCGGCGGCAAGCTCGACATCGGTTATATCGAGCCGATCGCCGCTATGCTGAGCCAGAAGACGGGCAGGCCCGTGCGCATCGAGCAGACGCGCTATGAGGACTTTATTACCACCACCCGAAATCCCATCGAGGTGTATTTGAAGACCGGCGTCAAGTCGGATGGCACATTTACGGCCCGCTACGCCAGGAGCACGCTCGACTGCGGCGCACATGCTACGCACGGTGCTGAAGTCATCAATGTGCACGGTATGTTCGGGATCCTGCTCAATTACCGTTGCGCCGATCAGACCTGGGAAGGTCGTACTGTTTATACCAATAACATGATCGGTGGCGGTTATCGTGGCTACGGGTCTCCGCAGGATTCTTTTGCCGTTGAATCACAGATTGACGAGATTTGTGAAGCACTGGAACTTGATCCGATCGAGTTTCGACTGAAGAATGCTCACCAGGAAGGCGACCCGCACCCGTTCAACCCGGACTTTACCTTGTCTACCTATCGCTTCGAGGAATGCCTGAAGAAGGGGGCCGAGCGAATCGGCTGGTCGAAGCGGGCGCCGGCCGGAAGTGCCAGCGGCAACAAAAAGCGCGGTATTGGCTTCGGGTGTCAGCCCGTGTGGGTTAGCGGTTGCATGGGGTTTCCTGATATTTACGAACACAGTGGTGCGATCATCAAGCTCAATTCGGATGGTACCGCGGACCTGTCCAACGCAACCGTGGACCTGGGATCCGGGCAAATCACAACCCTGTGTCAAATTGCCGCAGAAGAGCTCGGTCTCGCGGCCGATAAGGTACGGATGACCTACGCCGACACCGATACCGTACCTTTTGATGCGCCGAGCCATGCCAGTCGTGTTACCTACTCCGCAGGCAATGCGGTCAAAGCTGCCGCGGCCGTGGTCAAGAAAAGATTGCTCGAAGTCGCCGGCGAGTTGCTCGAAGCAAGCACAGAAGATCTGGAAGTCCGGGACGGCTATGTTTACGTCAAGGGTTCCGATAAAAAACTCTCCTATACCGATGTCATCAAACGTGCGGAAGGCCCGTTCGTGGTGATGACCGAAGAGGGGCCCAAACCGACCTCGATCAAGGAAAAGGGAACCATCATTGGCGTGGCCAGTATGGCCCCGCCATCGAATCCATCGCCGTCCTCGGTTGAGTTTGTCGAGCTTGAAGTCGACACCGATACGGGTGAGGTGAAGATTCTCCGCGTCGTGTTTGCGCATGACATAGGCAAAGTCATCAATCCCTCGGCGGCGGAAGGTCAGGTGGAAGGCGGGTTTCAGCAGGGCATGGGCTACGCGCTGATGGAAAAAATTCAGTTCGATGAAGAGACCGGTGCCTGCCTGACGTCTGATTTTCTCGACTACAAGATACCGACGGCGGTGGAAATGCCCCCCAGTATCGAGAGCATATTCATCGAATCGAACGAGCCCACGGGGCCATTCGGGGCCAAGAGCCTGTCGGAACCCTGTGTGTCGGTGCCGGCGCCGGCGATTGCCAACGCAATTTACAATGCAATCGGTGTCCGCATACGTGAGCTGCCGATCACACCGGAGAAAATACTCGCGGGCCTGGGGAAACTCTGAACAGCAGGACATGAGAATCGAGAAAAGTTTTACGGTTGATGCACCACAGGACAAGGTGTGGCAATTTGTCAGTTCACCCGAGAGAGTCGGAATGTGCTTCCCGGGTTGCCAGGGTGTGACCGCGCTGGGTGAGGACAAGTATCAGGCCGCTATCAAGGTCAAGATCGGCCCGATAAAGACGGTTTTCAATGTTGACTTCGAAGCCACCGAAGAGCGGCCACCGGAGTATTCCGCCTATACGACTCGCGGTGAGGAAGCGAATCGTGCGAGCCGCCTGAAGGCCGAGAGCACATTGACGTTGTCGCCGCTCGATGACGGTCGGACACGAGTTGTCTACACGTCGGATATGTCGCTGGTGGGACGGCTCGGCAAGTTCGGGCTCGGTGTGATGATGAAAAAGGCCGACTCGATGGGTGAAGAATTCGTGCAGGCTTTGTGTGCGCAAATCGAAGGCCGGCCAGATGCCGCGGTAATCGCGGCGACGACTGAAAAACACCGTTGGAGCAGTGCGCAGATGGCTATCGCTGCGGCGATCGGTGCTACTATAATCTTATTGGTTTTCTACTTTCTTACGCGCTGACAGGCAATAAAAATCACTGCAGCCAACGCCCAGGAGCGAGAAAAAATGAGCACTCCGCAACCCGTTCAGAACTCGTTGAAGCCCGGCAAATGGATCAGGTCTACGTGCAAGATGTGTCTGCATTCCTGCGGCAGCATTATTCACGTGACCGATGACGGTGTCATCAACAAGATCGAAGGCGATCCGACCAATCCTTCCAACAACGGCAAACTCTGTCCGAAGGGCAACGCCGCGATCATGCGGCATTACGACCCGAATCGCTTCAAGCAGCCGCTAAAGCGCACCAACCCGGAGAAGGGGGCTAACGTCGACCCGATGTGGGAACCCATCAGTTGGGACGAAGCGCTGGACACCGTGGCGCGGGAACTGAAAAAGTCGATCGACGAGGATCCGCGCAAGCTTCTGCCCTCGCTGGAAGATTTTCAGAAGATGAATATCTGGAACTGGCCGCTGGCATTCGGTAATCAAAACAGTTTTCAGTCGGGTGGCACCATGTGCGGTGGCGCCTACCACCCGGTGAACGGCATCGTGCACTCAGCCTTTGCCGTTGCAAACGATGTCAAGCACTGCAATTACTGGATCAACGACGGCACCGGTGACGGTTTCTCATCTCATCTGCACGCCGCAGCGCAGTCCAACTGGGTGGCCAAGGCGCGCATCGATCGTGGCATGCGCTGTGTCACCATTGAGCCCCGGCTATCGATTTCTGCCGCCAAATCTGAAGAGTGGATTCCGATTCGTCCCGCCACAGACCGGCACTTCGCACTCGGTCTTTGCCATGTCATGGTCAAGGAGGGCCTGTGTGACTACAAGTTCCTGCGCAAGGACACCAACGCGCCCTATCTGGTTGGAGAAGACGGCCTTTTTGTCCGCGATGCGGATGACAAGATCTACGTCTGGGATTCTGTGGAGAACAAGGCCAAGTTGTGGGATGACCCGAGCATCGGGCGACTGGCTCTGGAAGGTACGTTCGAGGTAGATGGTAAGACATGCAAACCTGCATTCCAGCGGTTCAGGGATATTCTGGATGATTGTTCGCCGGAAGAAATGGAAAAAGTCACAACGGTACCGGCAAAAACAACCTGGCGCATCGCGCGCGAGTTTGCCGCCGCCGCAACAATAGGAGCGACCATCGATATCGATGGACGAACACTGCCGTTGCGACCGGCCGGCTACAACTATTACCGGGGTGCACAGGGCCATAAACACGGCTTTCAGACCAACCATTCATTCAAGATGGTCAACTTCATGGTCGGTAATATCGATGCGCCCGGCGGGCTGATGGGTGTGACGCTGGATGATCAATGGGTGGACCACAGCCATGTGGAGCCCGGCGAGAACGGCATGCTCCTGCCCAATCCGCACCAGCTCGGCCCGCTGCCGCCGTTCGCATATCCGCCCACTACTTATCATTTACTGAACTACTTCCCGGTAGGTCTGCATCCACCGCACCTGAACCTAGAGGTATTCCTGAATCCCGAGAAATACGGTGTCGATTTCCAGCCGGATGTCATGATGATCTGTCATTCCAATCCGCTGTGGGCTATTCAGGGCCCGCGGCACAAGTGGCTGGAGTTCATGAAGAGCATGCGATTCATCGCGGTGTCCGACATCATCCCGACGGAAACGACGCAATGGGCCGATATCATCCTGCCGTCTCACGATGCGCTGGAATCCTGGAACATGACCATGATCGAGCCGCCCCATACGGAAGGTATGTGCCTGCGCCAGCCGGTCACGGAACCCCTGTATGACACCAAGAGCGAGGAGGACATCTTCGCCGAGCTGTCGGAACGGATGGGCATTCTCGAGGGTTATAACTCTGTCATAAACATCGTTTCCGGATTCGAGCATAAACCCGAGCTGATGCTCGAGCTGGACAAGAAATATACGGACAAGGAGATCGCGCGGCGCAAGGGTCTGCTTTGGAATGACAAGGACATCGACTGGTACATGGAGCATGGACACGCGGTAACCGAGAGACGTTCCGACAAGTGGTACCGACCCTGGGAGGGGATGCGGCTGCACTTTTACATCGAGATGATGGTCACGGAACGGGACAAGCTCAAAGCGCTGATGGAAGAGCATGATGTGCCATTCCGGCACGAATGGGGCTGGGATGATTACCAGCCGCTGCCAACCACAGTACTGGATCCCGTGCACGAGGAGCCACCGGAATACGACCTTTACGCGATCTTTTACAAAGACATTCAAATGAACTTCGGCGAGAGCCTGAGCATCCCCTGGATCAAGGATATTGTCTACCGTGACCCGGTGCACATTGCGATGATACTGAATCCGAAGACCGCCGCGGCCCAGGGACTTCAGGAAAAGGACATCGTCAGGGTAGATTCGCCGTACGGATTTTTGTACGGCCGCATCGGCACCTCGGAAGGCATGCAGCCGGATACGCTCGGCGTTTCCAACTCGCTCTCCCGGACCAAGGTTAGACACGAAGGGGTACCGCACGCAGGCGGGCATTTCAACGACCTGTTGCCGTATGACCTGGGGAACACCGACGCTGTAACCGGCCAGCCGGAAACGGTGTGCAAGATCAAGATCACCAAACTTGACGATTGGCCTGAAGGCTTGAAGCAAGGCAAATCTGTATATGACCTGGTGGATGAACTAGAACGACCGGGCAAAGCGGGAGTGCACTGATGGCTAGATACGGCATGGCTTTTGATCTGCGGCGCTGCATTGGTTGCAACGCCTGCGTCATTGGATGCAAACAGGAAAACTCCCTTCCGGACGGGGTGTTTTTCACCCGTACGCTGAGCGAGGAGTACGGCGTATTCCCGGCCGTCAACCGGGTCTACATCCCGACGCTCTGCAATCACTGCGACGATGCGCCGTGCGAAAAGGTATGCCCGACTGGAGCCACCTATACTCGCGATGATGGCATCGTGATGGTCGACGACGAAAAATGCATCGGCTGCAATTCCTGCGCGGTCGCTTGTCCGTATGATCAGCGATCAGTGATGAGCAAAGAGCTGTTCGACAAAGGGCTGTTCGGTGAGGGGGAGTTAACGCCTTTCGAGGAACAGGGATATGTGCGCTTCACGCCGGGCACGGTTACGAAGTGTGACTTCTGCAGCGAGCGGGTAGACGCGGGTCTGGATCCGGCTTGCGTAGTGACCTGCCCAACCGATGCGCGGATTTTTGGCGATCTCGATGATCCGGATAGCGATGTGAGCATATTGATCCGCGAGCGTGGTGGCCGACCGCCGTTACCGGAGAAGAACACCAAGCCGAAGGTTTACTACATCACCTAAATAACAGGTGCTGACGCGGAAATACCCTGGGGAATAATCATGGCGACAGATCAACCAGTAATCGTAGGCGACAGCTTCGCGCTCGGATATCGTTTCCAGCGGTATTGGAACGCGTCCATGGCAAGCGCCTTTTTCTTCGGCGAGCTCGGGGCCGGGTTATTTATCGTATCGATGTTTTACGGCGTCGTGCCGGGCATGATCGCCGGTCTGGTGGCGACCGGAATACTCAAAGCGTACTTTCACCTTGCTCATATGGGAGTTCCCGGAAATTCATGGCGTGCGATTATGCGACCTGATCGCGCCTGGATCAGCCGCGGAATAATTGCGATCGCTGTATTCGTCGTCTTCGGTGTCGCGCACGTGCTGTTGGAAGTTGGTGGAATTTTCGGTTTGGAACTCGCCGTTGGTGGCGCGCTACCACAAGCCATCAAGATAATTGCGGTACTGGCGGCGCTGGGCGTATTGCTATACCACGGTTTCCTCATTTCTCATTCGTCTGCGATCTCCTTGTGGAGTACGGGTCTGATGCCGATCGTGAGCATCATTTATGCGCTCCTCGGTGGTGCAGCGGTGACCGCGGCCCTGGGATGGAATGGGCTGGCCGGTGAGGTGCCGGATGCCATGCTGTCGCTGCACGTCCTGACTTTGATTCTGCTGGCGGCGCTCGCGGTGGTGCTTTTCAGCCTGATGTATGCGGGGCTCAACGGCGCCCCGGGGGCCCGGGTCTCCGTGAATTTGCTGTTAAAAGGCCCTTTCGCCAAGCTCTTCGTGCCGCTGGTCATAGGCGTTGGCCTGGCTTTGCCCCTGCTCCTGTTGCTGTGGGCCCCTGCGACTGATGTGACCTCGCTGATTGTCGCCGCCGCGATACTCGTCGGCTATTACGCTTTCCGGGTGTATATATTCAAGGCCGGCGTATATGACCCGATCATGAGTTTTGCGCCGACCCACGGGGCGAGCTGAGAGCTTGTTTCAACAGGCGCCTTTCGTGGCGCTTGGATGAGGAAAACTGTCCGCATCGTCCTCATGGTCTCGGCCATGTCCGGGTTCGAGGCAAGAGAAGTCCTTCTCAATCAGGAGATTCAGGGTTGCGCCGTCAGGAAGGTTTTGCGTCGCCGTCAATGACACCTCATCGCTCGTCGCCCAACCGAGTACTTTGGATGCAGGCAGACTAATCTCCAGATTCCCGGCGGCAAAATTCGCCTCGATGTCATCGGTTTCGGATACATCCAGGCGGCAGATCAGGACTGCGCCTGGAAAATGAGTTTCTTCCACAATGCTCTCGCCGGCAGCGACCTGGTCAACCTCACCCTGTTTAAGGCGTAAGCGTATGGAATTACCACGAAGTCGGAGTTTCATCGATTGATCTTGTTCCAGTGAAAAATGTGATTCTAACAAATTGGGCGAGAAAGGCCGATTTCATCACACCGGCCTCCTGGGCGGGATCTACCTATGATTTTGAATGTGCCCCCCGGCTTCGTGGATAATGACGATCGTTGTAGTGGCATCATAATTCGACTCGGAGAGGGCCAGGAAATGTCAGTCAAAAAGAAACAGTTCATTACTTCTGCTTGGATCGATCCTCAGCGTATTACTTTTTGCGCAGGGTTTCGCGTCGCAGCCACATGCCAATCCGTCAGTTGCGGCTGGTGTCACTTTCTTTTACTACGACGACCTGGATGAGGCTGCGGATTGGTATGAAAACAAGCTCGGGCTTAATAAGTTAACGGATGAAGGTTGGGTTGTAATATTCGAGCTGACAGATTCTTCACACCTCGGCCTGGTCAATGCAAGCGACGGAACCTTAAAGCCAACCGAAAACAAAGGCGCCATGTTCTCCATTGATACTGTTGATCTGGAAGCCTGGTATGAGAAATTGAAAGACGTCGACGGAATAAACATGAGGCAGGGTATGCAAGAGAGCACAAACGGCATGATCGAAGTATTCAGCGTGACCGATCCCGGCGGTTACATCATCGAATTTTTTCGCTGGCGCAGCCATCGTCCGGAAGCAACAAAATATTCCAGGTAATTGCCCGTGAAAGCGGGTTACGCGCCATGTTATATTCATTTAGCGTATTTCACGGCAACATGAGCATCATGTACTGTACGATCAATAAGGCTAACAACGACAAGAGTTAACGCGCCTGGCAATTGACTGCCGGGGGGGGACCATGCATCGACGATATGTAATTGCCGCAATTTTTCTCGGCATCGCGGCGTGTGCCACATCCGTCCCGGAATCACCAACGCCTGTTGCGAGCGCCGGAAACTCGGCGCCGGACGCTAAATCGACGACGCCCGTGGGCGAGGTGGAAGTCGTTGCCATACCGGAAGTACCCATGGTGACAGACGTTCCGGTCCGGGATGAGGTTATCTGTCGTATGGAGAAAAGAACGGGCACAAACAGGGCGGTACGCGTCTGCCGTACCCGTTCGGGGAACGCAAGATCGGCGAGGAAGGGCAAGGAGACGTTCGAGGTCCTCCGCAGATCTCAGGTTGGGTACTAGTAACTATTTTTGTGGCCAACAGTAGGAACAGGGGGAGGTAGACATGTCGGAAACACGTGAGGCAGATGTTGAATCCACGCCCTGGCACCTGTGGGTGATAGGCGTTGTCGCACTCGTATGGAGTGCCATGGGAGCAATGGATTACGTCATGACGCAGACCAGGAATGAAGCGTATATGAGTGGATTCACACCGGAGCAACTATCTTTTTTTTACAGCATTCCGGTCTGGGCAGTTGCGACCTGGGCTATTGCGGTTTGGGGTGGAGTACTTGGCGCGCTTTTGCTGCTAATCAGGCGGCGTCACGCGGTATGGGTATTTCTTGTCTCGCTAATCGCGATGGTAATTACAACGTTTCAAAATTACCTCCTGTCCAATGGATTGGAGATTATGGGGGATGCCTTTTCCCTCGGATTTACCGCCGCAATATTCCTGTTCGCACTGGCATTTTTTCTCTACGCCCGCGTAATGCATAAGCGGAAGATACTCGTCTAGCCCGAAAGCGTCGCAACCCAGAAGCTGGTCGCCGTATGGAAAGCGCCGCCTGTCAAATCGCTGCACTGGCCAGCTTGTGCCTGTCACGCGGCTTGCATTTGCAACCTCCGCGCCAGACACTGGGCGCTGGGGGGCAATCAGCCCGAACCGCGTTGGAAGTCTACGAAGAAGGACCAGTTTGGCACATGATTTATATGCCAATCGGTGGACCAATTAATCAAACTTCGTTTTGACAATGCGACTACCTAACACAAACAAGAGGTACCACCACGTGAAATATAAATTCCAGAAGACCATAGTTACCTTTTCAGTGATTTTCGGCTTGTTGGCTTTACAGCAATCGGCATACAGTCAAACAGCGCGCGTGGCCTTGGATACCTATGAGGAAGGCCCGGTATGGCAAATCATGACATTCCGGACGGCACCGGGCAAAACCGAAGTGAATTTAAAGAATATCGCTACAGTTTGGGAGCATCAGTTGAAGCTGGCTGTGAAAAAGGGTGTTCTGGTTGACTATAAAGTGTTGACAAAATGGTCATCCAGCCCGGATGACTGGAACATTATGGTTATAGAAATTTTCCCAAACATGGCGTCCTACGACACTTTTTGGGAAGACTGGGCGGCGATTGACGCAGAAACAGTAGACACGCCGGAATTTCAAGAACGATTTGAGCGCCTGCAGTCAACAGGGACACAATTTCTCGGCACTGTATTCGCCCGCGAAGTGCGTCTGAAGCCGCAATAGAAATCCAATCAAAACGATACTTCACCGAAGGAATCGCAGCCAACTAGTGATGACTCCTGTCAGCTTAGCCGCGCTTTGATTCGTTGAATATCGCTAAAACGACTCGGGATATCGTCACGATCGGCAGCCATCCTCAGGTCACGCAATTTTTCCAATGCTCCCAGGACCACGTCCAAAGGCGGCCCGCTAGCAGTGATGTTGTTCAGAGATTCTTCAGGAAGCTCTGCGGCTGGAGTCTCGATAAATTTGCTGACCAATTGATCATGATGCTGCGCTGCCGTATTGCCGTGCGCCTTACAAACTTCAAGGAATATCCGGGCATTCTTTTGAAACCATTTTTCACCCCCATGCGATTCCACATGCTCGAGAAAGCTGTCCAATAAGCTCTGTCGCCGCATAACGTCTCGCAGCCGCGACTGGTCTTCGGGCATCATGTACAGGAACTTATCGACCAATAGTTGCGAATAAGACAGGTTATCTGCACTACATAGCCCCAGGAGCAGGTCGATTTCGTTGATGCCCGCGAAGTCGCCGGCATTTGCTCCCCGGTATTCATGCAAACCGACACGATAAGGCTTGTAGTAGGGTCGAACGCAATAAAAGAAACGGTCCCTGTCCAGCTTTTCAAAGAGCTTGTCGTTTACGGCAATTACATCCATCAGCGCATCTTTTGCCGCCGAGAGCAGGTCGTAAGTTACAGGATGCGAGACCCCCAACGGCAAGGTCCGGACCAGGGCGTCTGCCGCTCTCTTGTAAGCAAAAACGCCTCGCGTGTTGTACTCGAGGAACAGATACTCCGCCTCAAGGGCGGTAAAGCTCTTGTAAGCGCCAAGCAATGCGTAATTGTGGGTCGCAAGGTGGCTTGTCGCAAATCGTGGCGTGACGCCAAGCGTCGCGCCCAATTGCAGAGCAAGAGCGGACGCTTCGATCAGTGGCGATCTTTTTTCACGTGATGGCTCAGTAATCTCATGCCGTCGGCAAGCGCCCATGTAGAGGCCCACGTTGCCAAGCAGATCGAAGCCACTGTCAAAGCCTTCGTCGGTATTGCCCTCATCGAGCAAGTCGACGATATAGCTTCGACCTTCCTCCAGCAATTGCTTCTTGATGGAGTCACCAACAGATTGCACGGCCGCCCTGTTCTCCTGAGCGAAGTAGATTTCCTCGAGCTCGGTATTTATTTCTCTGAATCCAGTACGGATCCAGCTATCAAAAGCGGCTACATTCGTTGTTATGGTCGTTCTCCTCGCCAGTTATGCAGGTGCTCGACGCAGCGCTTCATGCTGCATCCGGGTCTTCCCGTCACGGATAACCCTCATCCGCAAATGCTGTCATTCCAGCTAATGTTAGCTTTTTCCCGGGCAGCCTGTTTTGTTTTTTTGATGACGAAAGCAGATATTCGAGGCATATGACAGCAAGTGTATTTCAAAATGATCAGTGAGGGGGCGAGTGACGGAAGTTGATCTGATGGGGACCATCGCTCAATTTTTCCGCAGCACCGCGTTAGCCGGGCTCGTCTATTTACAGGGTAAACAGGTGCCGAGCCGGATTATCCAGAGTCGCCTTACCGCGGCCTGAATAACGGCGGAAGCAAGCTATTACGATTCCTTGTTTCGCTTAGCTTGTTCTGTATCACATGCTTGATCGGCGGAATCATGTTGACCAGTCTCAAAGCGACCTTTCTTGCCAGTTTTGCCGGTACCCGGTCATCGGTGAAGAATTTGACGATTTCATTGGTGCCGTGAAACATGGGCTTGGTCGTTCGCATGTGTTTGAGTTGATATCTCTGTAGCAAAGTTGTTGCGCCAATATCTTTTTGCTGAGCTGCGGCGTTAATAATCTCTATTGCGAGAATTTCCTGGCCACTGAGCCCGAGGTTATAGCCGTGTGCAGTTACGGGATGCATGCCCACAGCGGCATCGCCGATCAGCGCGAAGCGCTTAGCGCAGAACTTCGATGCATGAACGCCGACCAGCGGATACGCAAATCTCTTGGTAACGAGTTTCATGTCACCGTATCGACTGTTGAATCGATGTTGAATATCGGCGCTGTATTGCGCGTCGTCCATTTCCATCAATGAGTCACGCTGATCCATCGGGGCCGTAACGACGATGGAAGAGCGATGGCTGGTTAGCGGCAATACAGCCAGAGTCCTGCCGTAGTGAAAGCATTCGAACGCGATGCCGTCATGAGACCTTTGGTGTTCCATGCGACAAACAATACAGATGCGGCCGAAATCGTACATAGATGCCGGGATTCCTGCCATACGGCGGGTTTCCGAAAAACGGCTGTCCGCGGCAACGATCAGGCGGGATTCCATTGTCTGCCCGTCGGACAAGACGACAGAAGCCTTGTCGTCGTTCGTCGAAATGGACGTCACAGCCAGGTTTGCATGCATTTCGACATTGTCGAAAGTCTGTATCTCGTCGAAAAGTGCTTTTCGAATGACGTGGTTCGAGACAATAAATCCGAGTGCTTCGATCGAATCTTTTTCACGATCGAATGTGAGGCAATAGGGTGATGTCCCGTCTAGAACTCTGGCTTCCTTTATCGGTGGTCTGTCATCGGGCTCTATACGCGCCCATATTCCAAGTTCCTTCAGGATTCGAACTGACAAGTGTGTCAGTGCGATATCACGTCCATCAAATTCGGGTGCGGCAAGCTGCTCTTCGGTTTGTTTCTCAATCAGCGCAATCCGTAGTCCGGTACTTGCGAGAGATCGTGCGAAGCTCAGGCCCGCGGGGCCCGCGCCGACGATAATGATGTCGTGGGTCATGGGATGCTCACTTATATATAAGGTCGTGACTGACGATACCCGGGCCTGACGCCAGAACCCCGGGACTTGTTATTTTCGACGGCAATACGGCAAATGCCGCCTGCGATGATCAGACTATCAGTTTAAGACGAGCACGCCGCAAAGTCTCGTGTTCGCCTAGACCCAGTCGAATTCGGCTGTGAAATGTCTCAGATATTGTGGTGCCCGCACGATGCGCATGCCCCGAATATCGCTGCGCCTCTCCCACACGAGATTTATGCCTTCGAGCACGTAGTCCATATGGCTTTGCGTATAAACCCGGCGGGGAATAGCCAGACGCACCAGATCAAGACGGGCAGGGTGTTCCTCGCCCGTATGCGGGTCGGCGCCGAACATCACAGTGCCAATTTCGGCACTGCGGATACCTGCTTCGATATACAGTTCCACGGCCAATGACTGACCCGGGTACTGCAGCGATTCGATATGCGGGAGAAAGCGTCGCGCATCGAGATAAACCGCATGCCCACCCGCGGGCGAGACAACGGGGATTCCCAGTTCACGCAGGTGTTCGACGACGTAACGCGTCGACAGCAGTCGGTAGTCAAGATAGTGTTCATCCAGTACTTCGCGCAGTCCGACGGCAATCGCTTCGAGATCACGGCCTGCGAGGCCACCGTAGGTAGGAAAGCCTTCCGTGAGAATCAAAATGTTGCGCTCCCGGCGTGCCAACTCGGCATCGTTGGTACACAAGAAGCCGCCGATGTTCGCGAAGCCGTCCTTCTTGGCCGACATCGTGCAGCCGTCCGCGTGGCTGAACATTTCAGCGGCAATCTCGGCGGCTGAAGCATCCCCGTACCCGGGCTCGCGCCGCCTGATGAATTGCGCATTCTCGGCAAAACGGCAGGCATCGAAATAGAAAGGGATACCGGCGCCTCGTGCGACCCGGCTGATTTCACGAATGTTGGCCATCGAAACCGGCTGGCCACCGCCTGAATTGTTGGTCACGGTGACCATTATTAATGGAATCCGCTCCGGTCCCTCGTCCGCAACAAGTTTTTCCAGTGCCTCGATATCCATGTTGCCCTTGAACAGGTATTCGGAGTCGAGGTCGTCGGCTTCGGCACACGGCAGATCTATCGCTTTGCCGCCAAAAAATTCGATGTTCGCTCTGGTCGTATCGAAATGGGTGTTATTTGGAATAATGGAATCCGGATTTACCATTACGCCGAACAAAATATGTTCGGCCGCACGCCCCTGATGGGTCGGGATAACCTGCTCGAAGCCGAAAATATCTTTCACCGTGTCGCGGAAGCGGTACCAGCTTCGAGCGCCTGCATACGATTCATCGCCCCGCATCATGGCGCCCCAGGCTTCTGACGACATTGCACTGGTGCCCGAGTCGGTTAACAGATCAATGATCACGTCTTCCGCGCGTAGCAGAAATGGATTGTAGTAGGCTGCCTCGATCAGCTGTGCGCGTTGCCCGCGAGTTGTCAGCTTGATCGGTTCTACCATCTTGATCCTGAACGGTTCGATGATAGTCTTCATGATTCCTGGAGCTCCTGATTCGCGGGCACTGCGTAGACGGGCTTGCACGTTATCGGCCTCAGCACGCATACGCGATACGTAGAACTACTGCGGCGTACGATGGTACTCCGTCGGCCTTATGCGTCGATGCAAATTCACAAACTCGTCGGCAATCCTGCAGGCGATCTGGCGCCTGTTGTTGTGGGTGAAAGCACTCCGCAGCCCGGCATGTCAAAATTAGTAGTAGGTATTTATACGTACTGCAGTATCGAGATACGGTCTTGCTCCGGGTCATTTGCGGCCTCAAGCGGATCACATGCACCGGGGGGGCTAGCAAATTGCTGTATATCGCGATACATACGTATATTCTGGCTGGTCGGGTTGCCATGCCCCGAAATAATTTGTGTCTTGTACCGGTCATTGTTGATATGAAAATGCTGGCGGCGAAAATCGTGAAAGCAGGTCTGATAGTGCCTCTGTTAGGTCTCGGTTTGCTTCTGGCCGGTGGGCCGGCGGCGGCTGCCAGCGTTGGCGAATTGGCGCCGGATTTCGAGATAGCGACTCAGGATGGAGCGCTATTCCGGCTATCGGATTTTCGCGGGCGAAAACCGGTGTATGTGGTCTTCTGGAATTCCTGGTGCTCGTACTGCATAAAAAAGACGCCTCGGTATGTAAAACTGCAGGAGCAATTCGGCGATAAGATCGAAATCATCGCGATCAATACAACCTGGAGTGATTCACCAGAGGAGATGCGATCGTTCGAACAGCACCACCAGATAAAATATTCAACGGCGTTCGATGCCGGCGAAGCAGTAACCGATCAATATGGGGTGCTGAAGGTACCCACCGAATTCATTGTTGACGTCGATGGCATTATTCGTTACCGGGACAGGGTGCCAGAATACCTGGCGGCCCACCTGCCGGACTGGCTGTTGCCGTACATACCGTCAGAAGATACCGCTCACCTGGTTTGCAGGAAGTGATTCACCGGGTGGAAGATCAGTCTGGCGGCGAATCATTGCTGGAAGATTCGTCACACAGCAACCGCCTGGGCCGGCGCACATTCTTGTTGGGGCGGGCGGCGCCGCACTGGCGACAGCTGCTGCACTGGCAGGCTTACCCTATGCGTTGCGTAAGGACCTGACCCGGGAGGTCTCATTTGTTCTGTTTTCCACACAGCAACGCCAGGCCTTGCGGGCTGTGCAGGAGCACCTGTTTCCGAGCGAGGCCGATTCCCCGGGCGCGGCGGACATCAACGCAACCGCATACCTCGAGACGGCGATAACGGCCCCCGGAATTGATCCGGATACGCGAAATACCATTGTCAATGGCATCGGCCGACTCCAGGACGCGAGCCGTGAACGCTTCGATGTTCTGTTCAACAGCCTGGATAACGAGCGGCGGGAACAGTTACTACGCTATCTGGCCGATGAGACGCGCTGGGGTCGTGCCTGGTTGTCGCTGCTGTTGTATTACGTGTTTGAGGCGTTGTTATCGGATCCCGTCTATGGCGGCAACCCTGGCGAAATCGGTTGGCGATGGCTGGAACATCAGCCGGGTTTTCCGAGGCCGCCGGCTGACAAGACTTACGGCAGCTTGTGACCATGGATTGCGATGTTTGCGTAATCGGCAGCGGTGCCGGTGGGGGCCCCGTTGCACTGACCCTGGCAGAGGCCGGCTACTCGGTTGTCGTTTTGGAAAAAGGGCCCTGGCTTACCGAGAAAGATTTCTTCAAGGACGAAATTGCCTGTTGCCGCCGCAACACCTATACGCGAAATCTCCAGGAAGAGTTTCACGTGGTCGAAGAACGTAATAGCAATAGCAATAAAGCTTGGGTCGCGAAGCCAACTTACGATTCCAGCTGGGACTTCTGGAATGGCAACATGGTAGGCGGCTCATCAAATCTGATGAGCGGATTCTTCCACCGCCTCAAACCGAAGGATTTCAGGTTGTTGTCCGAATTCGGCGCTATCGAGGGGGCAAACGTCGTCGACTGGCCGATCGGGTATGACGACCTGGAGCCTTACTACAGCAAAGTGGAACAAGTGGTCGGTATATCCGGCCGGGTCGTCAATCATCCGAATCAGGAGCCACGTTCAACGCAGAATTTTCCGTTCGCCCCCACGGCGGAACACCCGATTACCAGCTGGTTTGACGAAGCATGCCAGCGAGAAGGCCTGCATTCGGTCCCTGTACCGCGTGCCATATTGCCGCAACGGGGTCTCGGCAGAGAGGGCTGTCAATACTCCGGGTATTGCGGTAGCTATGGATGTTCCACCGGCGCCAAGGGTAGCTCGCGGGCAGCGCTGCTGAACCGTGCCGTGGCTTCCGGGCATTGCGATATCCGGCCGAATTCACATGTCTATCGCCTGGACAGCGACGCCAGCGGTCGGGTGGTGACCGCCAATTATTATGATGAGGGCGGGTCCGCCGAAACAGTCCGCGCAGATATATTCGTTGTTGCCTGCCAGGCGATTGAGACATGCCGACTGCTGCTGCTCTCACGCGGTCCCCGACACCCACACGGGCTCGCCAATAAACATGCTCAGGTCGGCAAGAACCTTCTGTTTTCTGCTGGTGGTGCCGGCACCGGGAGTTTTTTCTACGACAAGCTCGATCAGGACAAGGCAGCTGCGCTCAAGGTTCGAGGTCCGTTCGTCAACCGGGCGCTGCAGGACTGGTATTTTATCGACAACGACGAAATGGGACGCATGAAGGGCGGCACAATTGAATTCCTGTTTCGTCACCCGAACCCCATTGGCCGTGCGAATGCCCAAAAGTGGGGTTCAGACGGGCTTCTCTGGGGACAAGCTCTAAAGCAAAAGCTGAAGTCCTACTTTACTGAGGCGCGCTACCTTCGATTCGAGGTCTTTTGCGATTGGCTGCCGAATGATAACTGCAATGTTTCGCTTGATGAGAATCTAAAGGACAAGTGGGACTCTCCCGTTGCGCGGATCAAGATAGGAAACCACGCGCACGATCTGAAAGTCGGCAGATATCTCACGCGCAAGGGCTACCAGATGCTCAAGGCCATGGGTGCGGAGAATGCGAGCTGGGGCATCAGCGGCAAACCACCAGCGAATCTGATCGCGGGTGGCTGCCGATTCGGCACGGATCCCAGGCGATCTGTACTCGATCCCAACTGTCGCGCTCACGATGCCGAGAACTTATATGTGACGGATGGCAGCTTCATGCCAACCGGTGGCAGTGTTCCTTACACGTGGACCATCTACGCGAATGCCTTTCGTGTGGCTGACAATATCCTCACCGAGCTTGGTGGCGTTCGCCAGGCCAGTACCTGAACGCACCGATATCACCCTGACGAAGTACTGGCCCGGAGCGACAAATCCGGAGAATCCGCTCAATGCCTTCAGCGCGAATTGCGAAAGGTCGATAGCGGATAATACGTATTCCGGGTAAATCGCACAGGCGTAAGCTTGCCGTCAGGTAGGTACGGTTCCCGTTTCCAACAAAACGACAGGCGGGTAATAAATGGTTAGCGTTCTTTCCCGAAGCAAACGAACCCTGTTCATGGGGGCTCTCGCTATTTTCGTTTCCATTGGCCATTCGCAAGATGGCTGGACACAAGAGCCCGGCGAACAGATTTATCAGACAACTTGCTTTGCATGCCACACGATTGGCGGTGGGCGGTTGGTTGGCCCCGATCTTGCCGGTGTGCACGACAGGCGATCCCAGGAATGGCTTGAGCGTTTCGTCGCATCATCACAGTCGATGATAAAAGACGGGGACGCTGAAGCAGCGGCCTTGTTCGAAGAGTTCAACCGTGTCCCGATGCCTGATTCTTTTATCTCGGAAGAACAGATCAGGCAGGTTCTCAACTACATCAAGTCGCAAAGTTCGAGTCAAACCGCCGACGTTGCTCCCAGTGAAGCTGAGCAGGTGCCAGCTACGGCGCCGGCATCAGAGAAAGATATCCTGATCGGACAGGACCTGTTTCAGGGAAAAATTCGCTTCGTCAACAAGGGGCCCGCCTGTAATGCCTGTCATGAAGTCAGGAATGACGCGGTCATCGGTGGCGGTATCCTGGCAACAGAATTGACGACCGTGTTTTCCCGAATGGGCGGTGCAGGCGTGACAGCAATCCTGGGTCACGCTCCGTTTCCGGTTATGCAGGCCGCATACAAGAATCAATCACTGACAGAAGATGAAGTTATCGCGCTGGTGGCATTTCTGGAGTACGCGGATTCAGAGCAGTACAACCAGTTGCCAAGGGACTATGGAATCGGTCTTTTCGTGAGTGGTTCCCTCGGCGCCGGCGTGTTGTTCCTGTTCTTTGCGGTTGTTTGGCGCGGCCGCAAAAAGGAAGCCGTGAACCAGGCAATCTTTGACAGGCAAATCAGGTCGATATCCGACCCGGAAGATTAGCAGTCGTCCCATTAAGTCGTCTCATTAATCAGAACAGGCACAGAGCATGAGTTGGATAAAGGACATCATTTCACCGGAAACTCGAAACTGGGAAGAGTTTTACCGCAACCGCTTTCAACATGATCGTATTGTCCGAAGTACGCACGGCGTAAATTGCACCGGCGGTTGCTCCTGGCAGATTCATGTCAAAGACGGAATCGTTGTCTGGGAAACACAGCAACTGGATTATCCACTGCTGGAGGACAAGCTTCCGCCCTACGAGCCACGAGGATGTCAGAGAGGCATATCCTTTTCCTGGTATCTGTACAGCCCGTTGCGCATAAAGTATCCCCTGATCAGAAGTGCTTTGCTTGATGCATACAGGGAGGAGAAAGAAAAGACCGGCGACCCGATGAAAGCATGGGAATCCCTGCAGGCGAATGAGGAAAAACGGAAGGCGTATCAAAAAGCGCGCGGCAAAGGCGGATTCCGTCGAGCCAGCTGGGACGAAGTGATGGAAATCATGGCGGTCGCCAATATTTACACCACCAAAAAGTACGGGCCCGATCGGGTCATCGGTTTTTCCCCGATTCCGGCAATGTCGATGCTCAGCTACGCCGGCGGGTCACGATTTTTGCAGCTGCTTGGCGGCATATGCCTGAGTTTCTACGATTGGTATTGCGATTTACCGACGGCCTTCCCGGAAATCTGGGGCGAGCAGACTGACGTCTGTGAAAGTGCGGATTGGTTTAACGCCAAGATGATCGCCGACATGGGCGCGTGCCTCAATATGACGCGCACGCCGGACTGTCACTTCTTCGCCGAGTCCCGGCACAACGGCACCAAGGCAGTGGTGTTTTCTCCCGATTTCTCGCAGGTCTGCAAATATGCGGACCAGTGGGTACCGCTGCACGCGGGCAGTGACGGCGCCTTCTGGATGGCCGTCTCGCACGTAATACTGAACGAATTCCATCACAAGAACCCAACACCCTATTTCATTGACTACGTCAAACAATACACAGACAGCGCATTACTGGTGAAGCTCGACAGTGTCGATGGAAATTATCGGCCGGGCCGGATGCTGCGCGCGAATGAACTTTCAGACTATCAGGATATTGAGAATGGTGACTGGAAGTTTGTTTCTGTGGATGCCAATGATGGCAGGTTTGTTGTGCCGAAGGGTTCGATGGGGGACCGCTGGGGAACTCCGGGTAAATGGAATATGAAACTGGAGAACTCGGTCGATGACAGCCCGTACGATCCGACGCTTTCATTCCTGAATCAACATGACGAAGTAATCCAGACCGAATTCGTCGAGTGGGGTCTTGACAAAAAGGCCCTTCGCGGTGTCCCGGTTCGACAAATCAAAACAGCCTCCGGAGAGACGGAGTACGTCACGACTGTGTATGACCTGATCATGGCTCAATACGGCGTCGGCCGGGGCCTGGACGGCGACTATCCTGATGACTACACCGACAGGGATGCGGCGTATACGCCGGCCTGGCAGGAAATCTTTACCGGGGTCGATGCCAAAACGGTGTTGCAGTTTGCCAGGGAATGGGCCAACACGGCCAACATCTCCAAGGGCAAGTGCATGATCATCATCGGTGCCGGAATCAATCACTGGTATCACGCCAATCTGATGTATCGGGCCGGAGCGATGGCCCTGATGCTCAGTGGCTGTGTCGGGAAAAACGGCGGCGGCCTGAATCACTACGTGGGGCAGGAGAAACTCGCCCCAATGGATTCCTGGGCGTCCATAGCGTTTGCCAAGGACTGGCAAAATGCGGTGCGGTTGCAGCAGGCGCCACTGTGGCACTACATCAACACCTGCCAATACCGGTATGACGGTCAATATTCCAGATACAACACCGTTCCCGACAACGAAATGACCCGCCAGCACACGGCGGACACGATTTTCAAGTCGGTGAGAAACGGCTGGATGCCGTATTACCCGCAGTTCAAGCAAAACACGCTCGATCTCTGTCAGGAGGCGAGCGACGCCGGCGCCAAGGACGACGATGCGGTCAAGGACTATGTGCTGCAAAAACTGAAGTCCAAAGAGCTCGAGTACTCTATTGCCGACCCGGAGGCTCCAGAGAATCACCCCAGAGTCTGGTACATCTGGCGGGGCAACGCGATCGTCGGCAGCATGAAGGGTCATGAATACTGTCTCAAACATTATCTGGGCACGCATTCGAATGGCATCGCGCAGGATTCAGAAGATCACACCGAGGAAGTCAATTGGCGCGATGTAGCACCCGACGGAAAGATGGACCTTGTCGTCGATCTGAATTTCCGTATGGATTCCTCCGCCCTGTACTCCGACATCGTTTTACCCGCGGCCTCATGGTATGAAAAGGCGGACCTGAACAGCACCGATCTGCACTCGTTCATTCATCCGCTGGCAGCGGCCGTCGCACCGGTCTGGGAGTCGAAGACCGACTGGAACATTTTCAGGGACCTCGCGGAGGCCACCAGCGAAATCGCCCGGAAGTATCTGCCGGAGCCACAGAAGGATATCGTCTGTGCGCCGTTGGCCCACGATACTGCCGACGAGATTACCCAGCCGGTGATCAAGGACTGGTACCTGGGAGAGACAGAGGCAATTCCCGGAAAAACCATGCACAAGCTTGCGGTGCTGGATCGTGATTACACCAAAATTTACGAGAAATTCATCACGCTGGGCGACAACATCAAGGCCACCGGCCTCGCTGCGCATGGTAATCATTATTCCTGCGAGGATGTGTACGACGAGATGGTCGAATCGAACCATTTCACCGTCAGACAGCTGGATGGCAAAACCTATCCGTCGATCGAAGAAGACATAGACGCCGCCAACGCGGTTCTCCATCTGTCCACCCTGACCAATGGCAAGTTAACGGTCAGAGCTTACGAGAACATGGAAAAGAAGACCGGTCTGGAGCTTGTGGATCTGGCGACCGGGAGCAGGGATGTCAAGCTCACCTATGCAGATCTGCAGGCGCAGCCCAGGCGATACAACACATCGCCATTGTGGTCGGGACTGATGGCGGATGGCAGAGCCTATGCGCCCTACACCTACAATTACGAGAAGCTGGTGCCCTGGAGAACACTGACCGGACGTCAGCATTTCTATCTCGATCATGAGATGTACATCGCATACGGCGAGAACCTTCCCACCTACAAGCCGGCGCCGAAACCGGAATTGTATGGAGACCTGAAGGAGACTCTCAAGGAAGGCGAGGCGCTGGTACTCAATTATCTGACACCGCATGGCAAGTGGCATATCCACTCCACCTATATGGAAAATCTGCGGATGCTGACGCTGTCCCGCGGCTGTGAGCCCTGCTGGATGAGTGAAATTGACGCCGACAAGCTCGGAATCCGGGACAACGATTGGGTAGAGGTATACAACGATCACGGCGTGTACTGCACACGAGCCGTTGTGAGCGCGAGAATTCCGCGCGGCGTCTGCATCGTTTAT
>PVMK01131836.1_pt1 | contig 30781 bp, 32 predicted proteins | sample 1853481 | NCBI WGS metagenome assembly PVMK01 (sample SAMN08533507, study PRJNA380276) | Marine sediment metagenome, whole genome shotgun sequencing project.
ACCTGGTACGTGGCTTCGGCCTCAGGGGGGGTGTGGAAAACCATCAATGCCGGGACCACGTGGACAGCGGTATTTGACAGTGAGGGATCTTATTCCATCGGTGATGTTTCTATTGATCCGGACAATCCTGATACGATCTGGGTAGGAACAGGAGAGAATGTCAGTGGCCGCCATGTCGGCTGGGGCGATGGTGTTTACAAGAGTACCGATGCCGGAAAGAGCTGGACCAATATGGGTCTGAAAACCTCTGAGCATATTGGCAAGATTCTGATTGATCCACGTGACAGTAATATCATTTATGTCGCTGCGGAGGGCCCCCTGTGGATGGCAGGTGGTGAGCGCGGTCTTTACCGGTCAACTGATGGCGGTAACAAATGGCAACGGGTGCTCGAAATTGATGATAATACGGGTATCACTGATGTTGAATTCAATCCGGCTAATCCGGATATTCTCTATGCGGCGGCATACGAGCGTCGTCGACACGTCTGGGGATTGATGGCCGGCGGACCCAACGGTGGTATTTACAAATCAACCGATGCTGGCAGCAGTTGGAAAAAACTCAGTTCAGGGTTGCCAAAAGGTGATGTTGGTAAAATTGGATTGGCGGTAACAGCAGCCAACCCCGACCTTGTCTATGCAACGATTGAGGCTGACGAAGAGAACAAGGGCTTTTACAGGTCCGCCGATCAGGGGGAGAGTTGGGAACAAGAAAGACTCGTATATTTCAGGTGGTACCGGGCCTCACTATTACCAGGAACTGACGGCATCGGATCGAACGGCTGACCTGGTGTTTCAAATGGATGTATTCATGCACGTCACCCGGGACGGTGGCCGTAAATTTGACTACCTTGGAACAGGCCGTGAAAAGCATAGCGATAATCATGCTTTCTGGATAGACCCACTGGATGACCTCCATGTCCTGGCGGGTAGCGATGCCGGACTTTATGAGAGTTTTGATCAGGGTGCAAGCTGGCGTCATTTTCCGAACCTGCCCATTTCACAGTTTTACAAAGTAGCCGTGGATAATGCCGAGCCGTTTTATAACATTTTGGGTGGTTCACAGGATCTTGGTACCTTGTTTGGCCCGTCACGCACTATGATCACCGAAGGTGTACGTAACCAGGATTGGTATGTGCCACTTGGGGCGGATGGGTATGGCGTGGCCTTTGATCCGGAAGACTCGAATGTTGGCTATATGGAATACCAGCAGGGTTATATGTTCCGGCACCACCGGGACAGCAATGAACTGGTCCACATCCAGCCGCAACCAGCTCCCGGCGATGCGCCGGAGCGCTGGAACTGGGATACGCCCATTCTTGTCAGCCCACACAGTCCTTCCCGCGTGTATGTTGGCTCACAAAGGGTCTGGCGCAGTGATGATCGTGGTGATTCCTGGCAAGCGGTAAGCGCTGACCTGACGACCAACCAGAATCGTTATGAACTTGAATATCAGGGTCGGGTCTGGAGTGTTGACGACCTGCATGATAACAGTGCCATGTCAAAATATTCGACCCTTACCACCATTTCAGAGTCACCGGTTACCGAAGGTGTAATCTATACCGGTTCGGATGATGGTCTTATTCAATCCACTGTTGATGGGGGCGCAAGTTGGCGGCGGGCAGGCGCCCTGCCCAAGGTATCAAAACGGGCCTTTATCAATGATATAGAAGCGTCGCTATTCGAAGACAGTACCGTGTTTGCCGTTGCAGACGCGCACAAACTGGGAGACTACTCCCCCTATGTGTTTGTCAGCTCAAATCAGGGTGCTGCCTGGCGCTCTATCTCGGGTGATTTACCTGATGGCACGATTGTATGGGCAATCCAGCAGGATCATCAAAACAGAGACTTGTTGTTCCTCGGAACCGAATACGGCGTGTATTTCACTGTTAATGGCGGTACAAACTGGCACAAGGTGGCCGGTGCCCCGACCATATCATTCCGGGATATCAAACTACAGCGCCGTGACAATGACATCGTCGGTGCAAGTTTCGGCCGCGGTTTTTATATTCTGGATGATTACACCCCGTTGCGTGCAATGACGGAAGCTGGTTTTGGCAATGCCTCAAGCCTGTTCCCTGTGCGCGATGCCTGGTGGTATATACCTTCAGCACCTTCGCAAGCAGTTGGTATGCCGACCCTTGGCAGCGATAGTTTTGCCAGTCCGAATCCCGATTTTGGCGCCATGTTTACGTATTTCTTGAATGAGAAATACAAAACCGCAAAAGATGAACGCCAGACAGCAGAAAAGCTGATACGCAAGAACAAGGGCGGCGATGTCCCATTTCCCGGTTGGGACACGCTGACGGCGGAGTCGCTTGAATCCGGGCCACGTGTGATGATTCTGGTCAGCGATAGTGCCAACAACCCGATTCGGTGGGTAGAGGCAAAAAATGAAGAAGGTATACACCGGGTAAGCTGGGATTTACGTCTTCCCGCTCCGGAAGCGATCGATTTGAGCACACCTGAATTTGTTCCACCCTGGGCAGATTCACCTCAAGGTCCGCTGGCGGCACCGGGAGAGTATTCGGCCCAGCTATTTGCGTTCACAGGTGATCAGACATTGCCATTGGGCGAATCCCCAAAATTTCAGGGTCAAGCCGGTACGGGCGGCGGCGGATGGTGCCGACTATGCCGAAATTGCACGCTATCACCAGGAAACCTCGGCCTTGATGCGAGAGGTCTGGAATGCTGCTGAAGAACTCGGTCGCAGCAAGGATTTGCTAACTCACATGAAGGCAGCCGCGAAGGCAGCCCCACGGGCGGCACCATCTTTGTTTGGCCGTCTGGATAATTTTGGCGTTTCATTGAGTGAACTCGAATCACGGTTATGGGAAGATTCGGTTCGAAGCTCGGTTGGATGAATCATCATCACCATCCATTGGCGGACGAGCCTCCAATGCGGCAAATGTTTCGGCGACGACCCAGGCGGCAACCATCACACAACGGTCTGACTTTAAACTTGCAAAGGCAGGTTTTGCTGCCTTTTCTGCTGATCTCAACGCGCTCCTTTCCATTGAACTGGTGCAATTGGAAGCGGAGCTTTCGGCCGCAGGTGCACCAAGCTGGCGTTGACTGCAAAAGTGCGCACAAACGTGCGGAGACCCATTAAACATGACAGGACGCTCAAGCTTTTCTGATAATTATCATCCACCCTAAAGCAAACGATGGGTATCCCGGCTTTATTTTGAACCCAGTGAAACAGGTAAATACTTGTCATGACTGGCCAGTTCAGCCTGGAACTCGGGCCGGTACTCCTGAGCGATTTGATAAAGTAAAGTTGTCCCCGGAATTCCTACATTAATATTGGGTTGCAGGGGTGGTTCTCCCCGAAAATTGTGTTAATACCTCTGCTACTTCACGGGCAGCACGAACCCCTGACCAATAAGCACCACTGCAAGTACCATTCGCACGAGCAGTTGCCTCGCCGGCAAAAAACAATTTGTTATCAATGGCAAGCGGTAATGATTCACGTTGGTGATATTGACCGGGTAAAGCACTGGCATAGGAGCCCAATGTCCAGGGATCTGTGACCCAGGCGGTAACAATGGAACGACCGACCGACTGCCGAATATCATTACCAAATATATCTGCAATGCGATCTACGGCAAACTCACGAGTTGCTTGCTGGCCTTGCTTCTCCATCCAGATACTAAAACGCCCACCCATAAAGACCGTTACGACATTTGTAGACATCAGGTTTACATCGATGTAAGCCCCCTGTGCTTCACTGGACCAGGACTGATAATACCCGCTAGCCTCGGGGCCAAAAACATCTTTGGTAAAATGCACCCCGATTTTATTTTCGGCACCCATGGGCAGCCCCTTGAATGGCTTCCAATTTCCAATCGGGTAAGCGTGGCTTAAAGTGAATATGTTGTGCAGCCAATATTCCATTGGACACGGTGCTTATGAGACAACGGGCTCGTATTGATCCTTTAACGGTTTTTACAAGGACATCTTTTCCCGACCAATCAACACTTTCCACTTTGGTATTTAGTGAAACCTTAACGTCGCTGCCCCACTGTGCGACCAAATTTCCATAGCCGCGCAGAGTGTTAAAACTCTGTATATCTTCAACCTTATGGAAAAATCAGTTGCCGATGCCTCATCAAGATCTTTAGGTGCTGTTACCGCCATCATATCCATGTACGGTGTTGCGTAGGGATTTTCGAGATCAATGATTTCACTGATAGCGCAGTCATCACCACCATCAACAGAGCTCCGAATAGCTTCTTCACATTCTTTGTAATACGCCTCGTGCTTTCATCTCGTTATCATCCAGCGGCCTGCCGTTATAAATGTAATGTGCGTCGTACTGGTATTCCTCGATAACAGCACCCTGATTTTTTGCAAAATCTATAAAGGGGTTGCTTTCGTCAATATGGTTTGTAGAATCAGGTCCAGCGTCTAAGTAAGCACAACCCAAATCAAACCAGACATCAGGGGCTATTTCTTCACTGTAAGCACGACCACCAATACGATGAGAGGCTTCTACCACGATAAATGAAATACCCTGTTTAGTAAGTTCTTTGGCGGCTGATAAACCGGCAGAACCAGCACCGATAATAATGACATCTGTTTGTGTAGACATAACTCCTCCCTTGATGATGAAGTGAACCTATTCTTCGGACCACCTGGCGGTGGAATGTCTACTGTGCCTTCTGTTTACCCCATTCGCCGCCATTATAATGGCTACAAATCAACTTTCCATTCACTTCATTTGGAAAATGACGATTGATTAAGCTGTCCCTATCACTTTGACATTTTGACATTTTAACTTTTTTCGTGTCCACTAACCTCCATGATTCAGGCAGAGTACTCATCAATGAATTTGCGCGTTCGGCAATCGAAATGTGCTGCTCAATGACTGCTACGGAGAAACGACTAACCATGGTTTTGCTCTGCTTGTCAGGCAGCATCATGTATTGGTTGCCTTTTATATCAGAGACTTTTTACGTTCCCGTGCAAGATGCTTTTGGTTTCTCCAAAACGCAACTGGGTATTCTTTCAAGCACCTTTGGATTTCTCGCGCTTATATCCTACTTTCCAGGCGGTTGGCTTGCAGATCGCATTTCACCACGCAAGCTCATATCCGTCGCGCTAGTGATCACAGCGGCGGGAGGCTTTGTCTTTTTCAACCACGCCATCTTTCGAGATCTGTGTCCTGTTATTCGGCCTTTGGGGCGTAGCAACATCGTTCATTTTTTGGTCAGCAATGATCAAAGCGACACGCAATTTGGCATCGGAAAAGGAACAAGGCCGCGCATTCGGCATTCTCGAAGGTGGTAGAAATTCTGTTGATATGGTAATCGGGGCGATCTTATTGGCAGTCTTCGCCTACCGCGGGGCCGATGATGATGCGTTGTCCGAACAAATTTTCATTTATGCCTCATTTGCATTAATCCTGGCAGTCATCGTCTGGCTGATCATGAAAGATGACACGAACCCGCGAAATGATGGCCAGGAAGTGCAATCAACCCTTACGGTTGCCGGGATCATTGAGGTTGTTAAATTACCCATCGTCTGGCTGATGGCGATCATCATCTTGTCAGCCTATTGCGGATATTATGGTGCGTACTTTTTCACCCCCTACGCAACGGAAGTCTTCGAATTAGGCTCTGTAGTAGGCGCCGCAATTAGCAATGCCAAGCTATGGATTGCCGCTTTGGCAGCCGTCGTTGCCGGAATTATCGCTGATAAAATTGGCCCGGCGAAAGCCGTTCTGGGATTTTTTATCCTAATGACATCTGGCTTTCTTGTATTCGCACTTCTGCCCGGGACACCAAAGCTTTTACCGCTCTTGCTGATCAATGTCGCGGTCATCTCCACTGCGGTTTATGCCTTACGCGGGATTTATTTTTCCCTGCTGGAACAAGGCGACATTCCCATAGCTGTTACAGGCACAGCGACGGGGCTTATCTCGGTGATAGGATATACGCCTGACATTTTTATGCCCATTATAGGGGGGATGATTTTAGATGCGACCCCTGGCGCTGGCGGGTATCAAAAATATTTTCTGTTTGTTTCCGCTTTGAGTTTTGTTGGCTTGATCGCGGCCTTCATCGTGTACCGGAAAATACAATATAATCCCTCCAGGACTCAATCTCAGAGATAAATCAAACTTGGAATTCACACATTGACCAGTACGAAGATAGTAATCGTTGGAGCCGGCGCTGCGGGCCTGACTGCCGCAAAGGAATTGCAGCGGCTTGAGCAGGACTTCCTTCTGCTCGAGGCTTCACACCGAATCGGTGGCCGTGCCTACACTGAAGTCCTCGCGCCCGGAATGCCATTCGACCTCGGCGCGCATTGGATCATGGAGCCATCCAAAAATCCGCTGATGCACCTTGCTGAGCGTGATCAGTTGCGACTCGACAAGGATGACAAACACTATACGGCTGGCCGGTATTTCGACGACGGTGAATGGCTGCCAGAGGGTAGCTACCGGGAACTACGCGCATACTGGGACAAATAATTCGATGCGATGGCGCACGCGACTAACGGCCATCGGGATTCTTCCGTGTTCGATGCCATTGATAACGACGATCGCTGGGCAACGTACTTTCACGCATTAAAGGACTTCCACTGGGCAGCCATACCCGAATAGCAGTGATGTTTGATAAACCAGTCTTGCACGAACTCCCGGCGCATTTCACCGTCAACACGTCTGGAGACGGGCCGATCCACTTCAGGAACCAACCGTTTGGCTATGACTACGTCGAAATCGTAACGGGCGGTCGCATGTCCGAATGGATGGAAAAGTCGGGCGAGCGTGCGACGATAGAGTTTGTGCTGGCGAAACTTCGCGAAGCAGCAGGAAATAAAGCAGTGCCGGATCCTGCGCACCATATCGTGTCGGCATGGGACCAAGACGCGTGGGTTAAAGGCGCGTACAGCGGCGCGTGCCACAGTAGCGCCGGTATAGGCGCTTTTACGAATATTCGGACCGCCAATTACTCCCTGGTAAAGCCCATATATGATTAACGGGTTGTTGGCATAGTTATGTTTCAGAATGTTAAATTGGATATCGTTCAAACTCAGGGCAACACCATCAACCGTGAGGAGTTTTTTTGGCAAAATTGATTTTTTTAATTTTGCTTTTCAGCATCGTCTGGCTCTGCCTTGGGTTCAACCGGGAACTCACCCAATTCCTCTATAGTTACACTTGAGTTGATCGCATTTGTCGACATGCGTTTGTCGTTGAGCTCTACCAGGTGCTCCAGTAAATCGGGATCAATGCGATTCATAGTCAGGGCTTTTGACGCCATGCTTGAAGATCCGTAACCGACCGAGGTGGCCAGTGTTGCACCACCTGCACCTTCATTAGTGTTGGCAACAGTACTCGAAACAGAGTCCAGCAATGCTGCATGATTACTTGCTATGCTGCCGCCAAAATCACGGTAGCTTCCACTGAGGCTGGTGATGGTCCAATCATCAATGCCAGGCTTCAACGTTTTCGCCAGGGACAACCTGGAACGCTCATAACCTTCCAGGTACTCCATCAGGTGAGCAGACAGATCGGCATTAAAATCCGGGAAATACGCCCGGTTTCGGTCATACAGACTCGACACCTGAAAGACATCCGGTTTTTTGCTGTTACTATAGGTACCACGGTTGGAGTTGATGAATTCACTCGCATTATTGGTCAGCGCGCGCCAGACATCGCTGCCGATGTAGGCACTCCTGCGAATATTTGGGCCGCCGATATTCCCCTGGTAGAGACCATACATGACCAGTGGATTGTTGTAGTTGTTTTTCAGGATGTTGAACTGAATATCGTTCAGACTCAGCGGTACCCCTGCCACCTCCAGGAGTGGCTTGGAGAGAATTGATTTCTTTCCCACCAGAAATTTCTTGAGATTGCTTTTTGGATAAATCTCCACCACTTCATTCAAGAGGGTGATATTGTAAAGATTCAACCAGTAAGCCAACTGTTCATCACGAGAAAAATACTCAAGCGCCACCTCCGACGGAAGCTGTTCAAGGCTTGACTTGATCGTTCTCAGTAATTGCGTACCTTTCTCACTGCCCTCGAATGTTTCAAAATAGAAGCGGTTGGCTTCATCGGCGGTCGTCCTTTTGACCTTTGATTTCATCATCGTGCCGGTTTTGGCCTGGGTGGGCTTGGCAACAGTGCGGGCCGAACGCCCTACATCCACCACCACGGTTTTATACAAGGCGGTTATGTCATCGTATTTGATCACGTATTTGGAATTATCGTCGAAGCCAGAAAATGGCTCAGGAACAACTGAGTTCGCGGAAACGACCTGGCTAATCACCAGAAACCCAATAATAAATACCTTCAAATAATGACTCTTCATCATGATAGATCCTTATGTCAGGAATGAAATACCGACAGGATAAGTCGGAAAGCTATCAACGACCGGACGATCCAAGGTGTGCAGTGTAATATGCATAAAAATCATCCGGCAATAACATATACAATTGTACCAAAACCTACATAGCAAGCTAATACCAAATTGGTTGTTACGCGCTTATTTCACGTTGATTTAAATGTTAGGGGCTATCAGAGGCACATTTGGACGCATTCGCCTGACTATGCGCCCGGCATAATAATGAGATCCTTGTCTCGCCCTTTCATTGCCCAACTCATTGGACAGTTGGCAAAAACACCTCTGCCAGGGAAATCAAAATATCCCCGTAGTTGAAATCAGACAGGTTGCTGATCATAGCAATGACCAACCCACTGTCAGGATTGATCCAGAACTGGGTTGTGCCGCCCACAGAACCGCCGCCATGACCGATCCACTGACGACCTTTTTCATCGATTTTGATAATCCAGCCCAGTCCATATTTGGTCTGTTCCCCGGCATTGGTGGTTTGCGCCACCCAGAAAATACGGTGTACGGTATCAGTGACCGAGTTTTTGTCCAGTTGGGCGAACCCAAATTGAACCAGGTCCTGGGCAGTACCAATCACTCCCCCACTCTCCCACTTGTAGCTATTATCGACTTCGGGGGTGTTTAGCAACAGACCTTCATTTTTATAGTAATAGCGTCCACGACCCGGGATGACCTGGGCCAGGACATCAGGAACGGTATAATCCATACCCAGTGGCCCGAACACATTTGCGGACATATATTCCAGGTATGTCTGCCCCGATGCACCTTCAATAACGGCACTGACCAGGTTGTAACCATAGGAGGAGTACAGGTAGCTATCCCCGGGCATGTGGACCAGTGGATCATCCTGAAAGATGACCAGCCCATCTGTGACCGACTCATAGTGGTCATGATTAAGAAACTCATCACCACTGTAATGTCGGATACCTGCCAGGTGACCCAGTAGCTGACGTGTCGTGATCGGTCCGCGTTTTTGAGGGAAACCCGGCACATAGGTTTGAACGGGTGCCTCCAGGTCCAGCTTGCCTGCCTGTACCAATTGAGCCACGGCATGTGCGGTCATGGGCTTGATGACACTGCCAATGCGTAACTTGGTGCGCGCCGGATCCACCTTCACCTGTTGCTCAAGGTCAGCATAACCGAAACCTTCCGACCAGATGATCGTGCCACCCAATCCAACGGATACGGCGAGTCCAGGTGTATCACTGGCATCAAAAAATGCCTGCATGAGCGTATGAGCCTGTACTGCTGATCTGCTATCTTTGGCCAGAACGGTGTCGGAAGAAGTAAGAAGCAGGATAAATAAAATTGATACCAATTGTTTGTATCTGTTCATGATTAAAAATCAGCTCTTTTGGGAAGGAATAAATCTATGCCAACTTAGATGTGAACCAGTATAAAGGGTTTAAAAAAACAGGGTAAGGACACCCATTTATTCCGGTTTAATCTTAGCTGTGCAACAGTTGAAATTGCTCAAGGAAATAAGCCATTTCGTCCACAGTGCCCATGGACAGGCGGTTCCAGCGCTGCCCTGTTCCCATATCGCGACCGACACGAATATGGCGGTCAGACATGGCGCGCTGGTAGGCTTTTAAATCCATGCCTATTTCATGGAGGATGAAATTACCTTCAGAGGGAATATAGGTGAGGCCTAACTTATTCATGGCTTTGTAGACCATCTGTTTTGCTGCTTGATTTTCATCAAAGCTTCTTTTGAAAAAGGCATGATCCCTGAGTGCCGCTGAGGCTGTAACCGCGGCCACAACATTCACATTCCAGCTGGCATAATAGCGCCTGATCTCATCCATCACCTGGGTGTGCGCCATGCCGTAGCCGACCCGCATACCAGCCATGGCATAAATTTTTGAGAAAGTCCGCGTTACCACCAGGTTTTTATAACCTGCTTTTACCAGTGACACGGCACTTTCATACAAGGGATCAGACACCAACTCGTGATAGGCTTCATCAATAAGGAAAAAGACATTATCGGGCGCGCGCTTGACCCAAGCCGCAATAGAGTTGGACGGCGTTAACCTGCCCGTTGGATTATTGGGGCTGACCAAATAAACCAGCACCGCCCCATCGATTTTAAGCGCGGCGGCTTCCATAGCGGCGATATCCATTTTAAAGTCCACGCCCATGGGGATAGCCTGATAGGCCACCCCCCAATTGGCCGCGAGCTGCCCCGCTTGCCCATAGGTGATGGCTGGCGCGACGATGGTTGCTTTCTTATCCGCTTGGCCCCGGATGATCGCCTCGATAATCCCTGTAGAGCCGTTGGAGACACCAATATTTTGGGGTAGAAGCCCTTCACCGCGTGCTATGTCCGCGCCCAAAGCCGCCACATAATCATCGGGATAGCGATGCCCTAGCGCCAAGGCCTTTTTAGCAGCCTCGATGGCGCGTGGTGACATACCCAGGGAATTTTCATTTTGATTAAGCAACAAGGGATGGCTCGCCGTGTAACGCCCTGATGCTCTGGCCGGCATAATGGGCGATAAACTAACTGCGGCTACAGCCCCTGCCGTTAACCCTAAAAATGACCGTCTATCCATAATGGTCTCCCCAAGTAAAAACCTAAACCACTCTAGGTAATAGTTTCTTATCTCGCAAGTGTTAAGCAAAAAATGCGGAACAAAAAATGCGGACATCCATGTCTCAATCTCATTTTCCCAAACGCTAAAATGATGGGTGTCCGGACTAATTTGTGGGTAATTTGGGTAATTTGGGTATCTCGGCTTTTTCGGCTTTTCTTTAGGCTTTTGCTTCGTTCTAAAATACACTTGACTCTGACCCCGTACATTTGGTGAATAAGCCTATGGAAGATTTCGTTTATTTTGGATTGGCTCGCGCCCTTCATGTTGTGGGTGTCGTACTTTGGATTGGTGGCGTGGCTTTCGTTACGACCACGCTAATCCCATCCCTGAAAAAAATGGCAGACGCAGATCAGCGGTTGTTGCTTTTCGAACAACTGGAGGGCAGGTTTGCATTCCAGGCCCGGGTGGTCACATTGATTACGGGGTTTACCGGGTTCTATATGTTGGAATACATGCAGGCCTGGGAGCGTTACCAGCAAATTCAATTCTGGTGGATTCACCTGATGACACTGGTCTGGTTGATTTTCACCCTCGTGTTGTTTGTTCTTGAGCCCTTAGTTCTCCACCGCCGTTTCAAGAAAATGGCCACTGAGAACAGTGATCGGGCATTTGTGCTACTTCATCGAATGCACTGGATTCTCCTGACCCTGAGCCTGATTACGGTGCTTGGAACCGTGGCAGGCGTGCACGGCCTGTCTGTTTTTGACTAAAAGGGCCCAAAAAAAAGGGGAAAGTGAGAGTACAAAAATGAAGAAAAGTGAGGAGTAAAAATCGTTGATCAAAGGGTTTTTTACTCTGACCCCCAATTATTGGAACATCAAAGTCGAATTACCCGGTTGCCACTGCGGGTTTTTATGCATCACCGACAGAAATAAACCTGAGGCCTTCCAGACACAAAAAATGCGGACACCCATGTCTCAATCTTAGTTTCCCAAACGTTAAAAGTGATGGGTGTCCGGACTTTCGCGGACTTTTTGGGAAATGTAAGAAGACTTTGGGTGACCTGGTTACTTTCGGGCAGTTCACCTGCCCAGGTTGGCTGTTTGTTCAATTATCCAACCGGTTGGAGCGATAGGTTTCCAACTGCGTGGCCATATCTGCTTCCAGAATTGTTCTTTGCACCTGAAAGCGAGGATCATCGCGGATTGAATCCAGGGAGGGGAGTTCAAGATCCACGCGCCAGCGAAGACGCCATCCCTCGGCAACAATTTGTGCCAATGTTTCGAGTGCCCTGTCTCGCTCTCCCAACATGGCCAACACCCGGACTTCGTCGATTCCCATGCCCAGGACACCCAAACGGGTAGCACCAGAAAGATAATCCAGGGTTGGCAGCAAAATCCGTCGTAGCCCTTCACCTTCACCTGCTGCCAGCAACAGGTATGCATAGTCAACTGCAGCACCGACATTATTCGAGTGGATTACGGGAATCTTCTGCCCGACAAATTCGGGATCGAACCTTTCGTAGCGTGCCCTGGCCACTGCAGCCTGCCCACTGTCAATCTCCGCGTCCCGTAGCACACGCTTCGGAAACCAATATCCTTCTGCTAGCGCATGTGCCTTGCGCGCGTGCCGCAACGCCCGCTCCCTGTCACCGGCGACCAGGTAGACCTCGGCGGCATTGTAATGTGAATAAATATAGTCGGGGCCCAACTCCAGGCCGTGTTCAATATTTGAAATTGCCAGCGCGTCATCACCCAATTGCGAATATATTTGGGCGAGACCGGTATAAACCCCTACTGAATGCGGGTCGAGTTCAGCACTGTATTCGTAAAGCTCTAAGGCCTGATCCAGCCTGCCGAATAAAAAGGCCATAAATTGCGCTTTTACGTTGTATGCCGATGCATAGGTCGGCGCAATCTCAATGGTGTGATCAGCCTGCTCCAGCGCCTCATCATAACGTCCAAGATCGGACAATACCTCTGCCAGCGTAATATTGATGACCGGTGACAGGGGATCAAGCTCCAGGGCTGATCTGATCAGGGGTAGTGCCAGGTCAGGCCGGTTCAAGTCGCCTCTGAAATGTTCACCCAGCCTGTGATAGGACGGCGCATACCCAGGCGCAAGTTCGATTGCTTTTTCAAACGTGATAACGATTTCATCAACCGGTCCTTTAACCTGGAGCAAAAACGCCTTGGCAAGTTGGGCCTCACCGAGTTTCGGGTCTAGCCCCAAGGCAGTTTTCACCGCCGCATCCATCAGCGGAATGGTCTCTGCTGCTGACATGTCACCGTAGGTCAGCAGCAGTTGATAAGCTTCCGCCAGCCCTGCATAGGCCATGGCATAGTCCGGGTCAAGCCGAATGGCGGTGTGGAAATGATCCACGGCTTGCCTCAGATCCGGTATTTCCCTTGACACCAATTTCTTGCGGGCACGCAGATACTCTTCATAGGCGGCAAAGTTTGAAGTGGGTACATTGGCCACACGGGATTGTTCGTCGATGGTCAATACTGCCTGTAAGGCTTGCGCTATGATATTCGCAATGTCGCGCTGGATAGCAAACATGTTCCAGGCTGTCAGTTCACGGTCATAAGATTGAGCCCACAGGTGCTCGTCGTTGGTGGCATCGATCAATTGGACGTTGATATGGACCTGGCCACCGGCACGCTGCACGGAACCTTCCAGCACGGTGGCAACCCCAAGCTTTTTGGCAACCTCCGGTATACTAAGCTTGGTGCCCCTGAATTGTTCCACTGATGTCCTTGATATGACTTTCAGGTCTCCCAGTCTGGACAACAGGGTTAGCAGATCATCGTGTACCCCGTCGACGAAAAACTCATCTCCGTCAAGTGCGCTGCGGTTAACAAAAGGCAACACCGCTATTGACTGGCCAGACGCAGTACCGATATCCCTGCGACCCTGACTCCCGCCCCAGTCGTGATTAATTGCGAAGTAGGTCAGAGCAACCGCCATTACACCCATGATGACAAAATCCAGCCTGCGATGGTTTGGTGTCCGTGCCGATGGGTGTCTTATCAAGCTCACTCTGGAGCTTGATACCTGTGGGCGTCACTTCGAACGCCCAGGCAATAATCAACACAATGGGCAGGCCAACGGCGAGCAGCAGGAATACCAGCTTACCTGCCCAGCGCGGCAGTTCGAGTAATGGAACGGCAACATCGGCGATCTGTAACACCAGCCAACTGACCATCGCGTAGGCAAGGCCCACACGGATCACGTTTCGGCGTTTGAGTTCTTTAAACATTTGCATGTGGACAAAGCTACTCTTTGAATTCGACCTGCAGGTTACTCAATTACGCTGAATCATGCCAATTTTCTGCATTCATTTGTGTGAGTTCGCGTCAAGGCATAAACATATTCGCCAACATAATCAAACACTGACATTGCATGCTATCTTGCATCTTCTGATTGCCAGGCTCTAGAAAAAGTGAGGACACCCTGACTTATTTGCGCTTCCCTCAACCGATGCAAACGGAACATCCTTTTACTCTGGCATGGCTGTACAACAGATTTGCAAAAATCGCTTTCTAAAGTAGTTTCTGTAGCGGGAACAAAGGCGAACAACAGGCTGATAGCTCGGAAAAAAACTGAATGGGGACTGCTGGAAAACCGAATAATTGGGGGTCAGAGTAAAAACTCCCCTGCCCAATAGTTTTTACTCTGACCCCCAATTATTGGAACATCAAAGTCGAATTACCCGGTTGCCACTGCGGATTTTTATGCATCACCGACAGAAACAAACCTGAGTCCTTCCAGAAACCAAGCCAGCTGCCCAGTGACGTATACGGGCTGGCCTCAAACCATCTCAGATCCGTATTAGCAAACTGGCGAATAAAAGGCATGATGGCGATATCTAGAGCAGAGGCTGCATCACCAGCAAGAAATTTAGATGAGCGCAAGCGCTTATCTAACAAGGCAAGCCATCTGGCACCATCATCACGATACTCATCATGGGTTTTCCCGGTGTTCCATTGTGGGTACTTGTAGCCATCCAGATTTTCCTTAAACTCCCCGTCATTCTGCGCCACCATCTTCACCAGCTCAGAATGGTCACCGTGGAGCCAGTCATCAGGGTCATTGATACCCAAAGCCCAAAGTAAAATATCAAAGCTCTCATCAATCACAGAGCCATCCGGTAGGACCAGAACAGGCACCGTTGCTTTAGGCGAGGCGTCAATCAATGCCTGCGGTTTATCCCGCAGAACAACCTCTCGTAATTCAACGCAGATGCCGGCCCTGGCAATTGCCAAACGGGCTCGTATGGCATAAGGGCAGCGACGAAATGAGTAAAGCACCGGTAAACCAGGATTTTCAGGTGAACTTGGCCGATCAGTCATCTACAGTATGATAGCAAAAACCCCTATAGAGGCCTGGCAGATAGTTGCTATAATTCTGCCCCGTGTTCCAAACCGTCTGTTTTGCAGCCTCACGCCGAGCCGAGAAAGACAATGCCCCCTATCGTTGTTGTCGCCATGTACGAGTTCGTTACCGTGGATAAGCCCGAGGTATTACGTGAACCTCTATTAAAGCTTATGCATGATAATGGGGTACATGGCACGCTCCTGTTAGCCAAAGAAGGTATTAACGGAACCATTGCCGGTTCGCGTGGGGGCACCGACAGGCTGCTCAACTGGTTACGAAGTCCGGGACGTTTTCCGGGACTTTCTCATAAAGAGTCTTACTGTGATGAGATGCCATTCTTGCGCAGCAAGGTCAAACTGAAGAAAGAAATCGTTACCATGGGGATCGAAGGCGTAGACCCGAAAGATGTTGTGGGTAGTTACGTAAAACCACAAGACTGGAATGCACTTATCGAAGATCCGGAGCTTGTTCTGATTGATACCCGTAACGACTACGAGGTACAAATTGGCACATTTAAAAACGCGATCAACCCCCAAACAGTATCTTTCAGAGAGTTCCCTGCCTTCATAGCAGCCAATCTGGATCCCGCAAAACATAAAAAAGTTGCGATGTTCTGTACCGGTGGTATCCGCTGTGAGAAATCAACGTCCTATCTCAAATCGCAGGGATTTGATGAGGTTTACCATCTGCAAGGCGGCATCCTCAAGTACCTGGAGACAGTTCCGGAAGCAGAATCAACCTGGGAAGGAGAATGCTTTGTGTTTGATGAACGGGTTGCTGTTGATCATCAACTCAACAAAGGGCAATACGATCAATGCAACGCCTGCCGTATGCCAATCACCGGGGATGACAAGCAAAGCGAACACTATGTACGTGGTGTCAGCTGTCCTTATTGCTACAGTAAAACAACTCCGGAACAACGTGAGCGATTTGCCGAGCGGCAAAAGCAGGTTGATCTTGCCAAAACCCGTGGTGAACAGCATATTGGGAATGAGGTGAGTGAGCTAATCGAGAAGCGAAAGGCAGAGAAACTCGAAAAGAAAGAAGCCTTAAAAAAGAGTTGAAGCAACGGACCTGCATTAAATATGCAAAAGTGAGGATACCCATGTCTCTCATTGCTAAAAGCGATGGGTGTCCTGACTTATTGGGAGGCGTCCATATATGTCCGGACTTATTGACTTATTATGCGTGTCCTGACTTATTCCTTTAATTTATTACAAAATTCACTCCGCGATGTGACCAAAAACCATTTCCAGTCCGTCTACCAGGCTGGTTTCGGGCACATGACCAAGTCCATCCATGACTCTCAATTCCCATTTAAATTCAGGCGGGGCCAGTCGCTCAACCAGGGCAGCGTATGCCTTGGTTTGCCGGACTCTTTTTGCGGTGTCTTCAGTTCCAAGGTTCATGAAAAATACCCTGTCGAGTGATTCTGAACCTGAGAAGAAATTTCGGCTGTATTGATCTATCAATTCTTTATTTACAAAAAAGGACGGGCTGCTTGCAATGTACGCGTCAAATACTGCAGGCCGGGAGACCATGGCAAAAATCGAAAAAGTTGCCGATGCTGACCCTCCGAACACGATTTTTGGATGAGATGTGCGGTATTTCTCATCGATGTACGGGACCAGCTCCTCCTCAATGAAATCAAGGAATTTGCCTGCCCCGCCAACGATTGCCTCTCCCTGGTATTCAAAGTCAGGCACGTTCATATCTCTCAGCCGATTTGTGTTTTCAATGCCAACTATGATCATCGCCGGAATCTCACCCCGATCGGCAAGTAAACCTGCATCTCTCACGGCATATTTAAAAAGATCGTCCTGGTCTGCATCCAGGACAAACAGAACGGGGTATCGACCCCGTGATAACTCATATTTCCGGGGTAGATGGATACGTATGGGCCGTTCTTCCTGCAGGATGCCGGACTGAATTGAAATTCTCATCGAAACCCAATCACCGATGTGATCGTCTGCCGCCTGGGTGATGGCGCAACTAAAAAATGTCGAAAATAGTGCCAGGGTGCCCGCTAAGCAATTTACCATGCGGCAATGGTGGCTGAGTTTCATATTGGCCTCGTCCGCCTGTTTTCAGTTTACGTATGCAGTGAAAGAGCAGACTGAAAATCATAGCGTAAAAAAATCGCCCACATCTTTCGTTTTAACCTCCGCGGTCAACTACTCATCGCATCCAGTGACTATCGGCTTTACTAGGGGCCAAGCATATCGCAAACAATTTTCAGAGGTTGCCGGTAAAAAGTGAGTAAAAAGTGAAAAAGTGAGGACACCCATGTCTCTCGGTACTAAAAGTGATGGGTGTCCTGACTTGACTTCTAATTCATTTAAGTGAGGATATATTCAATATAAAATTGATTCAATGCCCAAAACTTTTCGTTTTTGAAGGTGTGGGTGTCCGCACTTTACCCTGCCGGTCATCGCCGTCACCGGGACCAATGGCAAAACGACAACTGCCCGAATGATCAATCACATCCTGATGCATGCAGGCCACAAGCCGGGGATGGTATGTACCGATGGCACTTTTCTGAACGGCCAGCAAGTTTTCGAAGGTGATCAGTGTACGGACACCGGCCATTTCAAAGTCCTGACCAGCAAGGAAGTGACTACGGCGGTACTGGAAACACATCATGCGGGTATTTTGTATCGCGGGTTTGCTTTTGGGTGGTGTGATGTCGCGATTTGCCTGAATGTAACTGCAGATCATCTGGGCAATGCCAATATCAATACCGTTGAGCAAATGGCAGAAGTAAAACAGGCTTTGGCGCAGCCAGCGTGCACGAAAGGCCGTAGTGCTTAATGCAGACGATCCACACTGCCTGAGTATGCTGGGTTCAATGATCGCCAAAAAAACCTGCCTGGTATCGATGGATTATGACGTGGGTGATTTGCGCAATCTGGCAGGCAAAGATTCTGCATGCTTTTGTATTTTAGAGTTGATCAACAATACGCAATGGCTAATGATGCGGAGCTTCAATTTGAGGTGCTTGCCCAAACACGAAGAGTCGTACCATGAAGGTATGGTCCGCCTCTATCACCATCATGGAAATGAACACCGTCAGACACAAAGGTGGTAACAGGATTGCTAAGATCAGTACCAACCTTTCCCAGGCAATATGCATGAAGATTGCGACAATGAATCCGGCCTTTAAAAACATGAAAATTAAAATCAGGCTCCAGCGAAGCACGCCCTGCAAATGCATATAGTCCACAAGGTAGGAAAATGTGCTGAGTACGAACAGTAATAACCACACTACAAGATAAATACGCAGTGGATGTTCCTGGTGTCCCTCAGCGGTGGTAGTTACAGTCTGTGCCATGGTCGTTAACTCCTGTAATCCTGTCTAAGCAAAGCGTTCAGCATGGGTTCACCACAAGTAGAAAAATGCGAAAATAAACACCCAGACCAGGTCTACGAAATGCCAATATAGACCGCTGATTTCAACCATCTCGTAATTTCCACCCCGGTTGCGGTCGTAGTAGCCTGTCCCGACACGCCAGGCGATGACACTCAGGTAAATAACACCGGCGGTAACGTGCATCCCATGAAAACCGGTAATCATAAAGAATGCTGAGCCGAATTGAGGCGCACCCATTGGGTTAATCCAGGGCCGAACACCCTCTTCCAGTATCAGCTTCGACCATTCAAAGGCCTGCATACCTACAAAAGTTGCACCCAGGGCGGCTGTCGCCAGCATCAGTATTACAGTCTTTTTCTTGTCACCCCGATAGCCATAATTAACTGCCAGCGCCATTGTTCCGCTTGAGGTAATCAACACAAAAGTCATGATTGCAATCAGGATCAACGGTATGGGTTCACCGCCGAAACTCAACGCAAAAACCTCACTGGGGTTCGGCCAGTTGACGGTCGTAGTTATTCTTACTTTCATATAACCAATCAGAAAGCAGGAAAAAATAAATGTATCACTTAGCAGGAAAATCCACATCATGGCCTTGCCCCAAGGCACATGGAATACCTGTTTGTCATCTGACAGATCTGATACCACCCCTTCAAGACCTATTCGCATAGGTTGAGAAACTGCTGTCGCCGTCAATGCTGCTTCATTCATCATTTCGTCCTCGGGGTTTACTCACGTCCTCAGCAATAAGGTGAACAGGACCAGCCACACCAGTAACAGGTAGTGCCAGTAGGTAGCGCACAGTGCAACGGTTTGCTGGGCTTTTTCCTGCTGATCCACTCGGTTTAACCTGAACCCCAACAGCACCATGAACCACAACCCCCCCAACAGATGCACTGCATGCAAGCCGGTTAACAGGTAGAAAAATGCGGTAGCGGGGTTTTCCTGAGCGTAATAGCCTTCATTGGCCAACTGCTCCCAGGCCACCAACTGCCCTGCAACGAACGCTATCGTCAATACGGCACCGGCTATCAGTGCATTGCGCGTCGTTGCCAGTGCACTCCGTCTGGCCGCATTACTGGCTATTTGCAACGCAACACTGGCCAGCACAAGCATGCCCGTATTGACCCAGAGAATGCGCGGGTCAGTGAGAATCTCCCAATCAGGAAACTGGCTCCTGGTGTAATAACTGACAATGAACAGCAAAAAAAAGCTGGTGACGACGGCCAGGAACAGCCATAAGCCCATCTGGCCGGCCGAGTGGGTAACGACATACTCGCCGTGCACACCCTCCATCTCACCGGCATGCTCCCAGGGTTTGGCAGTGATCTTACGCAGCAAGCTCATGAGTGTTTGCCTTCTTCCCCGTGATAAGCAGGGTCGGATCTGGGCACGTCTTCAGACGCCATGGTTTGTGGAATAAAGTCATCCCTGGCGCCGGGCACGCTATAGTCATAAGCCCAGCGGTACACTACTGGTAATTCCGGGCCCCAGTTGCCGTGAACCGGGGGGGTTTGTGGTGTCAACCACTCCAGCGTGGTGGCCTTCCACGGGTTGCTCCCGGAGGGCTTACCATGCTTGCGGCTCCAGAACAGGTTGAACAGGAAAATCATTTGTACTGCTGCCACAAAAAATGCTGCGATCGATATTCCGGCATTCATTGCCTGGGCTGAGTCAGGAATGAACGACGTGTCACCCATCGCGTAATAACGACGAGGCAAACCCATGATACCCAGGTAATGCATCGGCAGATAAATTGCGTAGGTACCGAATAAAGTCGCCCAGAAATGGATTCGGCCCAATGTGTCATTCAGCATGCGACCGGTAATCTTGGGATACCAATGATAGATGGCACCAAAAATGACCAGGATGGGTGATACGCCCATCACCATGTGAAAGTGGCCGATTACGAAATATGTATCTGACAACGGCATGTCGACTGCCATATTGCCCAGAAACAGCCCGGTAATACCACCGTTGATGAAGGTAAAAATGAACCCAATCACGAATAGCATCGGCACCGTCATATGAATATTGCCGCGCCATAATGTCAGCACCCAGTTATAAACTTTTAGCGCGGTCGGGATGGCGATGATCAGTGTAGTGGTGGCAAAAAAGAAGCCAAAATACGGATTCATACCGCTGACATACATATGGTGCGCCCAGACGACAAATGAAATCACGCCGATGGCCAGGATGGCCCAGACCATCATGCGGTAGCCAAAAATATTTTTACGGGAATGCACCGCAACCAGATCAGAGATTACGCCAAAAGCGGGTAATGCAACAATGTACACTTCGGGGTGCCCGAAGAACCAGAACAGGTGCTGGAACAGTATCGGACTGCCACCGGAATGTTCTGAAACTTCACCCATGGAGAGCAATGCCGGCATGAAAAAGCTGGTGCCCAGAACGCTGTCCAGCAATAGCATGATGCCGGTAACAAGCAGGGCCGGGAAAGCCAGCAAACCCAGGATGGTTGCTACGAAAATACCCCAAACAGAAAGAGGCATCCGCATCAGGGTCATACCGCGGCAACGGGCTTGCAACACGGTGGTGACATAATTCAGACCACCCATGGTAAAGGCCACAATGAACAATACCAGTGACAGCAACATCAGCACGATGCCGCCGTCAACACCCGGAGCCCCAGGCAAAATTACCTGTGGTGGATACAGGGTCCAGCCCCCACCGGTTGGTCCCCCTGTTATAAAGAAGCTGGAGCACAATACAATCACTGACAGCAGGTAAACCCAGTAGCTAAGCATGTTCATGAATGGAAAGACCATGTCCCTGGCACCTACCATTAGTGGAATCAGGTAGTTACCGAAACCACCAAGCAAAAGAGCTGTTAACAGGTAGATCACCATGATCATGCCGTGCATGGTGATGGCCTGGTAGTATTCATCAGGTGTTATAAAAGAGAAGGTGTCAGGAAATCCCAGTTGCAACCTCATCACGAGGCTCAAGCCCAGTGCGACCAGGCCGATGGCTATGGCTGTCAGTGAGTACTGTATTGCAATGACCTTGTGGTCCTGGCTCCAAATGTACTTGGAGATAAACGACTGCGGTACGTGATCGTGATACTCCTTATGATCCCGGTCTGCTATCGCTATATATGCCATTTGAAAATGCTCCTGTTATAGGGTGTTGATGTAGGCCACCACATCCTTCATATCCTCTTCATTGCGCAACATTCCAGTCAATAAGGTCATTTGCTTGCCAAATAAGTCGCTCGGGTGTGATCCTCGAATACCCTGCTTGTAGTTTTCCAGCTGCCTGATCAGATACCAGTCACTGATGCCATTCAGGCGTGGTGCATTAAGGGCCCATATGCCTTGTCCCTGCACTCCGTGGCAGGATTTGCAGGTGTTAAATAGATCCTTACCTCTGTCTACATCGCCAGAGATGGTCGGTGTCGAATCCACACCAGAAAGCGAAGCAATGTAAGCGGCCACATTATCGATGGCTCGGTCATCAGCAAGAGTCAGCGCCATCGGCACCATTTGTGCTCCATATGTATCACCGGCATCGACGCCCCGCAGGCCCTGTTGGAAGTTTTTCACTTGCCGCTTGAGGTACCAGTGTTCCTGCCCGGCGAGGCTCGGTGCATTTAGCGAAACATTTCCTTCACCCTTTGCACCATGACAGGCGCTGCATACCGCATAAAGGTATTCCCCGGCAGCCAGGTCTGCCTTCGGGTTTTGTAACTCTTCAGAGTAGGTCGGGTAACTGTCAAGCCAGTCGTTAAAGGCCGCCTGTTCTTCGACAACGACTACCCCACGCATCGCGAAATGTCCGATACCGCAGAGTTCTTCGCATAAAATGTCATAACGACCGGTACGCGTTGGCGTCAGCCAGGTATAAGACGTTGTTCCGGGTATCAGGTCCATCTTCACCCGGAACTGTGGCACGGTGAAGTTGTGTAGTACGTCCTTGGAGCGCAGCACAAATTTGTAAGGTATATTGACGGGAACGTGCAATTCGCCGTTGGCAATCAAAATGTCATCCATACCTGCAGGGTCTTCCAGCTTCATGCCGAACGGGTTGTCCACGGACATCCTGCTGACTTCAACCTGCCCCAAAACGCCATCTTCACCGGGGAAGCGGAAGCTCCAGTGCCATTGTTGACCAACCACTTCGACCAATACTGCATCTTCCGGTACGGAGATGATCCTGTCCCAGACCCACAGTCCGGGTGCCAGCAGCGCAACAATAGCGACGGTAGTAATGATGGTCAGCCACAACTCCAGCTTCTTGCTCTCGGGTTCGTAATGGGCTTTTAATCCTTCACGGTGCCGGTAACGTATGATCACCCAGATGAGGAACCCATTGAGGACAATGAAGACGATTCCGGTAATCAAAAAGGTTAGATTGACAGTGTCATCAATCGAAGCCCAATCAGCTGCAAGTGGTGTAAACCACCATGGACTGAGAAAATGAAAAATTACAGTAACAACAACCAGTAAAAGGATTCCAATTGCTATTGCCATAACCGCTTTCCTGAATTGGTATTTTTTTTGTTTCTACTCGTAAGCCTGGTTTGACCGGCGTGCGCGGCGACGTCTGCTAATGTGGGCGAACGGGTTGATGAAATGACGGTCGGTTGCCACGTGGCGCGACTCTGAATGTCGTTCGCGCATCATTTTTTTGATGACTTCTCCTTGACCCTTGCGGGCGTAAATCAGTATTAGATAATTGCCCTCTTCAATGGCTGAGTGAAAACCACGCAGTTTCTGGTTTTCGCTGTCAATACCTGTCAATCCCCCAACCCAGGCACCGAAACCGGTAGCGACGGCAACCATAAAGAAATAGGCGATGGTTGGTATGTTTGGCCCAAAGGGCGAAAATAAAAGCAGACCGCCCGCGACCAGAACCCCTAATATAAACCCAGCGTTAGCGCCTATAAAGCCATCCCGCAAAAGATCCGTTGTTTCGAGCCAGTTACTCGAGTGTATTTTTTCATTTTTTAGGCCGGCTTCGTCCTTGGAAATAACATGTACGTGCCAGTCATCGATACCCACATCATGGAGATCTTCAGAAACCTGGTGCGTGCTGACCAGGGAGGGTGTGAGATAATACATACTTTTCATAGTTTGGCCCCGAATGTATTTCTTTGGTGTTCAGGATACTGTTCTTTTTGACGCCGTCTTTAACGTAGATAACAAGAATGATAATCATTATCACTCACCTTTGACATGAGTGTCGCACATTTGTCTTGGTTTTTAAAGTTTAGGACTTTGCTTGACCAGAAATGTCAAGGGGTTTTTGTTATTTTGAGCGATATCAGGAGCGACCCAAGGAGTATCAGGACGAACAGTACAGGCGCGTACCATGGTAGATAACTGAAGCGGTAGAATTGATCGCTGATACCGGGCACTCCCCACAAGTTACCGCTACCACCACCAACCACCAACTGACCTCTCATACCCTTTTCCATATGCTGTGCCATATCACAGTGGATCAGGTAAGTTTGCGCATCACCGGGTACGATGAATGTACCGCTTTGGCTTTGCCCGCCCGAGGCCTCGATGTGGAACATGCCTGCAGGGTAAAGGTAGTTGGGCAGACCGTGTACCATCCACTGATGACGCACCTTGTCCTCATTTACGAATGTTATCGTGACACGGCTACACGGCAGAACCCGGACCTCATGCTGGCTCATGCCGAAAACCATGCCTGGAACATCTGCGGCGTAATCCCTGCCTGCATGAATGGTCAGCTTGTAGTCGCGGGAGATTTCAATGCAATCACGGGGCAACTCGGAATGGTTTTCATTCATTACCACGCCGTTCTGACCGACCAGCATTTGGTGGCCGATGTGATCTGTGTGATCCGCCTTCGCCTGACCTGATACTTGAGCAGGCAAAAGCATCATCATAAATAAAAGCAAAGCTCCAGGGTTCATGGCCGTTTGAATAGCGCACCGACCAGCAGCGCTACACTCATACCCAATGCCAGTGCCAGCCCAAGCATACGCAGCAACAGCAGCCAATCGATTGCCGTATCAGAAAATAACCCAGGTGCATATTGCTCCCAAACCGGTATCTCCTTGCGGTAATAGGCTGCCGTGAAATACTGATCCCAGGTCACTCCCTGAGTCTGGGGCCAGCCCGCCTTATCCAGGTATTTTGCATAAACAATTGCACTGATATTTCCACCAGGTCCAATCCCGTCATTTGTGATACCCCGGTATTGATGATCATGAAACAACCAGATACCGGGACCATAGGCCTGCAAGCCATCATTGACCAGGCTCAACGACAGGTCTGCCCGCATTGAAGTTGCCAGCCAGAGCACGTCCTGGGGGCGGCGTGAACTTTCTGGCAGTGTGACGCCATCGCGATCGGTGACAGTAAATTTATGACCATGTGTGTGTAAGGCGATGCCTTTTGCACCGCCATTGACCACCCTGAGTTTGATACGCTCATTGTCGCTTCCCACCAACAGGGATTCTCTGAACGTATATGGAAACGACCTGCCATTGAGGGTGAAGTAATCCGGTGCAGAATCTGTAATATCGTATTCCCGGTGCATTGAGCGTGTGATCAGGCGGGGATCGTTATAACGCTGAATTCGCTCACTCAACTCTTTGTCGAGATCGAGGTAATGCAGATCGTATTCGCGATCAAAGTCTTGCGCGACAGCACGGGATGGTACACGTACCAGGCCTGCACCCACATTCATTGTTTGCAGCCAGTTATTGGGCTTGTTTTCCTCCACGATGAACAAACCCTGGAGGCCCATCATAACGTGTACATGTGGCTGCACATGGCAATGGTAGAACATGGTGCCGGCGTGTCGCGGGCTCAGCTCGTAAGTGCGTGCGTCACCGGGCATCACGGGTACTTCACTGGTGACTGGGACGCCATCATTGCCTTCACCGGTGACATCCACAAAGCCATGATCGGCCCCATGCAGGTGTAAGGTATGTGGCATGTAATGGGTGTTCTCCAACGTGATCAGAACCTTGTCACCTTGCTCAATGCGAATCGCAGGAGAAGGCAATCGTAACGCGCGTCTTGCCTGTTGGGATTCAAAGTTTTCGACCGCCATGCCAACCAGTTTCGGGGCGAACACCCACATGCCGGGCTTGATGCCCGGCGCAATCTCGTATTGCGTGACAGGGCCAGGCATTATCGACGAACTTCCATTTAGTTCAGCGACCTCCAACCGGATATGAATCTCATCGGGGTCGCCGTCGCCGTCCAGATCACGGCCTTTAACCACGGCATCAGTAGTCAGGCCGCTTTTAAGCAAGGTGGCCTGATCAATGTTGTTGGTGCCACGAACAAAAGCGGCAACCGCGTATGGATTGTCGGCCACACAGGCAGCAGAAGCGCCGATTTCCACACCCTCGATCGACTGCTGGTCACGCCAACCCGCCGGATCTGGCGGACAAAACCGTATGGGTTCACTGGCTGCAATTTCCAGTGAAGCTGGCAACGCACGGTAAGCAGAAGCACCAAACCACTCGGTTAGTTTCAGCCGAACAGGCATGGGGTACCATTGTGGAGGGCACGACAGCAATGCGATCAGCACCGCCAGCATGAAAAGCCAACGACGCTTCAAGAGCCGGCCCCTTTTTGGGCCGTCACTTTTCGGGCAAGCGATGCCCTGCGTAGCAAATAGAATACAGCCACCGACAGTAACAGTATCAATGGAAGCAACAAACCATAGTTGGAACCCCCAATTTCAAAAGGAAATACCGCAGTGAAAACCATATCATTGCTGGGGTGTCCTGCGGTAATAACACCTATGTACCGGCCCTCCTGGGTAAAGTCATGTTCAATTTTTAGTGACGCATCTGCGCGAATCACAGGAGGCTGGTAAAACACGGTGTGACGTTCGATATTTTCAATTTTCTCGACATGCTTTAGTTTTACGTAGCTACCTTGTCCGGTCACATCATGGATGATTCGAAAGCTCACAGGCACATCTTTCAGGCTTTTGTGCAGGTAGTCCAGTACGAAAATAGTGGGGCCGGAACCAGGAAGTTGCTGGCAAAATTGTTTGTTACCATGCTTGGTCGGTTGAAATGCGGTGAAGTGAGCTGAATAAAAGTCAACCCAGATAATGCAAACATCCCCTTCAATCACCATACCACCACCGGCCCGCACATCAGGCAAAGGCAAGGTGGTCATCACCAGGCCCAAAAAGGTGGAACATAAAAGCGTATAGAATTTTCGGATATTAAACACCAAGTCTCAAAATGGAATCGTCACCCATAGAATAATCTACTACAAGTGGAGTTTCGGTGTGCAATTGTCTGGCAGATTCATCAATGGCACCGAACATCTGATTTTTTATTGAGCCAAGGATGCACGACCTGGTGCTTGAATGTTGCGTCAGTAAAATACTGACCAGGGGCCACTTTGAGTGGATGAAGACAATAGCTTGAATATTTGTTCAAATTCATCAGAACCATTCTCAAATTAGTACTTATCTGCAGATAACTACTCTGCCTTATTGGTCTGATGCCGTTGATCCGTTTTTAAATCCAAATCCACAACAAGTTCTAATAGCTCATCTCTATTTTCAGTATCCATGGCTCTATCGAGCCTCAATTAAGGTATCTGATCGGGCATAAGAATAATTGGAAAGGAATAAGGGAGCAGAGCCCTTTTATTACTAATTACGCAGGTCTTTGACCAACACTCCTGCACTAATAGCTGCATTGTCATAGATCGCATTGCGCCACGTTTCCCTGAGTGCCGCATCATACCAATCGCGCATGGCGTCGAGTTCCGACAAGCGTTGTACATAAGCTATTGCAGATTTACTTAAGTTCAGGTCATAAGTTTGTACACGAAATGTTACGGGAGCAAAAAAAGCATCGACTGCAGAGAATGAATCGCCCGCCAAAAACGGTCCGTGATAACGGCTCAGGCCTTCGTTCCACAACTCATCCAGGCGCGTTAGATTTTGTTGAAGTGCGGGCGATATGGAGTCCAATTTCACCCGCAGACCGCAATTCATCGGACAATCATTGCGAAGTGCTGAAAACCCTGCATGCATTTCCGCAGTAGCACAGCGTGCCCAGGCACGCGCCGCAGTATCTTGTGGCCATACTTCCTTATATCGTTCGGCCAGGTATTCCACAATCGCCAGCGATTCCCAAATAACAGCCTGGTTATCGTGCAAACAGGGTACCAATCCATTGGGACTAAATTTGCGAAACTCATCCCAACCGGATTTACCCTGTAAAGGCGATAGTTCTTCCTTAAAAGGGATGGCAAGTGTCTGCATCAATACCCAGGGACGCAAGGACCATGACGAGTAATTTTTGTTGGCAATATGAAGTGTAAGCATGGTTAGTTACGTTCTGTTCAGGAAAACAGGTGATCTTCAATCTTGTGATTCACCTGGTATTGGTAAATTATGTTGCCCAGAAATGATAGTAGATTCCGCCAACACCCGTCAGTTTACTCTGGCACCTGACTCTGACCCCTTAATTTTTTTCTATTTTTCTATTGATTTGATGATTCAGGTTTCAAATCTTCAATAATTTTGGCATCAACCCAATAAATATCATTCCAACTATTCATAGGATTATTCATTTTTTCTCTATAATATTCCAAATTCCTAATACTGTCTGATTCAAGATCTTTATCAAGGTTGTTTGATCCAAAAAATAAATATTTATTGTCAGGTGAAACATACGGAAAGCGCTCTTGGGAATTAACTCCGTTAATGGTTGGACCTAAATTCACAGGATCTGTCCATGTTTCATCATTTTTTCTGAAACTTATATAGATGTCGCCATCACCATATCCCCCTTCACGATGTGAAGAAAACAGTAAATATGATTCGTCTTGAGCTATAAATGGCGTCCAATCAAGATATTCTGAATTGATATTGTCAGGTAATAATTTTGCTTTTTGATATTTTCCATTTTTGAATTCAGATCGATAGATTCCTCTGGTGTTTTCTTGAGGATCAATTTGTCCCAAAAAATATAAAGTTCCACCCTTTGTTAAAGTTGCATACAATTCATTGTACTCACTGTTTATTTCCGGCCCGGCATTTCTGGCAGTGGTCCATCCATTTTCAGTTTTTTCTATATACCAAATGTCATAACCACCGAAACTCAATTCGTCACCAATCGCCACGGACTTTGAAGTGAAATAGATTTGATTACCATCATAAGAAAAAAAAGGGTAAATAGAATGTTCGAATTTTAATGCTTTGAAAAATTCTGGTTTTGTCCATTGTCCATTTACAATCTTTGTCGAAATAACATTACTTGGAAAACCGAAATCATCAAGAAAGTATGAAGTCCATAAAATATGATCACCCTCAAGTGAAAATGAGGGGAAGCTATGCTCATGCAATTCCGTTGAAACAATTTCAGGGGCAAAAATCTCAGGAATAAGTCCTGGCAACTTTTGATCAAGATATGGCCCTATTAAAATAGGGAATTCAGATTTATCCTTTGTCTCTTCATGAGGCATGCAGGATGACAGCAATATCAAGTGTGTTATGAGTATTAAAGTACTAATTATTTTGATTGGTTTCATACTTTTATTAAATGTTTGGTAACGTCAAGAGTTATAACTGAATCTAGTGTTTAGGGAGTTAAAAAGAGTGGCGTATCTGGTTGATTTGATGTTACCACGCATTATAAATAAGTCAGGACACCCATCACTTTTAGCAATGAGAGACATGCGTGTCTTCACTTTTACGATTCAGTCGTCTTTTTTAGGTGCTGGCTTTTTCGCTGGCTTGAAATCGCCGATCTGACCCTTGAGCAGGCAAATTGAAAAAACGGGGCATTTCTTACAACCTACCGCAAGGGCAACGGGGCAAAGTGTCATGGTGTTCTCCTAAAATCCAATTGTAATCTGATCCCTTCACGAATCATATACATTACCGGAGTTTGCCACGTGGGTTGGTTGGGTATTGTCGGAAATCTCCCTCTATTCGTGTCAGTTTTTACTCTGCCCCATTTATTCCTCATTGCTAAAAGTGATGGGTGTCCTGACTTTTCTTGTCTTGATTATTTATTGACTCTGACCCTAATTATTCGAAGCTACTTTTCGGCATAAATTCCGTTTAAAACCTGGCGCAATCGGGGCAACACACGCAGTTCGCTGAATTTGTCATCCTTGGCGTAACCTACGTAAACGGCAACCAGATCCCGGTCGGGGTTTATCAATAGTCCCTGTCCAGCCCAGCCTCCTTTGTAGATATCGTTGTTACTGAACACCAGATCCCATTGGTAGACATTGTGCTTGATGCCGCTCAGGTCCTCATCGGGTTCTGCATGACGAGCATTTTGCAGCAGTTCCGGGCGGCCTCCATTGAGAATCATATCCAGATAGCGGTCTGAGATCACCTGCTCATCGCTGACAATTTTATAGCTGGGGGTGAACAATAAGCCAAAACGGGCCATATCCCGTGGCTTGGCCAAAAAACCTCCAGTACTCAGGGCAATTCCGTAGCGGGCAGCATAAAATGCGGCGTCTCCTTCGGCGCCGATCTTATGCCAGTATTCCCTTGTCACGGCATCCTGAAAAGGCATATCCATGAGTTTCTCTACAATCCAGCTGAGAACGAAAGTGTTTGTTCCACTGTAATCAAAGCTCTGCCCCTGGGGTGCCCAGGGTCCGGAGCGCATTTTTGCCAGCGATTCATAGGGCGTATCCGGGGTGTCGGAAGTACGTACGGCGTCGTTCATGGAAGCTTCGAAATCGTAATAGCAGGTCCCTCTGGCGTAGTCGCCGTCGGAGCAGTCAACCCCCGAGGCCATATCCAGCACGTTGCGAACGGTGACGCCGGCAAAGTCTGATTCTTTGAGTTCGGGGAGATAAAATTCTACTGGCCTGGCGGTGTCGACAAGTCCACGATCCTCCAATTTGGCGATCAGCGAGGAGGCAAAGACCTTGGTGACAGACCACCAGATAGGCTTCTCGTATTCCCGCATACGTGGATAGTGCTCAAATACGATCATTCCCTGGTGCAGTATCACCACGCCCATTGCCGTGGATGCATCGCCGTCGAGGAAGTCGATAAAGCGGATGGGACCATCCGGGGTGTCCACCTTGAAGTTGTCTATTGCGGGATTGAGGTTGTAGGCCAGTTCGCGTACCGGACCATCGCGGTATACGGGGACAGTCGGGAACAACTGC
>PVMK01142979.1_pt1 | contig 30779 bp, 18 predicted proteins | sample 1853481 | NCBI WGS metagenome assembly PVMK01 (sample SAMN08533507, study PRJNA380276) | Marine sediment metagenome, whole genome shotgun sequencing project.
TCTTCTCCCGAAGTTACGAGTCTATTTTGCCTAGTTCCTTAGCCATGAATCTCTCGAGCACCTTAGAATTCTCATCCCAACTACCTGTGTCGGTTTGGGGTACGGGTACTTAATATCTAGTGTTTAGAAGGTTTTCTTGGAAGCCCTTAACCGCATTATCCACTCCACCGAAGCTTCGTGGTACTATCCTGATTCAGCAAGATCTGCGCATTTAACTACAAATCCTTTACCTACTCAGTTCAACGTACTATTCCGTCAGTACGCAGCGGGTTCATTACTCCGTCACTCCATCACAATATTAAGTAGTACGGGAATATTAACCCGTTGTCCATCGACTTCCCCTTTCGGGTGCGCCTTAGGCCCCGACTAACCCTCAGCTGATTAGCATCGCTGAGGAAACCTTAGTCTTTCGGTGGGCGGGTTTCTCACCCGCCTTATCGTTACTTATGCCTACATTTTCTTTTGTAATCGCTCCACCACACCTCACAGTGCGGATTCAACGCAAGATTACAATGCTCCCCTACCAATCCGCCAAAGGCGGAGTCCATAGCTTCGGTAATATGCTTATGCCCGATTATTATCCATGCTCGATCGCTCGACTAGTGAGCTGTTACGCACTCTTTAAATGAATGGCTGCTTCCAAGCCAACATCCTAGCTGTCAAAGCAATCGAACCTCGTTAGTTCAACTTAGCATATATTTTGGGACCTTAGCTGATGGTCTGGGTTCTTTCCCTCTCGGACATGGACCTTAGCACCCATGCCCTCACTGCTGATCAACATTTTATAGCATTCGGAGTTTGTCAGGAATTGGTAGGCGGTGAAGCCCCCGCATCCAATCAGTAGCTCTACCTCTATAAAACTTAAATCAACGCTGCACCTAAATGCATTTCGGGGAGTACGAGCTATTTCCGAGTTTGATTGGCCTTTCACCCCTACCCACAGGTCATCCAAAGACTTTTCAACGTCAACTGGTTCGGTCCTCCACTGTATGTTACTACAGCTTCAACCTGCCCATGGGTAGATCACTCGGTTTCGCGTCTACTACTCCTAACTTAACGCCCTATTCAGACTCGCTTTCGCTACGGCTCCGTATCTTAAATACTTAACCTTGCTAGAAACAGTAACTCGTAGGCTCATTATGCAAAAGGCACGCCGTCACCACATAAATGTAGCTCCGACCGCTTGTAGGCGTACGGTTTCAGGATCTGTTTCACTCCCTTACTTAGGGTTCTTTTCACCTTTCCCTCACGGTACTAGTTCACTATCGGTCTCTCAGGAGTATTTAGCCTTACCGGATGGTCCCGGCTGATTCATACAGGATTTCTCGTGTCCCGCACTACTCAGGATACCACTATCAATAACTTCGATTACCTATACGGGACTATCACCCTCTTTGGTCTGTCTTTCCAAACAGTTCTAATTCTCTTAGCATCGAATAACGTGGTCCTACAACCCCAAATTTGCCTAAACAAACCTGGTTTGGGCTAATCCGCGTTCGCTCGCCGCTACTTACGGAATCACTATTGTTTTCTCTTCCTCCGGTTACTTAGATGTTTCAGTTCACCGGGTTTACTCCTCCCGCCATAGGCGGGGGTGACATGCCTTCGACCTGCCGGGTTGCCCCATTGGGATATCTGCGGATCAACTCCTATGTGCTAATCCCCGCAGCTTTTCGCAGCTTATCACGTCCTTCTTCGTCTCTGAGAGCCTAGGCATCCTCCATACGCCCTTAATTAGCTTATTGTACTTTTTGCAGATCACATCGGGTAAAACCCAATGCAATCATGAACTCTTTTAATTTATTATTTTATAACTTAATAAATAACTTACGTTATCTATCTACTTATGATTATTTACGATATCATTATTATTCCAATATGTCAATGAACTTTGTGCCCCCTCCAACTCCCCAAAAGGGGAGAACCAGCATTCTGATTCCTCCCCTTTGGGGGAGGTTAGGAGGGGCGTTGTGGAGAATATCGGAGTCGAACCGATGACCTCCTGCGTGCAAGGCAGGCGCTCTAGCCAGCTGAGCTAATCCCCCATAATTCAGTATGAGTTATTAGTATGAGTTATCAGATTCTTAGTCTATAGTCAGTGTCTCGTTTTACGCAACACTCAACACTTAAAACTCAAAACTCAAAACTTCTCCCTCAACTTCTAAAATTTCCAGATCCCCATAATTGTCTTAAAGCCTAATGTCGTAATGTCTAACTTTCGACTTTAAACTTTTAACTTAAAAGTAGTCTCGGGCAGACTCGAACTGCCGACCTCTACATTATCAGTGTAGCGCTCTAACCAGCTGAGCTACGAGACTCTTTCTCATGGTAAATCCTTGTTCTTATAATAAAAAATTGACAGCTTAATAAAGTAAAACCTATTTTTCTGAAGACCTCCATCTCTTTCTCTAGAAAGGAGGTGTTCCAGCCGCACCTTCCGGTACGGCTACCTTGTTACGACTTAGCCCCAGTTACTAGTTTTACCCTAGGCAGCTCCTTTCGGTCACCGACTTCAGGCACCCCCAGCTTCCATGGCTTGACGGGCGGTGTGTACAAGGCCCGGGAACGTATTCACCGGATCATGGCTGATATCCGATTACTAGCGATTCCAGCTTCACGGAGTCGAGTGGCAGACTCCGATCCGAACTGAGATCGGTTTTAAGGATTCGCTCCTACTCGCGTAGTGGCTGCCCTCTGTACCGACCATTGTAGCACGTGTGTAGCCCAGGACGTAAGGGCCGTGATGATTTGACGTCATCCCCACCTTCCTCACGGTTTGCACCGGCAGTCCCGCTAGAGTCCCCATCTTTACATGCTGGCAACTAACGGTAGGGGTTGCGCTCGTTATAGGACTTAACCTGACACCTCACGGCACGAGCTGACGACAACCATGCAGCACCTTGTAAGTAGTCCGAAGAAAAGAATATCTCTACTCTATGCAACTTACATTTAAGCCCTGGTAAGGTTCCTCGCGTATCATCGAATTAAACCACATGCTCCACCGCTTGTGCGGGCCCCCGTCAATTCCTTTGAGTTTCAATCTTGCGATCGTACTCCCCAGGTGGGTCACTTATCAATTTCTCTTAATCACTGAAGCTTGCGCCCCAACAACTAGTGACCATCGTTTACGGCGTGGACTACCAGGGTATCTAATCCTGTTCGCTCCCCACGCTTTCGTCCATTAGCGTCAGTATACAGTTAGTAGACTGCCTTCGCAATCGGTATTCTATGTAATATCTATGCATTTCACCGCTACACTACATATTCTATCTACTTCACTATAACTCAAGACAATCAGTATCAAAGGCAGTTCCACAGTTGAGCTGTGGGATTTCACCCCTGACTTAATTGCCCGCCTACGGACCCTTTAAACCCAATGATTCCGGATAACGCTTGGACCCTCCGTATTACCGCGGCTGCTGGCACGGAGTTAGCCGGTCCTTATTCGTACAGTACCGTCAGCTATCCACACGTGGATAGGTTTCTTCCTGTATAAAAGCAGTTTACAACCCATAGGGCAGTCTTCCTGCACGCGGCATGGCTGGGTCAGAGTTGCCTCCATTGCCCAATATTCCTCACTGCTGCCTCCCGTAGGAGTCTGGTCCGTGTCTCAGTACCAGTGTGGGGGATCTCCCTCTCAGGACCCCTACCTATCGTCGCCATGGTAAGCCGTTACCTTACCATCTAGCTAATAGGACGCATACTCATCTCTTACCACCGAAGCTTTAATTATAGTGCGATGCCACACCATAATGCCATGGAGCATTAATCCAAATTTCTCTGGGCTATTCTCCTGTAAAAGGTAAATTGTATACGCGTTACTCACCCGTGCGCCGGTCGTCAGCATTCTAGTAAACTAAAACCTGTTACCCCTCGACTTGCATGTGTTAAGCCTGCCGCTAGCGTTCATCCTGAGCCAGGATCAAACTCTCCATCGTATAAACTATGTTTTTCCGACGAAGGTCTCAAAAAAATTTCTCGGTTAGATCTAAAAAAAATCCAAACAAGTGCTTTACTCTATTTTACGCTGTCAATCTTTCAATGTTTTCAATGAACTTCTCTATTCTAAAACAATTATCAGCTTATTAACCAATAATCATACGCTCCTATTTTCAACCTCATATCCAATCTCCCCCCAAAAAGCGCGTGCAAAATTACAACCCTTTTTTAATATAAAAAAATAAAAATATAATTATTTCCCTAAACAATATTCTATATCAAAGATGGTTATACGCTTCCCATTATTTTTGGGACAGCAAATGTAGTATAAATCGATAAAATACAAAATAAAATTGAAGTGAAAGTTATTAACAAATTAACAAGTAATAAAGACCAAGAAGCCTATTCATGCATAGAAAGTTGATTTTTAAAAACTTGCAATCTTTCTGCAAAGGAATAGGATGGTAAATTCAATACACTTATTGACTTTTTTAGGTCAAGTGCTGTTTTAAAAGGTCTTTTTGCAGGTAAGTTTAAAGCTGATGTCTCAATAGAATTAATATAACTTGGGTCCAAATCAAAGGTGTCTGCTATTTTCAACGCAATATCATAGATACTCATTAATTCATTACTTGATACATTATAGATACCAACAGCCCTATTCTCAATAGAAAGATAACAAGCCTCTGCCAGATCTTCTGCATAGGTTGGCATACGAAACTGATCCGTAACTACATTAATTTGCTTTTTATCTTCTAAGGAATTTTTTACCCAAAGTACAATATTGCTTCTATCATTTCTATCTACTACACCATATACTAATACTGTACGTAAGATAGTGTACTCAATATCAGCCGCGAGAATTATTGCTTCCGATCTTAATTTAGAGTTTCCATAATGGCTCACGGGATTAGCCTTATCCTCTTCTGTATAAAAGCCTTTTTTTTGTCCGTCAAAAATGAAATCGGTTGAAAGATGAATTAAATGGATGTGGTTTTTTTTACAAAGCGCTACTAAGACTGCAACTGCCTCAACATTGATCAAATCACATTCATCTTGTTTCAATTCACAGGCATCCACATTGGTCATGGCTGCCGTATTAATAATGTACTGTGGTTGAATTTTAGTTATGAGACGTTCAAGCCTGTCACTTTCAGTAATATCAATACTATAATAGGTATAACCTTCCGTATTTATCATTCGATTCTCACCTCTTGATAAAGCGTGTATTTCATAATTGTTTTTAGTCAAAAAAAGTTTAACCAACTTTTGACCTAATAAACCATTACTTCCTGTGATGAGTATTTTTTTTACCAATTTGTAATTTTAAACTATCAATTTATTAGTTAATTAAAAACCTGTCCTTTCCTGTCTTGCCATCAGGAAGGCGTCAGGTGGTTTCATTCATGCTCGTTTCACTTGTTCAACAATCAATATCAATTCATTTTTCCTTGATACAAAATGAAACAATCTGACCGTAGATTCCTGCTCGCGCTAAGCGAGAAAATTAAGCTGTTCAAGAAATTGCTTTTCCTTATCATAAATCTCAAATACAATGATGGTTAAAACAATAGATTGAGTTTTTTTATTTCTTCGGGTTTCCCTAAAACAATAATTTTAGAATGAGGAACCAACATGGTGTTAACTTCAGGATTTATAATATATTCCTTTTCAGGTGTTATAAACGCAACCACATTACATCCTGTTTTTTTCCGTAGATCTAAGTCAATAAGAGACTTTGATTGATATTCTTTTGGCAGATTCTCGATCAGAATTTCTTCTAAATTGGTCGAACTTTTTCCCTCAATGGAGAGTCTGTCAATAAATTCCATAATATCCGGCGTAACGACAAGCGATGCCATATGCGAACCACCAAGCTTATCAGGCATTATTACATTATCCGCTCCGGCTATTTTCAATTTATTGTAAGAGGAATCATTGGACGCTCTACTAACAATTTTACAATCTTCATTCAGTTGACGAGCGGAAAGTACAATATATAAATTGTTAGCATCAGAAGGTAAAGTTGCTATCAAACTAGCTGCTCTAACTATTCCTGCTTTAATTAAAATTTCATCATCCGTGGCATCCCCTTTTACACATAAAACATTGTTTTCCATTTCAATTTCCCTATAAAGGTCCGGGTCGTTTTCAATAATAACACATTGTCTGTTATAATATCCCAGTTTTGCCAGTGCTTGTTTACCATTCCTTCCATAACCACAAACAATAGTATGATTTTTAAGTTTATTGATTTTTTTTTGCACTTTTTTAGTCTTTAGTTCTTCCATCAGATTGCTATTAGAAATATAATCAGTGATTACAGATAGAATGTATCCGTAAAGACCTACACTTGTAAAAATAAGAATTATAGTAAATATTTTACCTTGAATATCAAGAGGATTTGCTTCTTTAAAACCAACTGTTGTAATGGTAATAACAGTCATGTAAAGTGCATCTATAAACTCATAATTTTCTATGGTCATGTACCCTAAAGAGCCTATAGAAATAAGAACCAACAGCAAGAGTAAGGCTGTATATATTTTCGATCTTATAAACTGAGTTTCTGCCATTAAATAATTTACAGATTGATTAATCAAAGGTCAAATACAGAACTTCTTTTGGTATATACCATATCCTTAAGACGTAATAAAAATGCCAATGTAAGATAAACACCAAAGGATAAACCAACGGTAAAGAAAGATATATAAATAAAAAACAAACGAACATTTGTCGTTCTTATTCCAAGTTTATCGGCAAAACGCGAAGAAACATCAAACCCTCTTAACTCAAAATAATGTCTTATAGAATCTATGAATTTCATTAACCAACAATTTAGACGCAATTTATGAATTTTAAAATTACGATACATCTTTAATCAATTATATAGTTTCAATTATCTAAATTTGCAATCTTTCCAAATAATCTATGGCAGAAAAACAAAAGTATATAGAAGTTTTAGGAGCACGTGTCCACAACTTAAAGAACATTGATGTAAAAATTCCACGAGAGAAACTTGTGGTTATAACCGGTATAAGTGGCAGTGGAAAATCCTCATTAGCTTTTGATACTATTTACGCCGAAGGACAAAGAAGGTATATAGAAACTTTCTCTGCTTATGCAAGGCAATTTTTAGGTGGTCTAGAAAGACCTGATGTAGATAAAATTGAAGGTTTATCCCCTGTTATTGCAATAGAACAAAAGACAACAAGCAAGAGTCCCAGATCTACTGTGGGAACCATTACAGAAATATACGATTTTTTAAGATTATTATATGCCAGAATTGGGGAGGCATATTCCTACAATACAGGAGAGAGAATGATCAGTTATAATGATGATCAAATTAAGGAACTTATACTAAATGACTTTCTCAATGAAAAAATAATCATTCTTGCTCCGGTTATTAAATCCCGAAAAGGGCACTACAGAGAGTTGTTTCAACATATTTCGAAACAAGGATTTGTGAGAGTTCGTGTGGATGGTGAGGTAAAAGAAATAGAGAGAGGCATGCAATTAGACCGCTACAAAACACATGATATTGAAATTGTAATTGATCGATTGTTGGTTGATGAAAAATCGGATAAGCGTCTAAGCGAAAGTATTGTAACGGCTATGTATCACGGCGATGAAAGCCTAATGGTGCTATCCGTCAATCAAGAGTTAGGAGAGAAGCCAAGATATTTCAGTCGAAATTTAATGTGCCCAACCACTGGAATTTCCTACCCCAAACCAGAACCCAATTCTTTTTCTTTCAATTCTCCAAAAGGAGCCTGTGAAAATTGTAACGGTCTGGGTAAAGTTTACGAAATAAATCCTGAGAAAATAATTCCTGACAAAAATTTATCTATAAAAAACGGAGCCATCGCTCCTTTAGGAGAGGAAAAGAGTTCTTGGATCTTTAAACAACTAAATTATATATCGGAAAAATATGAGTTCTCTTTATCAGATCCTATCAAAAATACACCCAAAGAGGCCCTGGATATCATTTTAAACGGAGGAAATGATAAATTTGAAATTGAATCGAAAGAGTTAGGGCTCTCGAGAAGCTATGAAATCGATTTTGAAGGAATTAATAACTTTATTTTTAATCAATTTAGAGAGAGCGAGTCCAGTTCGATTAAAAGATGGGCCAGAGGATTTATGGATGAAATCGATTGTCCCGTTTGTCACGGGTACAGATTGAAAAAGGAAGCACTTCATTTTAAAATAAATGACGTTTCTATTGCAGATTTATCTAAAATGGACATTGCCCAACTTTCGGAGTGGTTTGAGGGAATAACGGATAAATTATCTGAAATACAATCAAAAATCGGTTCTGAGATTATTAAAGAAATTAGAAGCAGAATTCAATTTATACTTGATGTTGGGCTCGACTATTTAGCCTTGAACAGAGGTTCCAAAACCTTATCGGGTGGCGAAGCCCAACGCATTCGTTTAGCAACACAAATTGGCTCAAAATTAGTTGGTGTACTGTATATATTAGACGAACCAAGCATTGGTTTACACCAGCGTGACAATCATAAATTAATTGAATCCTTAAAAAGATTGAGAGATCTGGGTAACTCTATTTTAGTTGTTGAACATGATAGAGATATGATGGTAACTGCAGACTATGTGATCGACATAGGACCGAAAGCCGGAAAACATGGAGGCGAAATAATCAGCAAGGGCACACCTGAGGAATTGTTAACTGGAAAAACTTTAACGGCTGCATACCTGAATGGCACAAAATCCTTTGAAATTCCGAAGAAAAGAAGAAAAGGAAATGGTAAAGAGATGGTATTAACCGGAGCTACGGGTCATAACTTAAAGAATGTTACGCTAAAAGTACCTCTGGGTAAACTGGTTTGTGTTACGGGCGTGTCAGGAAGTGGGAAGTCGACATTGATCAATGAAACGCTCTATCCTATTTTAAATCAACATATATATAAAGCAGTTAAAAAACCTCTACCCTATAAATCGATTAAAGGTTTAAAATACATCGATAAAATTATTGATATCAATCAAACTCCCATTGGAAGAACACCTCGTTCAAATCCCGCTACTTATACGGGAGTTTTTAGTGAAATCCGCATTTTATTTGCAAAAACTCCTGAAGCACAAATTAGAGGCTACAAACCGGGTAGATTTTCGTTTAATGTAAAAGATGGCAGATGTGAGACCTGTAAAGGTGGTGGTGTCAGGGTAATAGAGATGAATTTTCTGCCTGATGTTGAAGTTGAATGCGAAACTTGCCAGGGAAAACGATTTACTCGTGAAACATTGGAAATAAGATATAAGGGGAAATCGATATCCGATGTACTGAACATGACCATAGATGAGGCGGTAAGATTTTTCAAGAGTATACCAAAAATCTATCTAAAACTAAAAACTATCCATGATGTCGGTCTAGGATATATTACCTTAGGTCAACAATCCACTACACTCTCCGGAGGAGAAGCACAAAGAATAAAGCTGGCCGCGGAATTGTCAAAAAGAGATACAGGTAATACTTTTTATATTTTAGATGAACCAACAACCGGATTGCATTTTGAAGATATAAGCGTATTAATGAAAGTATTAAATAAATTAACGGACAAAGGAAATACAATAGTAATTATTGAACATAATTTAGACGTGATAAAATTATGTGACTATATTATTGATATCGGTATGGAAGGTGGGAGCAAGGGAGGTGCAATAATTTGCACAGGAACTCCTGAAGAAATATCAATGAACAGGACGAGTTATACTGCCAAATTCCTTAAAAAAAAGAATTATTTTCATAAATTGGCCCACCAATCAAAAAAAATAGATCAAAAGGCTGTAAAAAAATTACTATGACATCAAATAAAAAAAAATAAGAAGAAAGCTAGGGCAAAAAACTTGGAACGAAATTAAGACCAATGACTCATGGGCCATTTTTAAAATTATGAGTGAGTTTGTAGATGGCTACGAAAAATTAAGCAGGATAGGTCCATGTGTAAGTATTTTTGGTTCAGCAAGAACAAGGCCGGGAGATAAATACTATGAACTGGCGGAGAATATTGCTTTTAAATTAACACAACATGGATACGGTGTGATCACCGGAGGTGGACCCGGGATAATGGAAGCTGGAAATAAAGGAGCGAATAGAGGAGGAGGAGTTTCTGTTGGATTGAATATAGATTTACCTTTTGAACAAAATGACAACCCCTATATAGATAAAGATAAAAATCTCGAGTTTGATTATTTTTTTGTACGAAAGGTAATGTTTGTGAAGTATGCTCAAGGATTTGTAGCGATGCCAGGTGGGTTTGGCACGCTTGATGAGCTATTTGAAGCTATCACGCTCATACAGACGAATAAGATCGGAAAATTTCCAATTATTCTGGTTGGTTCCGAATTTTGGAATGGATTGATAGGATGGATTAAAAACACATTGCTTGAAAAATATAAAAATGCGAGTCCTAAGGATATTAATCTGTTTTCTATCGTTGATACGGATGAGGAAGTTGTAGATATTATAGACAATTTTTACAATAAACATCATCTAAGCCCTAATTTTTAGAGGTCGAGCATTTAATATAGATTCATAAATTGCGAAGAAATTATTACATATTTTTAATTGTGTTTCTTTTTGGTATCATAGGTTATGCACAAACCAATGAGATCCATATTGAAGCGGAATTAATTCCCGATACCAAGGAGATAATAATTGATCAGGAAATAATTTATTTTAACAATTCAGAAGACAGTCTCGACACGATCTATTTACATAATTGGTCAAATGCCTATAAGGATCGGCACACTCCTCTATCAATAAGGTTAATAGATAATTACGATAAAAGTTTATATTTCGCCAAAATTGATAAAAGGGGTTTTTCTAAGATCCAATCAATAGACCTTGATAACCAATCTACAACATGGAAAGAGTTAGAACATGCCATAGATATAGTAAAAATAATTCTATCTGAGCCTTTAAAACCGAAGGATTCTGCTATAATTAAGGCGCACTACGTAGTGAAAATTCCAATTGACAAATACACCGACTACGGTTATAAGCTCAATGATTTTAATTTGCGCTACTGGTACTTAACGCCTGCAGTTTATGATGGTAAGTGGCAATTAATGAGCAACTTAAATATGGATGATATCTACATGAATCCATCCAATTACAAAATAAATTTTAAGGTTCCACTAGGTTTTATGCTACACTCCGATCTAAATGAGAAAGCAGAAATAAAAGGTGATCATGTTCTGTTTCAATTAGCTGGCAAAAATAGAGTAGATATTGAGTTGAATATTCAATTACAAAATAATTTTTCCATATACAAAACGGATTCTCTGGAAATAATTACAAATTTAAAGAGTAAAAATTTAACTGAAAACGTCAAAACCGGAGTCCTTAATAGGCAGTTAGAGTTCATTAAAAAATATCTGGGAGAATACCCTAATAAAAAACTACTGGTAAATGATATTACTTATTTCAAAAATCCGGCTTATGGATTTAACCAATTACCAAAAAGATTTACTCCCTTTTCAGATGTTTTTGAATGGGATATTAAAATGTTTAAAGCCCTTACAAACAGGTATATTGAAAATACTATCATTGTAAATAAACGGAGTGATTATTGGGTGCCCGATGGTATTCAGATTTTTTTAATGATGGAATATGTCAGCAAATTTTACCCGGAAGTCAAAGCAATTGGAAATATTTCAAAGGTATGGGGTATTAAACGATACAATATAGCCAAGTTGGATTTTAATGAAAAATATCCTTTTGTCTATCAATTTTCAATGAGAAAAAATATTGATCAATCCCTTAAAACCGGTTCAGATTCTCTGTCGGTATTTAATTGGAAAATTGCAAACAAATACAAAGCAGGACTTGGCCTTAGATATGTGGATGAATTTATTGGTGACAGCATAATTAAGAATAGCCTGAACGAATTCTACGCTCAAAGCAGAGGTAAGCTAACAAATAGCGATCATCTAAATAAAATCCTGAAGGATCGTTCGCATAAGGACATTAACTGGTTTTTAAATGATTATCTTAAGACAACAAAAAAAATTGACTACACCATTAGCAAAGTCGAAAAACTTGATGATTCATTAAAAATTTATATAAAAAATAAAAGGAATTTTAGCGCTCCGGTAGCCTTATATGGATTAGATGACGATGCGATATTATTTAAACATTGGGTTGAAAATATTGATTCTACCACTACTATAACAATAGAAAAAGGTGATATTAGCAGATTATCTTTGAATTATGAAAATTTATATCCCGAATTAAATCTAAGAAACAACTGGAAAAAGGTCGATAAGAAATTATTCAACAGACCACTAAAATTTACTTTTTTTAAAGATGTAGAAAACCCTAATTACAATCAGATATTTTACAATTTATATTTTGGTTACAATTTTTATGATGGATTAATTTTAGGACCTGACCTGTATAATCAGGGGGACTTCAAAAAAAAATGGCTATTCCAATTAACGCCAAAGTATGGATTTAAAAGTAAATCAATAACCGGTTCTTTCTCTTTTGCCTATCAGCATTTACCTGAAGAAAGCATAGTTTACAGATATCGGGCCGGGATCGCGGGAGGCAACGGACATTACAATGAGGAATTAATTTTCAACAAATTAACTCCGTTTGTACAAATCGATTTTAAAAGAAAATCATTGAGAGATGTTGGTGGTAAATCATTTCTTGCACGGTATGTGATCGTAGATAAGGAAATTCCCGAAGTTGTTGAAAATGCAGAAATTTACAAATATAATGTGCTGGATCTAAGGTATGGGTATTCCCAACCCAACATCATCAATGATCTGAGATATTTTGCGGATTTCCAACTGTCTAATGATTTTAGCAAAATTTCACTGGATTTTCGATACAGGAAATTAACTGATAGTAATAGGCAATTTGATTTTCGACTGTTCTTTGGTGCATTTATTTTCAACAATACAGAAAGTGATTTCTTTAGTTTCGCCCTGGATAGACCAAGTGATTATTTATTTGATTACAACTATCTTGGTCGCTCGGAAACTTCAGGATTTTTAAGTCAGCAACTTATTATCGCCGAAGGTGGATTTAAAACAATATTCGAACATCAATGGGCAAACCAAGGGATGTTAACGACAAATTTCAGCATCGGTCTTTGGAGATGGATAGAGGCCTATGCAGATGCGGGTTTTATAAAAAATAAAAACCAAAACCCATATTTCAGGTATGATAGTGGTATCCGATTTAATTTTATTCACAATTTTTTGGAAATTTATTTCCCTGTACAATCCAGCTTAGGGTTTGAACCAAGCCAGTCGAATTACGCCTCAAAAATCAGGTATGTTATCACCCTGGATTTAAATAGAATTTACAATTTCATTAAACGAGGGTTCTACTAACCTGAATTCGATTATTAATAATTACCACAGAAACCTAATAAATAGTAAGACTTGTGCTAGAAATCATACAAAACTAATCGGTTAATTCAAGGGTTTTATAGTGTGAAGATTGCTGTTTATTAGGTTTTCTTTAAGGATTAATAGAAATTCTCAATATATTTCGTTATTTTTTTTTGAATTAACCCGTTAGTCCTTCTAAATAATTCCTTATCTACTGAGTTTTCTAATAACCGTGCGTTTTATTAATAATCGAACTCAGTCCATCAATGCGCAAGCTCATATTATCTATTTTGATAACTGTAATTTTTAGTTATATGATAGGTCATTAGTAATCAATTGTTGGTGAAAAACACCAACAATGGCTAAAAATGAAAGAAAAAACAGAAATATTACTGCTTGAATATCAGAACGTTGAGAAATTAGTTATATGATAGGTTACTAAATAAACCTTCAAAGGATGAGATAACATTTCCCTAAGTAAATTTCTTGAGCAAGACCAAATTATAATATCCTCTTCTCTTTCATAGAGTTAGGTTTCTGTTCAATTTCATTAATATTTTGTACATTTGAAAAATTCAACAAGACTTCTCGAAAATGATTAAATCTTCTCCTAAAGCTTCAAAAAAACTTTCATTTGATGAATTTAAAGAAGAGGTTTTAAGTGATTATAAAATTGCCATAACAAGTAGGGAATGCAGTTCGATAGGAAGGAGAGAAGTTCTTACGGGAAAGGCAAAATTTGGAATTTTTGGTGGAGGAAAAGAAGTGCCGCAACTAGCAATGGCCAAAGCGTTTCAAATAGGAGATTGGAGATCGGGATACTACCGTGATCAGACATTTATGATGGCTATTGGAGAGTACAATCCTCAACATTTCTTTTCTAGTTTATACGCACATCCTGATATCAATGTCGAACCTAATTCCGCTGGCAGACAAATGAATGGACATTTTGCAACCCATTCGCTAAATGAGGATGGAACATGGAAGGATTTAAGTAAACAATATAATGTAAGTTCTGATATTTCAACTACTTCAGGCCAAATGCCTCGTTTATTAGGATTAGCAGAGGCTTCTACAAAATTTAGAAAAATTGACTCTTTAAAAAACAAGCACCATTTATCTAATAATGGCAACGAAGTTGCTTGGGGTACAATAGGAAATGCAAGCACTTCAGAAGGTAATTTTTTTGAAACCTTTAACGCAGGAGGTGTTTTACAAGTCCCCATGGTAATAAGTATTTGGGATGACAATTATGGGATTTCTGTACCGGCGAAATACCAAACTACAAAAGAAAATATATCGGAAGTTTTGAAAGGCTTTCAGCGGGATGATACCAATAAGGGATACGAGATGTTTGTAGTTGAAGGATGGAACTATACACAGCTTGTGGATGTTTATAACAAAGCTGCTAAAATAGCCCGAGAAGAGCATGTTCCCGTATTGATCCATGTGAAGGATTTAACACAACCTTTTGGACATTCTACATCGGGATCCCATGAAAGATATAAGAGTGCAGAACGATTGGACTGGGAAAAGGAATTTGATTGCATAGCCAAGATGCGAGAATGGATCCTGCAATTTGAGTTGGAGGATCAAGAGGGAGGTCATTTTAAGTTTGTTAAAAATGAACAAGAGCTAATTAATATTGAGAAGGAAGTAAAAAAAGAGGTAAAGTTGGCAAGACGTTCTGCATGGAATGCTTATATCAATCCGATGCTTGAAGAAAGAGAAGAATTGTTAGCACTACTAACAAATGCCTCTGAAAAGAGTGAACATAAGATTTTTCTCGACAAACTAAAACGCGAATTGGCTGCTTTTGATGAACCATTGAGAAAAAATATTTTAACGATTGGAAGAAAATCTCTCATTTACCTTAGGGATGAGAATTTTGAAGAAAAAGAGAATTTACAAAAATGGATACAAAATTATCGCGCCATTCAACAACCAAAATACAGTTCTCATTTGTATAGTGAACTTCCTTCAAAGGCTACCAATGTAGAAGAAATTGAACCTACTTATGATGAAGAGACTGAGCTAGTAGATGCAAGAATTGTCTTAAGAGATAATTTTGAGACCATACTGGATCAGCAGGAAGAAGTATTAATATTTGGGGAAGATTCCGGGATGATAGGAGATGTTAACCAAGGACTAGAAGGCTTACAAAAAAAGTTTGGCGAAGAGAGGGTCTATGATACTGGCATTAGAGAGACATCTATCATTGGTCAAGGTATTGGCATGGCTATGAGAGGGTTACGCCCCATAGCAGAAATACAATACCTGGATTATTTGTTTTATGCCACGAGTGTAATAACGGATGATCTGTGTACTTTACATTACCGTACTGTGGGAAAGCAAAAAGCACCTTTAATAATAAGAACACGAGGACACAGATTAGAAGGGATTTGGCATTCCGGATCACAAATGGGTGCCATGATCAATATGTTCAGAGGCCTCTATTTTTTGGTACCAAGGAATATGACCAAAGCTGCCGGATTCTACAATACCTTACTTAAAAGTGACGAACCGGCCATTGTGGTTGAAAATCTGAACGGTTACCGACTAAAGGAACTTATGCCTAATAATTTAGGGACCTTTACTACACCTATTGGAGTTATAGAAACCGTAAAAGAAGGAAATGACATCACCATTGTTTCTTATGGTTCCACCTTAAGAATTGTAGAGGAAGCTTCTAAAGACCTGTCGCAAGTAGATATAGATGTAGAAATTATCGATGCGCAATCCCTTCTACCTTTTGATATAAATCACGACGTATTGACAAGTTTGGAAAAGACGAATCGATTGGTAATTATAGATGAAGATGTCCCGGGAGGAGCGTCTGCCTATCTTTTAGATCTAATTGTGAATAAGCAAAAAGGATATTACTATTTGGATAGTCAACCTACAACCATTACAGCAAAAGCACATAGACCGGCCTATGGAACGGATGGTGATTATTTTTCAAAACCCTCGATCAATGATGTTTTTGAAGGAGTCTATCAAGTGATGCACGAGGCAGATCCTGTAAAATATGAGAGCTTGTATTAAACAATTAATCACTCCCCTTATCCTAAAGTTATACTAAAAAACAACGATACAATAAAATATTCAACATTTTGTTATAATTTTGCATGATTAATTTATTTCTCAATACAGAGGTGAAAAAATAATAGTGAAGAAGATATTTTTATTTTTTGTGATCGGTACATTTTATTTCTCAACAGTTTCTTGGGAGGTTGACCTTGTGGAACATGATGTAGATAACGAAATCTCCAGCAGCTCTTCTTTAACAATGTATCATCAATTAAATAATTCAGATTTAAAATTTGAAGTTTTTGAATATGCCTTGAAAGGATATTTGAATTTAATTTCTCAAAACAAATTAGATAATACAAAATATCTCACCATTATAGACATGAATATGTCGGCCAATCTAAAACGTCTTTTTGTTATCAATATGGATGAGAAAAAAATTGAGCATCAAAGTATTGTTGCTCATGGCAGAGCATCCGGAAATGAATTTGCCAAAAATTTTTCCAACAAGATAAACAGCCATCAAAGTAGTATTGGATTCTACCAAACTGCGGAAACCTATTCAGGTAAACACGGCTTATCACTGCGACTTGACGGATTAGAATATTCAAATAGCAATGCACGAAAAAGGGCCATTGTTATTCATTCTGCAGATTATGTAAGTCAGAGTTTTATAAAAGAATTCGGAAGATTGGGGAGAAGTTTCGGTTGTCCGTCTTTACCGAAAAAGGATTATAAAGAAATTATCCAAAAAATAAAGGCTGGAAGTGCTTTATTTATTTATTCTTCAGATCAAGATTATTTAATTAAGTCTTCACTTGTCAGGGAAGTTTCATAAATCAATTTCTTTCACTACTTTATTAAAGTAAACTCTTATTTATTTCTTTAACCAAAAACGGACCTTCATATATAAACCCGGAAAAAAGTTGTATCAAATCCGCACCGGCGTCTAATTTTTCCTGTGCATCTTTTGCTGAATATATACCTCCTACTCCAATAATAGGAAAAGCTTTGTTTGATTTCTCTGCTAAAAAACGAATAACTTCCGTTGCTCTTTCAGTTAGAGGTTTTCCACTTAAACCTCCTGTTTCTACTTTTTTATTCGACTGGAGACCTTCTCTCGAAATTGTTGTATTCGTAGCAACAACGCCTGCTATTTTTGTTGTCTTTACAATATCAATAATATCCAATAATTGACCCTCTGTTAGATCCGGGGCAATTTTTAAAAGTATAGGCTTGGCTATCTTTTTTTTAAGATTCTCTCTTTGTAATGAATTTAATAGATTGGTAAGTGGTTCTTTTTCCTGTAAGTCTCTCAGATTGGGTGTATTGGGTGAACTAACATTTACCACAAAATAATCAACCACATCGAATAATGCTTTAAAACAAATTAAATAATCATCTACTGCATTTTCGTTAGGAGTGACTTTATTCTTTCCAATATTTCCACCGATAATTACATCAGAATTTCGTTTTTTTAATCTTTCCACTATGGCTTCTACCCCATCATTGTTAAAGCCCATCCTATTTATTATTGCTTCATCTTCCACCAATCGAAATAATCTTTTTTTCGGATTACCGGGTTGAGGTTTCGGTGTAACTGTTCCTATTTCAACGAAACCAAATCCATAGTTTTCAAATTCATCGAACAGAACCGCATTTTTGTCAAATCCAGCGGCAAGACCAACCGGGTTTTTAAAAGTAATTCCAAAAAGTTCTCTTTGCAATTTATTATCCCTGACTTGAAATATTTTTTTTGTAAAATATCCCATCAAAGGAATTTTAAAAAATAGCTTTAATGCAGAAAAAGTAAGGTGATGTACCTGTTCGGGATCAAAAGTAAATAGAATTTTTCTGATTAGAGGTTTGTACATGGCAAAATTCAAGATTATCTAATCTCCGCACTAAACTGTTCAATAAATGTTTGTTGGAGCTTATCCATGATCTTATCTATTTGTTTATCATTCAATGTTTTATTTTCATCTTGCAATACGAAACTCAAAGCATAAGATTTTTTACCTTCCGGCAATTTGTTTCCTGTATAAACATCAAATAGATCTACTTCCTTCAACAGCTTTCTTTCTGATTGAAAGGCTGTATTATACAGATCAATGAACTTTACATTCTCGTCAAGCAGTAGTGCCAGATCACGTTTAACTTCAGGGTACTTTGCCAGATCTGTTACTTTAATCTCTTTCTTTCCAACTTTCCTAAGAACATTATCCCAATTAATATCAGCGTAAAAGACTTCTTGTTTGATACCAAAATCTTTTAATATGTTCTTACTTACAGATCCAAACTCCGCTAGTTTTAATTTTCCGGTTTGGATTGATATTGCTTCCGAAAAAATATTACCATCCATAGCTTTCGAACGCAATTTATTTATTCCCAATCTCTCAAGAAATGTTGTAAGCACTCCTTTAAGATAAAAGAAGTCGGACGATTGACTGATAACGTTCCAATTGCTCTTCTGAATATTTCCAGAAACCATTAGAGATAGATGTTTTGGCTCTTGGTATCCTTTTTCTTGACGATGATAAGTACTGCCAAACTCAAAAAACTTAAGGTTATTATTTTTTCTATTGATATTATAGTTAACTGACTCCAATCCTCCAAACAACATGGACTGACGCATTACAGATAAATCGGAACTCAAAGCGTTAAGCATTACAACATTTTTTTTCTCCTGCTGCACGGTATATTTCTCCATATAGTCAGGCTTTGTTAATGAATTAGCCATGGTCTCATAAAACCCTTGCGATATCAGAAAATTAGCTGCAATATTTTCAATTTTATCCTTGGTTACGCCCTTCACATTTTCAATAGAAGTGATTAATTTTTTAGGTATGATAACATTATTATAGCCATAAACTCTCAAAATTTCTTCTACTATATCTGCCTCTCTGGTAACATCTACACGATATGAAGGTATTGTCAATCCTAAACCTGATCTTGTTTGATTATTTATTTTGATGTCAAGGGAGGCTAATATATTTTTTATTGTTTCCTGAGGTATTTCTTCTCCGATTAATTTATGTATCCTGTCATAAGATAAATGGACTTGAAAATCTTCAATTTTATTCCGATAAATATCTGTGATATCCGACACGACAGTGCCGTCTGCTATTTCACTAATTAATATTGTTGCACGTTTTAAAGCAAAAACAACGGCTTCAGGATCTGTACCTCTTTCAAATCTGAACGATGCATCTGTATTCAATGCATGGCGTTTTGCGGTTTTGCGAATAGATACAGGATTAAAATAGGCACTCTCCAAAAATATTGTTGTCGTATCCTCAGTAACTCCTGTTTCTTCGCCGCCAAAAACACCTCCAATACACATTGGGTTGTTATCTCCATCACATATCATGATATCATCCCTGTGTAACTCTCTTTCTACTCCATCCAGAGTTTTAAATTTTGTCCCTTGCGGCAAATTTTTTACAACAATTTTATTCCCACCAATTTTATCCGCATCAAAAGCGTGCAGGGGTTGTCCCAAATCGTGTAATATATAATTAGAAATGTCAACTATATTATTGATAGGTTTCAAACCGATAGACAGTAACTTTTCACGAAGCCATTTTGGTGATTCTCCCACCTTTAAATCCGTAATCACTATACCTGCATATCGTGGCACTAATTTATTATTAGTTACCTCCACTTTCATTTTATAGGTACGTTCGTCAATGTGAAAGTTACTTACCGGTGGTGTAATCAGTTTTTTCTTTATTCCTTGTTGCTGTAACAATCCAGCATGAAGATCACGAGCTACCCCTAAGTGACTCATGGCATCTGCTCTATTTGGAGTTAATCCAATTTCAAAAATATGGTCTGTTCTGATATCAAATAGCTTCGCTGCAGGAGTACCATTTTCTACTTCAGAATCCAATACTAAAATTCCATCATGGCTTTTTCCCAATCCCAACTCATCTTCAGCGCAAATCATTCCAAAACTAGATTCTCCTCGGATCTTTCCTTTTTTTATTGTAAAACTTTCACCGTCCTCTGCATATAATTTTGTTCCAATTGTCGCTACCGGCACTTTTTGTCCTGCCTTAACATTCGGTGCTCCACAAACAATTTGAACCGGATTACCAAAACCCAGATCTACGTTAGTGATTTTTAATCTATCCGCATTAGGATGCTGAACACACGACATTACTTCTCCAACAACCACGCCTTTTAAACTCCCCTTAACGGTTTCAAAGGTTTCAATACCTTCAACTTCCAATCCTAAATCGGTTAAAATTTTACCAACTTTTTTAACTTCTAAATCAATTTTTAAAAATTCTTTAAGCCAGCTATATGATATTTTCATCTGTTTGCTTTTATTGTTTTTTAAATTTCAGATGTTCCCGAAACCTCTTCATTGATGGTTAACAGAATTATTCAACCAAAAAGAATTTATCATTTTAATTCTATCGGTTTCATTATCTCATTTTTGAGCGATGCAAAGATAACCATTTGTAAGTTCTAGCAACAAAAAGACATATAAGAAATTTAAGAAAATATTTTTTTAAAATCTCATTAAAATCCCTATTTTGCAGATATAATATTATTTTGAATGTCTAAAGAAATAAAACGATTATTTGATTTTGCCTATCACCAGCTGAAAAATCACAATTTAGAAAAGTCACTGGTCTCAAAAAGCAGTGGGGATTGGGTGGCAACTTCTTCAAAAGAATTCATTGATAAGGCAAATGCAATAAGCAGGGGTTTATTGCGCTTGGGTATAAAACCGAAGGATAAGATCGCAGTCATTTCTTCATCAAATCGGACAGAATGGAATATATTAGATGTTGCGATCTTGCAAATAGGAGCGTTAAATGTGCCCATTTACCCAACAAGTTCTAAAGAAAATTACGAGTATATTTTTAATCATGCGGAGGTTGTTCTTTGTTTTTTATCTGATGAGGAAATTTTTGAAAAGGCGAACGCTATAAAAGCTAATGTCGCAACTTTGAAGGAAATTTATTCTTTTGAGGATATAAAAAATTGTAAAAACTGGGAGGATGTTGTAAACTTAGGTGATGATTTATCCAATCAGGCTGAAGTAGACGATCTAAAGGACGCTGTAAAAGCGGATGATTTGGCTACTATTATTTACACTTCAGGAACTACCGGAGTACCAAAAGGGGTTATGTTATCGCACAATAATGTGGTAAGCAATGTTATTGATAGCAACCCGAGGCTACCTATAGCACAAGGAGAAACCACTGTATTGAGCTTCTTGCCTGTTTGTCATATTTTTGAGAGGATGTTGCATTATCTATATATCTACAATGGCATAACCATTTATTATGCAGAATCGATAGAGAAAATATCCGAAAATATAAAAGAGGTCCAACCTAACTTTATGAGCGTTGTACCTCGTTTACTAGAAAAAATATACGACAGTATCATTGCCAAAGGCACAGAGCTAACTGGAATTAAAAAAATGTTGTTTTTCTGGGCTGTAGAATTAGGATTGAAATACGAGCCCTATAAAGGCAATGGATGGTTGTATGAAAAAAAATTAGCCCTAGCGAATAAATTGATTTTTAGTAAATGGCGCGAGGCTCTTGGAGGTAAATTAACAACCATGGTTTGTGGTAGTGCAGCTTTACAGCCTCGATTGACAAGAATTTTCGCTGCTGCAGAAATGCATGTTATGGAAGGGTATGGTCTTACAGAAACTTCACCTGTTGTAACGGTTAATATGTACGATAACAGATTTTTTAAAATTGGATCTGTTGGAAAAGTAATTGACCATGTTGAGGTTAAAATTGCGGAAGATGGTGAAATTTTGGTAAAAGGACCAAATGTCATGCAAGGCTATTATAAGGACCCTGAAAAAACCGCTTCGGTTATGACGGGTGATTATTTTCACACGGGGGATAAGGGTGAGATTGATGCGGAAGGGTTTTTGATGATCACCGGCAGAAAGAAAGAAATTTTTAAAACTTCCGGTGGTAAATATATTTCTCCGGTTCTCTTAGAAAATGAAATGAAGGAATCCCGGTTTATTGAACAAATTTTAGTGATTGGTGAAGGTCAGAAAATGGCTGCAGCTATCGTACAACCTAATTTTGATTTTGTGAAAAATTGGGCCAAGATCCATAAGGTTGACATCGGTGAATCCCTTGAGGACTTAGTCAATAACACGGCGGTTCAGGAAAGGATCTGGGAAGAAATTGAAATTGGAAACAAAAATTTTGGAAAATGGGAAACCATAAAAAAAATAGAGCTCACACCAGATATATGGTCGATCGAACTTGATCTGCTAACGCCTACCTTTAAGCCAAAGAGAGAGACAATCCTCAAGCGGTACAAACATTTATATAATAATATTTATAATTAACTTAAACTGATTTTCAGAGAGATCTCATGGAACACTTTATAGTATCCGCAAGAAAATATCGTCCACAAAAATTCGCCGATGTAGTTGGTCAAGAGGCTATTACCAATACTTTGGAGAACGCTATAAAAAATAATCATTTGGCACAAGCCTTGTTATTTACCGGTCCCAGGGGTGTTGGAAAAACAACTTGTGCAAGAATATTGGCAAAAATGATCAACCAGGAAAGTACGGTAGAGCATTTGGAAGATGAAGATTTTGCCTTTAACATATTTGAGTTGGATGCTGCCTCAAATAACTCGGTAGACGACATCAGAACTCTGACCGATCAGGTTAGAATACCTCCGCAAACAGGAAAATATAAAGTATATATAATCGATGAGGTACACATGCTGTCGCAATCAGCATTTAATGCCTTTTTAAAAACATTGGAAGAACCGCCGGCGCATGCTATATTTATTCTGGCAACTACAGAGAAGCATAAAATAATCCCTACAATTTTATCCCGATGTCAAATATTCGATTTTAAGCGAATTGGAGTTATCGATATAAAAAATTACTTACATAAAATTGCTAAAGTAGAAAACGTCACTGCGGATGACGATGCACTCCATATCATTGCCCAAAAAGCAGATGGTGCCTTGCGTGATGCCCTTTCCATATTTGACAGGGTGGTCAGCTTTTCAGGAAATAATTTAACAAGAGCAGCGGTAACTCAAAACTTGAATGTATTGGATTATGATGTTTACTTTGGCGTTACCAAATTGATCCTGGAGAATAATATACCTCAAGTATTATTACATTTTAATACCGTATTGGACAGAGGTTTTGACGGCCATCATTTTATAAGTGGTTTGGCATCGCACTTTAGAGATCTATTGGTGGCAAAAGATGCAGATACAGTGACTTTATTAGAAGTAGGTGACAGCGCAAAAAAACAGTATTTGGAACAGGCTCAGGGAGCTGATCTTAAATTTTTGTTAGAAGCGATAGATCTGGCCAACGATTGCGATTTAAAATACAAAACAAGTAAAAATCAGCGTTTACTGGTAGAACTCAGCCTTATGAAATTGGCTTCGATTACATTTGATAAACAAAAAAAAAGTCTAAACATTTTATAATTCCTGCGGCCTACTTTTTATCTGCTACAATTGAAGAAAAACTTGACATTCCAGAAGAAATAATTAAAAATCCTCCTGTCAAAGTCGCATCCCCGGTCTTTGCGGAAGAGAAAAATTCAGAGTACAAAAAAACAGAGATTATTGTTATCGAAGAGAAGGAGCCGGTAATTTCAGAACCACCAAAAATTAAGCTTAAAAATGCTACTCGAAGAAAATCTGCATTATCTATATCGAGTATAGAAAGAGATAAAATAGAAAAAGAGAATTTTAAAAACAAACAGAAAACAGCAAAGGGCCTAGAAAGATTACCACAAGAAACCTTCAGCGAAGAAAAATTCATGAAAGTCTGGCGTGCTTATATTGAAACTCTTCATGGGAATGGAGAGAAAATTTTCGCCTCTCTTTTAAATTCAGATACACCTAAAATAGAAAACAATTTGATTGTCATTACCTATCCTAATCAAATGATGAAGGCGGAATTAACAAAGGTAAAATCAAAAGCAATAAAGCATCTACGAAAAGAACTAAACAATTATGATCTGGATTTTAAAATAATTGTGAATGAGGAAAATGAGAAGAATTTTGCCTATACGCCACAAGAAAAATACGACTTTTTGAAAGGTAAAAACAAATCGATTATTACCCTGAAAAAAACCTTTAATTTGGAACTTTAAATTTAGTTATTCAAATTCATTTGCTATTTTAGCCAAAATAAACTCTTGAATTTGGAATTAAATACGTTTCTTATATACATAATTGGATTTTTGTTTGTTGCTATTGCAGCCAGCCAAATTGCAAAAGTATTCCAAAAAATAAAGTTCCCACTAATTACAGGATTCATAATTACCGGACTTATTGCTGGTTCATCAGTTCTAAATTTCATTACCCCAACGGCTGTACACGATTTGAATTTTTTAAATGAAATAGCTTTGGCAATAATCGCATTTTCAGCTGGGGCAGAGTTGTATTTAGATGACTTGCGCAGTAGATTAGAAAGCATCAAATGGATGACCATCGGTCAATTAGTGATCACCTTTGTTTTAACAAGTATTGCTGTTTTTTTCTTGGCCGACAGAATTCCTTTTATGACAGAAATGAATACGGCTTCCAAACTTGCAGTGTCCATATTATTCGGAACCATTTTTGTTGCCAGATCCCCATCCTCCGCCATCGCAGTTATTAATGAAATGCGTGCCAACGGCCCTTTTACCAAAACCGTTATGGGAGTGACTGTAATAAAGGATGTTTTGGTAATTGTCCTGTTTGCCATGAGTTTTTCCATTGCCAAAGCCTTGATCAATGGAGAAGAAATGGGAATCTCATTTATTGTGATTTTGGCTACAGAATTAATTATTTCTTTTTCAATTGGATATTTAATTGGTAAAGTTTTAGAAGTTCCTTTTTTATTAAATGCCAACAGTAAAATCAAGGGTATTGCTATTATTTTAATTGGATACAGTGTTTATATTTTTTCGCATTATATTAAAGCGAATTCTGTAATCTGGTTGCATCACGAAGTAATTTTAGAGCCTCTATTAATGACCATTATTGGTAGCTTTGTACTTACGAACTATAGTAAACACCGTATTGAGTTTAGAGAGATATTAGAAGAAATTAGTCCAACCATTTATATAATTTTCTTCACCCTTACGGGAGCTTCTTTATCTTTTCAAACATTAATGAATGTTTTCGGTATAGCCGTGGCTTTATTTTTCTTACGATTATTTACTATGTTTCTGGGAGGCATATTTGGTGTTACAGCAGTAAAAGATCCAAAAAAATATACATTTATTGCATGGATGCCTTATCTCACCCAAGCGGGGGTCGCTCTTGGTCTGGCAACTATAGTTTCAGAAGAATTTGCAGTTTGGGGTCATGAGTTTGAAACTATTATAATTGCTATTATTGTAATTAATCAATTGGTTGGCCCTCCTCTGTTTAAATGGACGCTTAACTTTGTCAAGGAAAGTCATTTACGCGCTAAAATGGAACCTCTTCAAAGCACACGGGATGCAATTATTTTTGGTATTGAAAATCAATCTATCGCTCTTGCAAATCAACTACAAAAAAACAATTGGAAATCAAGACTGGTATCTCTGGAAAAATTTGACACAGACGGGTCTCATGATTTTGAGATCATTGATAATTTTATTCCTTCACTTAAAAATTTTAAAAAGCTTGAATTTGACAAAACCGAAGCAGTGGTTCTGATGCTTTCCGATGAGGTAAATTATGAACTTGCAGAATTCATTTATGAAAATATTGGCATCAAAGATGTTATTGTTCGCCTAAACAATCGAGAAAATTTTGAAAAATTCCATAAGTTAGGAGCTCTCATTATTGAACCTATGACGGCAATGGTGAGCTTACTGGATCATTTTGTAAGATCGCCAAATGCGGCGTCTTTGCTGTTGGGCATGGATGAAGGCCAGGACACAATGGATATTGAGATCAAAAACAGAGATATTCACGGACTTAGAATTAGGGAATTGCGATTACCTACTGATATTATTATTTTATCCATTAAACGTAAAGGTCAGTTACTAATTACACACGGTTATACCCGTTTAAGAATTGGCGATGAAATTACGTTGGTTGGAAGCCCAAAAAGTCTGGAATCTATAAAATTTAAGTTTGATACCTAATATTTTACGATCTTTGTATCTAAATTATATTGAATATGTTAGGACTTAAATTCGAGACTGAGACCTCATGGGCTGAAATTGCAAAAGATGATTTGAAGCAAATTTTAACAGACCATGCTTTCGCAGAACAAAAGGCAGCTTCCAATGCTGTGTCTATCATTATAAATTATTCTGAAGAAACCGAAATGGTAAAGGCAATGAGCGATATTGCCATTGAGGAAATGGAACATTTTAGAATGGTCCACAATCTGATGATAAAGCGAGGAATGGTTTTAGGCAGAGAACAGAAAAATGACTATGCTAAACATTTGCATGGTTTCTTTATTAAAACCAAGGATAGAACGGACGCGCGCATTCAACGACTACTGATTGCAGCACTAATAGAGGCCAGAAGTTGTGAGCGATTCAAAGTATTTTCTGAGAATTTAGAAGATCGAGAATTGTCTGATTTTTACAAAGAATTGATGGTCTCTGAGGCAAATCATTATACTACCTTCCTCGGTTTTGCCCGACAATATCAGGATAGAAAAATAGTAGATGAAAAATGGCAGGGACTTTTGGATTATGAAGCAGAGTTTATGAAAAAAAGAGGTGTAAAACCCAAAGTTCATGGATAATAGACCTCTTTTCACATCAACTAATTAAATAAATTTTATTTAAAAAACTCTATGCTTAAAGGATAATTAGGCATTTCGCCATTGTTGGCTTTTATAGCATTAATAATTGGAAATATCAAACAGGCAAAACCAATTAAGATCAATCCCAATAAACCTAATCCGATCAACAATATTAATGGTATACAAATAATGGCATAAACAAACATGCTTAGTTGAAAATTCATTATTGCTTTACCGTGTTCATCCATATCATAGATCTTGTCCTTATTCACGATCCAAATAACCAATGGCACTATAAATCCTCCGAAACCGGATACCAGATCCAACAACTGGCTTAAATGTGTAAGCATTAAGGTTTGTTTGTCTTCTCTCATTATTTTTTTTTATAGGACGCAATTGTATACAGTTTGTTACAATGGTCCCAATTATTATATCTTGCGTAACTTCGCAAAATAATTTCTTAACGAATGCATAAGAACTACGCGGTCAAGAATGACACAATCATAGCCCTTGCTACTTCATCCGGTATTGGAGCAATTGCTGTAATACGTCTTTCCGGAATAAAATCGATTACAATAGTCAATCGCTTTTTTAATTCAAAGTTTGGCTCAAAAGATCTGCTAAAAGTAAAATCACATACAGTTCATCTCGGAAACATAATTGAAAATAAGAATATTATTGACGAAGTACTCGTATCTGTTTTTAAAGCTCCAAATTCATATACAGGAGAAAATGTGGTTGAAATTAGCTGTCATGGCTCAGTCTATATACAAAAGGAAATTCTACAATTATTCTTAAAAAGTGGGGTTCGTCATGCCGATCCCGGAGAATTTACACTGCGCGCATTTATCAACGGAAAAATGGATCTAAGTCAGGCTGAGGCTGTAGCCGATCTTATCGCATCAGATTCAAAGGCCTCCCATCAAATTGCCATGCAGCAGATGCGAGGCGGTTTTTCCTCAGAAATTGCTTTGCTTAGAGAGCAACTTTTAAATTTTGCATCGCTTATTGAATTAGAGTTGGATTTCGCTGAGGAAGATGTGGAATTTGCAGACAGACAGCAATTTCAAGAATTAATTAGTAAGATCAGTTCTTTTTTAAAACGATTGATCGATTCCTTTGCATTAGGTAATGTATTTAAGAATGGGATCCCAATTGCTATTGTGGGAGAGCCAAATGTTGGAAAATCGACCTTGCTCAATGCACTTTTAAATGAAGAAAAGGCAATCGTTTCAGAAATTCCGGGAACGACCAGAGATGCAATTGAGGATGAAATTATAATTGATGGTGTAGCCTTCAGATTTATAGATACTGCCGGCATTAGAGATACTGTAGACATTGTTGAAAGCATCGGGATTCAAAAAACCTTTGAAAATATTGAGAAAGCGCAACTTGTATTGCATCTGGTGGGTGCAAACAAGATAAAAGAAGAAAGGAAAAATAAAGTAGATTTTAGTGTTTTTGGTGAAATACAAGAATTAAAGAATAAATATCCAAATAAAAAGATCCTTACAATAATTAATAAAGTTGACTTGCTCTCGGACCGAGAAAGCACTGATCTCAAAACTATGAACTCAGATTTACTTTTCCTCTCGGCCAAAAACAAAACCGGAATAGACAGTTTAATAAAAAATCTAACCGATCTTAGTAATATTGGTATTTTGAGCAATAATGAGACTATTATAAGTAATTCACGTCATTTTGAAGCACTTAATAAGGCCTTAAATTCCCTTCAAGAGGTGCAAAAAGGATTGGATAACAATATTCCTTCTGATCTGTTTGCTATTGATATCCGTCAGGCCTTGTATCACCTGGGTGAAATTACAGGAGAGATCACAACTGAAGATCTTTTAGGGAATATCTTTGCTAATTTTTGTATCGGTAAGTAACCAACCAAAACAAGCATAACTAAACATGTAATAATAAACAACAAACTACTCTATATTAATAATATACGATTATTAACTTCATATTTATTTAGTTTTATTCTTTGTTTGTTTTGTACCTTTTTGTACCTTTACTGTACCTATAAAGATGAGGTACAAAATAATAAGTAATTATTAGTTTTATTTGGCACTTATTTATACTTAATGATATTTATATAATCCTATTTACACTTAAATATGAGTTCTAATATTGAAATTCAAAGAATTTGCAAATACTGTAATAATGTTTTTATAGCAAAAACAACAGTTACTAAATACTGTGGAAATTCATGTGCAAAAAAGGCTTATAAAGCTCGTATAAGAAATGAAAAAATTGAAGCATCTAATACTGAAACTTTACGAATACTAAACAAGCCTATTGAAGAACTGAAAGCAAAAGAATTTCTAACTGTGCGTGATACGGCGAAACTTTTAAATTGTTCAATTCGGACGACTTATCGTTTAATCGAAAATGGCACAATTAAGGCTAAAAACCTTGCAGAAAGGAAAACCCTCGTTAAACGAACAGATATTGATAAACTTTTTAATTAATAAGTTATGACAACTAAAGTAAAACTTCGAAAAAAACCAATATCAAAAAATAGACATAGTTTGTATCTTGATTTCTACCCACCAATCCCACACCCTAAAACAGGAAAACCTACCAGAAGGGAATTTTTAGGGTTATATCTTTTTGATAAGCCAAAAACCCCATTTGATAAAGTACACAATAAAGAAACTTTACAAATTGCTGAAAGTATAAGACAAAAAAAAGATAACCATTTAAATAAACCTGAAATTTACTCAGCTTTTGAAAAAGAGCAATTAAGATTAAAAGAAATGGGTGAACAAAACTTTATCGATTATTTCAAATTATTAATTGATAAATTGAATGGCTCGAACAAATCCAGTTGGATATCTACCTTAAAATATCTTGAAGTTTTTGTAACCCAAAGAAATCAAGACACTATAAAATTCGCAGAACTTAATGAAAAGTTTTGTAATGATTTTAAATACTATTTGTTGAACACAAAGAGCTATAGAAGTGATAAATTAAAACTGTCACAAAATTCAGCTTATTCATATTTTAACAAATTTAAATCTTCTCTTAAACAGGCTTACAAAGATGGTTATCTTCAAAAGGATTTGAACTCCAAAATAGAATCAATCAAAGTCGTTGAAACAAGAAGAGAGTATTTATCTCTTGAAGAACTTAATAGATTAGTTGATACACCTTGTAATTATCAATTATTAAAACGCGCAGCTTTATTCTCAGCTCTCACAGGTTTAAGGTTTTCCGATATTCAAAAACTATTATGGTCAGAAATTGAGTATATCAAGGGGGACGGTTATTATATTAATTTTGAGCAGAAAAAAACAAAAAACATTGAAACCCTTCCTATATCTGAACAAGCATATAATTTATTAGAACCTAAAAACAAACTTCAATCTAATAAAGTGTTTGAAGGATTGAAATATTCCGCATATCATAACAGACATCTTCATCAATGGATAGGAGCTGCTGGTATAACCAAAGCAATTACTTTTCATTGTTTCCGTCATACATATGCTACTCTACAATTGGCTAATGGTACCGATATATACACCGTTTCAAAAATGCTGGGACATCGTGAATTGAAGACTACTCAGATTTATGCCAAAATAATTGACAAAACCAAGCGAGAGGCTGTTGACAGAATCAAATTAAAACTATAAAGAATATGGATTACTTAAACATTGTTTTGACAGGTTTCTTTACTAAAAAAAAGTTTCTAACAAGGCATTTTATTAGG
>PVMK01123842.1_pt1 | contig 30768 bp, 32 predicted proteins | sample 1853481 | NCBI WGS metagenome assembly PVMK01 (sample SAMN08533507, study PRJNA380276) | Marine sediment metagenome, whole genome shotgun sequencing project.
TTAATTTCTGTCACAATAATTTCATGAACTACACATTCTTCAGGATTTAGGTTTTTTATAATACAACCATTCAGAAATAAAGAAAAGGAAAATAATAAGATAAATTTTTTCATAACCAGGATACGTTAATAATATAATTCATCAGTTTGTAAATTTAAGAATCGTTGAGTTGCAAAAAAAGTACTTATCCAAGTTATAAAAACTCCCATAAAAAAAATAAAAGAAAACAATGCAATAAGTAAAATCTTATCCTCAATTAATTGTAATTCTGAAAAGCTTTTGTTGAGATAATATAAAACCATTCCCATACCCATCATAGCTATTAAAGACCCAAGCATGCCCAATCTGATACTTCTCCATATAAATGGGCGACGAATAAATTGTTTGGTTGCGCCTACCATTTGCATGGTTTTAATAGTAAATCTCTTTGCATATACAGAAAGACGGATAGAACTGTTTATCAGCAACACTGCTATAAATAAAAAAACACTGCTTACAACAAGTATCCAAAAACTAATCTTCTTTACATTTTCTGTGAGTTTTGCAATCAAGGGTTTGTCGTATACCACATCATCTACAAAATCTTTGTTATTAATTTCGGTTGTGATTTCCTCTATTATTGAGGGTGTTACGTATTCGGCAATTAAATGGACGTCGATGCTATTTTGTAGTGGATTATAACCGAGGTAGTCGATAAAATTTTCACCAATGGTTTCGCTATGTTCTTCGGCTGCTTGTTTTTTTGAAACAAATTCAGCAGACTTTACATATTCTGCTAATGCCAAACTTTGTTTAAGTTGTGTAATCTCCACTTCTTTAGCATTATTTTTTAAAAAAATTGAGATGGAGATTTGTTCTTTAAAGTAATCGGCAACTCTTTTTGAGTTCAATACCAATAACCCTAATAATCCCAGTAAAAACAATACTAACGAAATACTAATTACTACTGAAAAATAAGAAGATATCAATCTGCGTTTTTGGTATTTCTCAAAGGAAGAGGTCATAAACGAATATTAGTTTTGAAAGGTAAAAATACAAATATTTTAAATTTTAAATGAGTTTTTTAAATTTCAATCCCATACCGAAATTTCGGATTTTAGCAAGATCAAAACCTGATCCCAACCATAGGATTTTAGTAATTTAATTATTTGTTGTTTATTAGAAACGATTAATCTTTTGTCTTTCGTACAATACTCTTAAATTTGCGCCTGTCTACCAAAAAGGTGGGTATTCCTGAAAATGAAATCATGAGTAAATATCACTTTAACGATATAGAAGCCAAATGGCAAAAATACTGGGCAGAAAATCAGACATTTAGAGCTGTAAACAAAAGCGATAAAGCCAAGTATTATGTGTTAGATATGTTTCCTTATCCTTCTGGTGCTGGTTTACATGTTGGTCATCCCTTGGGTTACATTGCCAGTGATATTTATGCCAGATATAAAAGACACAAAGGTTTTAATGTATTACACCCACAGGGTTACGATTCATTTGGACTGCCAGCAGAACAATATGCTATTCAAACAGGGCAACATCCTGCAAAGACCACTAAGGAGAATATTGCAAGGTATAGAGAACAATTAGATAAAATTGGGTTTTCATTCGATTGGAGTAGAGAGGTACGTACTTCAGATCCAGATTATTACAGATGGACACAATGGATTTTTATACAATTATTCGAATCTTGGTATTGTGACACTCATGAGCAATCCTTTCCTATTTCTGATTTGATAGATATTTTTGAAGAAGAAGGAAATGCAGGTCTAAATGCTAAATGTGGTAAAAAAATAGCGGAATTTTCTGCTGATATGTGGAATGGCTTTTCAGAAGAAAAGAAACAAAAAATACTATTAAATTATCGTCTTACTTATTTAGCCGAAACCGAAGTCAACTGGTGTCCCCAACTAAAAACTGTACTTGCAAATGATGAAATAGTAAATGGTGTTTCTGAAAGAGGAGGATTTCCAGTAATTAAAAAGAAAATGATCCAATGGAGTATGCGTATTTCAGTTTTTGCCGAGCGTCTATTGGAAGGATTGGAAAAACTGGATTGGAGTGAGTCACTAAAAGAAACACAAAGAAATTGGATTGGAAAATCTGTAGGAGCTTTGGTCGAGTATAGAGTGGTAAACGAAGATGAGGATTTTCAAGGAGTTGCTGTCAAAACATTTACTACAAGACCCGATACTATTTTTGGGGTTACTTTTTTAACACTCTCACCAGAACATGAATTGGTAGATAAAATAACTACTATAAAACAAAGAATAGAAGTTGGAAAATATATTACAGCTTCTGCAAAGAAAAGTGAGCGAGAACGATTAGCAGATGTTAAAAACATCACTGGTGTATTTACCGGGGCATATGCAAAACACCCCTTATCAAAAGAACTAATACCTATATGGATTGGTGATTATGTGTTAGCCGGATATGGAACAGGTGCTGTAATGGCTGTTCCCTGTGGTGATCAGAGGGATCATGATTTTGCAAATCATTTTAATATTCCTATAAAAAATATATTTGAAGGGGTTGATGTTTCTGATGAAGCACATACTGAAAAAGAAGGAACTATTATTGCAAATAGTGATTTTATTAGTGGTATGTCGTATAAAGACGCTACTGAAAAAGTTATTGAAAAATTAGAAAAGAAACATAGAGGTGCCAAAGAAATAAACTATCGATTACGTGATGCTGTTTTTTCTAGACAGCGATATTGGGGAGAACCATTTCCAGTTTATTACAAAGATGGATTACCGCAAATGATAGACGAAAAACATTTGCCTATTCGTTTACCTGAAGTTGAAAAATACTTGCCTACCGAAACTGGCGAACCACCATTAGGACGGGCTGATGATTGGGCCTGGGACACTAATAAAAACGCCATAGTTAGTAACAAACTTGTCTCTAGAGGTATAGGCGAAGAGTTTGAAGACAATGGGATATATCCTCTAGAGCTGAATACCATGCCAGGTTGGGCAGGCAGTAGTTGGTATATGTTCCGTTATATGGATGTGTTAAATACTGATGAATTTGCCTCAAAAGAAGCAATGGACTATTGGGAAAATGTAGATCTATATATTGGAGGAAGTGAACATGCTACGGGACATTTATTATACAGCCGTTTTTGGGTAAAGTTTCTATATGACAGAGGTTTTTTAAGTGTAGATGAGCCTTTTAAAAAGTTGATCAACCAAGGGATGATTTTAGGGGAGAGTGCATTTGTTCATAAAATAGATACCTTTTCTTGTATATCTACTAAAGAAAATCGTGAAATAAGAATAAATATTTTGGGTAAATTAAGTGTTCTTTCAATCTCGATATTAAAAAATCCAGATAAAATTAAAGAAATATTTATTTCACATTCAAATGAAGCAACTCAAGATATTGTTGAAAAAATTAATGACTTTGAGATTAAAATAAACACAATTCCTACTCATGCAGATGTCGCTTTTGTGAACACAAGTGATGAATTAGATGTGGAAGCTTTTAAAAATTGGCGTCCCGAGTTTAAGGATGCAGAGTTTATCACTGAAGAAGACGGAACATTTAAAGTAAGTCGTGAGGCTGAAAAAATGTCTAAGTCTAAATACAACGTGGTAAACCCCGATGATATTTGTGAGCAATACGGGGCAGATACACTACGAATGTATGAGATGTTTTTAGGCCCCTTGGAACAGGCCAAACCCTGGAATATGGCTGGAATAACTGGCGTACACTCTTTTTTAAAGAAAATGTGGCGCCTATACCATACAGGGTCGAATGAAAGTTTTATGGTTTTGGATGAAGCTGCAACCAAAGAAAATTTAAAAACACTTCATAAAACTATTAAAAAGGTTGAGGAGGATATTGAAAATTTTAGTTTTAATACTTCAGTATCCACATTTATGATTGCAGCAAATGAATTGACATCTCAAAAATGTAATAGTAAAGAAGTTTTGGAACCTTTTGTTATTCTATTATCTCCTTATGCGCCTCATATTGCTGAAGAATTGTGGAGTAAGTTAGGGAATTCTGAAAGCATTTCAACGGTATTATTCCCGGTATTTGAAGAAAAATATTTGGTTGAAAATAATAAAGTATATCCTATTTCTTTTAATGGAAAAATGCGTTTTACGATGGAGTTATCTTTAGATTTAAGCAAAGATGAAATAGAATCTGCCGTAATGTCACACGAGAAAACCCAACATTATTTGGAGGGTAGAACTCCTAAAAAGGTGATTATTGTACCTGGTAAGATTGTGAATATCGTGGGTTAAGAAATAAAACCTTTTCAGGTTCTGAAGGCCAGTACAGAATTGGAAAGTAACGAAATATTTACCGCACAGTATTTGCTATCTTTATAATTCAATATAGTTGTTAATTTAAAATAGATCCCGTACTTGAAGTTTCGGGACATATGATATTATTATGGGAGGATATTATTTATTAGCTGGAATCATATTTTTAGTAAGTATGTATGTGAGTAATAGGCTTAAAAGTAAGTTTAAGAAATACTCAAAAATTCAATTACAAAACGGAATGAATGGTAAGGAGATTGCTGAGAAAATGCTTGCCGATAATGGAATTAGAGACGTTCAGGTTGTTTCGGTTGCAGGACAATTAACAGATCATTATAATCCAATGACAAAAACCGTGAATCTTAGTGAAGCAGTTTATATGCAACGAAATGCAGCAGCAGCAGCTGTTGCAGCTCATGAATGTGGACATGCTGTACAACATGCAACAGCATATAATTGGTTGACTTTACGATCTAAAATTGTACCAGCAGTGGGAGTTTCCAGTAAGCTGTCTAATTTTGTGATTATAGCTGGATTGATATTAATGTACTCTGGTAGTGCATTAGGCTCTTTACTTTTTTTAGCAGGTATTGGATTGTTTGCAATGACTACACTTTTTACTTTTATTACTTTACCAGTTGAGTTTGATGCCAGTAACAGGGCATTGGCTTGGTTAGAAAGCAGCCATATGGTTACGCAGGATGAGCATGCAGGAGCAAAAGATGCCTTAAATGGGCGGCAAGAACCTATGTTGTTGCAGCATTAGGCTCATTAGCAACACTGCTTTATTTTATTAGTATGTTTATGGGGAGGAGGTAAATTCCTGCCTCCGCAGGAATTAGTTACCCTTCAACATTATTAGGATTATAACCCAAGTACTTTAATTTTTTTTCAGTAAAATAAACACCATAAGTTTTTAATTCTTTTAAGATGGGTTCATAAACCTCTTTTGTTAAAGGCCTTTGTACACCAGGTGTTGTAATTTCTTTATTCAATATTTTTAAGGAAGCTATAGCAATTGGTAATCCTACCGTTTTTGACATAGCCGTATGGATCTGGTCTTCCCCAAGTATGACCATATTGCTATCGATTCGGTATTTTTTTTCATCGAGTTCGTATCCAAATTTATGATACATTACGATCATGTCTTTGTCATCTTCTTTAAGAGTCCACTTGTCCATTAATATTTTCTGAAGTGCTTTTGCTGGAGAAGCATCTTTGATGCCAATTATTTTTTTAGGATTAAAAATATCTAATTCCTCCAATTTTTCCCACATAAGGTCATCTTGGTCAATTTTCAGGTTATGACGAAGTTTTAACTCTACTGAATCCGAAGGTGAATACGGCAAAAATAGATTTACAAATTCACGATATGATAAGTTTTCAGAATCAGGGATTATATAACTGTCGTCTGTCATACCCAATTGCATAAAAATATTCCAAGCCTTACTGAATCCAACTCTTCTGATGGTTCCTCGATACAATGTGAGTATATCTTCAAGCCCATAAACAGAACGATATTTTAATGAATTTCTATTGGCATAGACCTCAAATTTACCATAGCCATCTATTTTAATGAATTCGGTTCTTCTAAAAAGTCTATGATAAGGGATATATTTATATTTACCTTCTTGAATAAATTCAGCAGCCCCACCTTGTCCTGCTAATACAACATTTCTGGGGTTCCATGTAAATTTATAGTTCCAAAGGTTATCGTCGCTTTCTGGTGCTACTAATCCTCCAGTAAAGGATTCAAACATCAATAGTTTTCCTCCATCATCTTTTATTCGATTTATAACCTGCATAGCACTCATATGATCAATGCCTGGATCAACACCTATTTCATTCATAAATACCAATCCTTTTTCTTTGGCATCGGTATCAAGAGCTTGCATTTCCTCATTTATATACGAAGCTGTGACCAGATTTTTCCCGAATTTAATACAGTCTTTTGCAACTTCTATATGGAAACGTGCGGGCAGCATGGAGATTACCAAGTCGCAGTTTTTTACAACTTCTTCTCGCTGTTCTTTATTAGTTACATCTAATGATATTCCTTTAGTATTGGGATGCCCTTTAATATATTTTTGGGCAGATTCTAAAGAAATATCACCAATGGTTACAAAGAGATTTTCAGATTTAGATTTTTTGAGTAAATATCGAATTAAACAAGTTGCAGATCGTCCTGCTCCAATAATTAAAATGTTTCTCATTCCTATTGTTTTCGTAAATTTGAAAATTCGTTTAAGACACTACGAAATTACTAAATAATAAAGGTTTATTATGACGAAATTGAATAAAAATATTGTGCTTATTGCTTCCCTTTTAGGGGCTTTAACCATTGCAATTGGAGCTTTTGGAGCTCATGGGTTAAAAGAATTAGTAGACTCAAAAGCATTGGATTCTTTTGAAATTGGAGTACGCTATCAAATGTATCACGTTTTTGCACTTTTAATACTTGGCTTTGCAACAACAATACATTCAGCAACTAAAAAATGGGTGTTTAGATTCTTTGTGTTAGGAATAATTTTCTTTTCAGGTTCCATATATTTATTATCATTAGACTCAATATTACCATTTGATGTTACCTCAATTGGATTTTTAACGCCATTAGGTGGTTTACTCTTTATAATTGGCTGGTTGAGATTATGTTATGGTGTTTATGTTGATAAATGAGAACAAAACTTAGGATATAAAATGGCTATTTTTAATAGATTTCTTAATTTTGTAGTCTACAATAACTAAAACCAATTATGGTCAATAAAAATCAATATGCAAAAATGATTTTGTTAGATAGGTACGGAATTATTAATGCAAAAGCAAACTATCGGTTTACCTATAAAAAATTACATAAATAAAAACGACAAAAATGGAAGTATTAAAAGATTCGGTAGTTGCTTCATTAAGTGACATTGGAATTAAAAATGTAAAAAAAATTGTATATAATCCTTCATTTGATGAATTGTATAAGGAAGAATTAAATTTATCATTAGAAGGATTTGAAAAAGGATATGTTACTGAACTAGGTGCCGTTAATGTAATGACAGGTAAATTTACAGGTCGTTCTCCTAAGGATAAATTTATTGTAAAAGATGCAGTAACTGAAGATACAATTTGGTGGACTTCTGAAAAATCAAAAAATGATAACAAACCTACGACTCAAGCAGTTTGGAATGATTTAAAAGAATTAGTAATTGAAGAATTATCCGGCAAAAAATTATACGTTGTAGATACTTTTTGTGGTGCAAATGAAGATACTAGATTAAAAGTTCGTTTTATTGTTGAGGTAGCTTGGCAAGCACATTTTGTAACAAATATGTTTATCCGCCCAACTGTAGAACAATTAGAATCTTATGGAGAGCCAGATTTTGTAGTTTTGAATGGATCTAAAATTCAAAATAACAAATGGCAAGAACACGGTTTAAATTCTGAAGTATTTACAGTATTTAATTTAACTGAAAAGATGCAGGTTATTGGCGGGTCTTGGTATGGTGGTGAAATGAAAAAAGGTATGTTCGCAATGATGAATTATTACTTACCTCAAAGAGGAATTTCTGCAATGCACTGTTCAGCAAATGTTGGCGAGGATGGAAATACTGCTATTTTTTTCGGATTATCGGGAACGGGAAAAACGACTTTATCAACAGATCCAAAAAGACGATTAATTGGTGATGACGAGCATGGTTGGGATGATAATGGTGTATTTAACTTTGAAGGAGGATGTTATGCAAAAACAATTGATTTAGATTCTGAAGCTGAGCCAGATATTTATGGTGCAATCAGAAAAGACGCATTATTAGAAAACGTAACTGTAGATGAAAATGGTAAAATTGATTTTACCGATGGTTCTCTAACACAAAACACACGTGTTTCTTACCCAATTTATCACATTGAAAATATTGTAAAACCAGTATCTAGGGCAGGTCATGCAAACAAAGTAATCTTCTTAACGGCTGATGCTTTTGGCGTAATGCCTCCAGTATCTAAGTTAACTCCAGAACAAACTAAATACCACTTCTTATCAGGATTTACAGCAAAATTAGCTGGTACTGAAAGAGGTGTAACTGAACCGCAACCAACATTCTCTGCTTGTTTTGGTGAGGCTTTCTTAACATTACACCCAACTAAATACGGAGAAGAATTAGTTAAGAAAATGGAAGAACATAGAGCTGAAGCTTATTTAGTAAATACAGGATGGAATGGAACAGGAAAAAGAATTTCTATTCAAGATACTAGAGGAATTATTGACCGTATCTTAGATGGTTCAATTGAAAGAGCTGAGACTAAAATAATTCCAGTATTTAACTTAGAAGTGCCAACTTCTTTAGAAAATGTTAACGACAAAATTTTAGATCCAAGAGATACTTATAAAGATATTTCTGAATGGAATAAAAAAGCAGACAAGCTAGCTAAATTATTTATAAAAAACTTTGAGAAGTATACAGATAACGAAGAAGGAAAAGCATTAGTTGCCGCAGGACCACAATTTTAGTGTAGTTTAACTAAAAAAATGTGCTATTTAAAAAAAGGCTTGTAATCCCGAAGCTTCGGGATTACAAGCCTTTTTTTATCTTAATTAAGAGTTCTTTTGCCTTCTTTTATTCGCTTCAATAATATATTTTTCCAACGCCATGGTCATCGATGGTGTTTCTGGAGTAGGAGCTTTAATGTCTATTCGTAATCCTTTATCTGTCGCTGCCTTAACAGTTGTGTTTCCAAAAACTGCAATGCGAGTTTCGTTTTGTTCAAATTCTGGGAAGTTTTCAAACAAAGATTTAATTCCACTAGGGCTAAAGAAAACAAGAATGTCGTAATAAACATCTCTTAAATCTGAAAGATCACTTACAACTGTTGTGAAAAATGTTGCTTCTTTCCAAGTAACCCCTAGATCATTCATCAAGGATGGAATTTCAGGTTTTAATTTATCCGAAGATGGAAGTAAAAATTTTTCAGTTTTATATTTTTTAATGGTTGGAATAAGTTCAGTAAAAGTTCTTTTTCCTACATAAATTTTGCGTTTTCTATACACTACATATTTTTGTAAGTAATAGGCAACAGCTTCACTTTGGCAAAAATACTTCATAGAATCCGGTACTTTAAAACGCATTTCTTCTGCAATTCTAAAATAATGATCTACAGCATTTCTGCTTGTTAAAACAATAGCTGTATAATTTGAAAGATCTACTTTTTGTGCTCTAACATCTTTGCCAGAGACTCCTTCCACATGGATAAAACATCTGAAATCTATTTTAACCTTTTGTCTGTCAATTAAATCGAAATAAGGGGAATTATCCACTGTAGGCTCGGGTTGAGAAACTAAAATAGTTTTCACTTTCATATAAAACGATTTTTTAATAATTTTCCTTATTATACCAGTGTTTTATAGAGTATAACATAGGGTGAAATTTCGAGAGTGCAAAGATACAAAATAAAATAAAAAAAGTTGCCATAAAGTAAACTTCTATAACTTTTATAATAGTAAAACATAACGATACTATAAAGCAGGACTAAACACCCTGTAAAAACAAGTAATGCAAAGGAATTAGGTGTTATTATAAAATAAAATAAAAGGTTAGCTGCAAAAACTAAAAGAGATAAAAAGTTTCTATAAGTTAATTTTTGATAGACGTAATGGTTAATAATCTCTTCTAATGAGAATATTGTTCCGATCATTTTTTCAATAATTAATTTTAATATAATAAATATAAAGACTCCTGTACCGATTCGTAAAAAAAGCGAAGAACTTATTTTGGCTTCTTCAAGAAAAAATAAGTAGATAAACAATGAAATAGATAAAATTTGAAAAATAAAAAGTAAAATAGTAAAAGGGTGTTTAATCTCTTCCGTTTTTCCCTTTACTAAAAAATATTTATTGGAAACAGGAAGTTTGATAAATTCCTCAAAATGTTTTGGGTATATAACACTTGCAATTGCTAAAATAACAAAACACCCTACTAATATAAGGATTATCCAATCCAAGGACACTAATGATCTTTCAACGTATTGCACAAAACAATTTTAAAGGGGCAAAGGTACAGTAAATTAATCCATCAAGACAATCTGATTTACATTATCGTTTACATTTAATTAATCAAAAAAAAGTACATTTGTCCAAAATAGATTATATGTCTAATGCCTTGGTGGTTATACCAACCTACAATGAAATTGAAAATATTGAGCAGATCATTAGAAATGTTTTTTCATTGCAACGTGATTTTGATATTTTGGTAGTTGATGATAATTCTCCAGATGGAACATCTAAGGCTGTTCAGACATTAATGGATATTTTTCCGGAAAATCTATTTTTACAACAACGGGAAGGAAAATTAGGTCTGGGGACAGCATATATTCATGGATTTAAGTGGGCATTGCAAAGAAATTATGAATACATTTTTGAGATGGATGCCGATTTTTCTCATAATCCCAATGATCTAATCCGACTTTATAAAGCCTGTGATAAACAAGGTTTTGATATGGCCATAGGTTCTCGTTACAAAACGGGGGTAAATGTTGTTAATTGGCCGATGAGTAGGGTATTGTTGTCTTGGTTAGCATCAAAGTATGTGCAATTCATTACAGGGATGAATATTTGCGATACAACCGCTGGTTTTGTATGTTATAAACGTGCGGTATTAGAAAAAATTAATCTTGATAAAATTCAGTTTGTGGGATATGCTTTTCAGATTGAAATGAAATTCAAAACTCATCTTAGCAAATTTAAAATAGTAGAGATTCCTGTAATTTTTACTGATAGAACCAGAGGTGATTCAAAAATGAGTGGGGGTATTATTTCTGAAGCTGTTTTTGGAGTTATTTCAATGAAGTTTAAAAGTATATTTACAAAATACGAGATATAATGAGTACGATTTTAATAAAAAATGCACATATTGTCAATGAAGGCTCAATTATAAAAGGAGATGTATCTATTGAAAATGATCGTATAGTAGAAATTGATACAAATATTAGTATAAAATCTTCAAATACTCTAGTAATTGAAGCATATGGGAATTATTTAATGCCAGGTCTTATTGATGACCAAGTGCATTTTAGAGAGCCAGGTCTAACTCATAAAGCTACTATTGAAACCGAATCCAAAGCTGCTGTAGCTGGTGGAATTACTTCTTTTATCGAAATGCCCAATACAGTTCCTCAGGCTACAACTATAGAAAAACTAGAAGAAAAGTTTTCCATTGCAGAAAAAACATCCTGGGCTAATTATTCCTTTATGTTTGGAGGAACCAATGATAATTTAGAAGAAATATTAAAAGTTGATAAAACTAAAGTAGCTGGACTAAAGCTATTTTTAGGATCGTCTACAGGTAATATGCTTGTTGATGATCCAGAAGTATTAGAAGAAATATTTAGTAAAACAAATCTACTTATTTCAGTACATTGTGAGGATGAGGCAACCATACAGGAGAATATGTCCAAATATAAAGCTGAATACGGTGATGATATCCCAATAGAAATGCATCCTTTAATCAGAAGTGCTGAAGCTTGTTACCTCTCCTCCTCAAAAGCTATTGAGCTTGCCAAAAAAACGGGAGCCAGATTACATGTTTTTCATCTTTCAACTGAAAAGGAAACCCATTTATTTTCGAACAAAAAATCACTTTCTGAAAAGAAAATTACAGCAGAAGTATGTGTACATCATTTATGGTTTACGGATGAAGACTATAAGACTAAAGGCTCAAAAATTAAATGGAATCCTGCAGTAAAAAGCAAGAAAGATAAAGAGGGTTTATGGAAGGCATTACTCAATGATAAAATAGATGTGATAGCTACAGACCATGCGCCTCATACTTTAGATGAAAAGAATGCTATTTATACTAAAGCTCCTTCGGGAGGGCCATTAGTGCAACATGCACTGGTTGCTTTATTAGAAATGTACCATAGAGGAAAAATTTCTTTAGAAAAAATAGTAGAGAAAACAGCTCATAATCCTGCAATATTATTCCAGATAAAGGATAGAGGGTTTATTAAAAAAGGTTATAAAGCAGATTTGGTTTTGGTGGATTTGGTATCCCCCTGGACGGTAAACAATCAAAATATAATGTATAAATGTGGCTGGTCCCCTTTTGAAGGCACCACATTTAAGTCCAGGGTAACCCATACTTTTGTAAATGGGGTACTTACCTATCAAAATTTCAAATTTCCAAATCGAAGTGTTCCAGAAAGATTAATTTTTGAGAGATGATGAAGTATATTTTTTATGTATTAGCGGCAATAATAATTTTTGGCTGTCAGGATGTAAATAAACCATTAAAACCTGAAAATCTTATTTCCAAAGAAGAAATGGTAAGCATATTAGCAGATGCTTATATCAGCAATGCTGCAAGGAGTGTCAATTATAATCTTATAAAAAAAATAGGGATTAGGTTAGACTCCCTGCTGTATGAAAAATACAATATTGATAGTTTACAATTTGCTGAAAGCAATACCTTTTATAGTTCGGATTTAAAGACTTACGCTAATATTATTTCAAAGGTAGAAAAACGATTACTTGTACTTCAAAATGAAAAGGATAGTGTTTATGATGTAATAAAAAAAGAAAAGGGAGATACTATTAATTTTAGAAATAAAGGCAAAACAAAACTACTTGTTGATCCTGTTGAAAGCAAATCTAATTAAAATCCCTAATATAATTTCGAGTCACTCTCTCTATTGTCTTTTCAAAATCTGTATAGACAAAGTTGAGATCATTTTCAATTTTTGAAGCATTATAAAAAGATTCTTTATATAAAGATGCAACCGTAGCTTTTAATAGCCTACGCTTTGTTTTAAATAACTTATTAGAAAACCAATCTATATTGCTGAAAAGTAACATTTTCCACTTAGCTATAGATTTTTGAGGAGGTTTTTTATTAAGGTTTATAGCTAGTTTTGTGATTAAATCTTTATATGAAATATTTTTACTCACTAAAATGTAGTTTTCACTTTTTATTGAGCTTTTTAGTAAAGAAGTCATCGCTTGAACCACATCTTGCACATCAACAATGCCAACTCCTCCCATTGTATAATATTTAATTCCATTATAGATGGAGCGCAATATTCCTCCACTGGCAGAATTCCATATTCCTGAACCCAAAATAACCCCAGGTTGAACAATAACACAGTTTAACCCTTCTTGAGTTCCACGCCAAACTTCCATTTCGGCATTATATTTTGTAATAGCGTATACACTGTTATTATCTTCGGGATTGTATTCTGTTTCTTCTGTGGTGAATTTGCCATTTGTAGATTTCCCTAAAGTAGCAATGGAACTTACATAGCACAGCTTTTTCACACCCTGAGATAAACAAAAATTAACAATATTAGCAGTTCCTTCCACATTAACTTTTTTAAGGATTGGGTAATGTCTTGGGTTAAAACTAATGTACGCAGCGGCATGATATACATAAGTTATATCCTTGAATGCTTTGTTAAGTGATGGCACATCAGTAATGTCCGCTACCATCCATTCAATTTTATTAAACAATATTTCAGAATTATTTGTATAAAAAGAAAATACATTCTTTACAGCATTTAAATCACTTGACTTTCTGTGAATAGCCCTTACCATTTCTCCACTATTGATTAGCGAATACAACAAATGTGCTCCTACTAGACCGGTACCGCCTGTAACTAATATCATGAGACTAAAGTATGGTTTTTTATTTTAATGTTTTGTCTTTTATGAAAAGGTATATCTTTGCAAAAACCCTTTTGAAATGCTTAAAAATTTTGTTGAAGAGTTGCAATGGCGAGGAATGATTCATGATGTGATGCCAGAGACAGAAAATCATCTATTGGAACAAATTCGAACTGCCTATGTTGGTTTTGATCCAACAGCAGACTCACTTCATATTGGAAGTTTGGTTCCTATTATGTTATTGGCTCACTTTCAACGATGTGGTCATAGGCCAGTTGCTTTGGTAGGCGGTGCAACAGGAATGATAGGCGATCCCTCAGGAAAGTCTAATGAACGAAATTTATTAGATGAGAAAACACTTCGCCTTAATCAAGAAGGTGTCCGAAAGCAATTATCACAATTTTTAAATTTTTCATCTGGTGAGGAGAATGAAGCAGTTATGGTTAATAATTACGACTGGATGAAAGAAATTAGTTTTCTAGATTTTATTAGGGATGTTGGTAAGCACATTACGGTTAATTATATGATGGCGAAAGATTCGGTTAAAAGTAGATTAACAGGCGAAGGTGCAGAAGGAATGTCATATACAGAGTTTTCATATCAGTTAGTACAAGGCTATGATTTTCTTCATCTTTATAGAGAAATGGAATGCACACTGCAAATGGGAGGTAGTGACCAATGGGGAAATATTACCACAGGAACAGAATTGGTTCGTCGTATTGGTAATGGAAAAGGATATGCTCTTACTTGCCCATTAATTACAAAAAGTGATGGCAGTAAATTCGGTAAAAGTGAAGGTGGAAATATTTGGTTAGACGCTAACAGAACCTCACCCTACAAATTCTATCAATATTGGATGAATACAAGTGATGAAGATGCCGAAAAGTATATCAAGATTTTCACATTTTTGAATAAAGAAACCATAGGCTCTTTAATCGAAGAACATAAAGAAGCTCCCCATATGCGATTATTGCAAAAACGATTAGCAAAGGAAGTTACCGTAACTGTTCATAGTGCTGAGGCTTATGAACAAGCAGTGAAGGCATCTGATATTTTATTTGGAAAATCAACTTCTGAAGATTTAAAAAAATTGGATACCCATACTTTTTTAGATGTTTTTGAAGGGGTACCTCAAGCTGAAATTTCAAAAAATGAAATAGAGAATGGTATGGATATTATTAGAGCTCTAGCCGAAAAAACAGGTTTTTTGAAATCTAACGGGGAAGCAAGACGGGCTTTGAAAGAAAATTCAATTTCAGTAAATAAAGAAAAAGTAATAGAGGGTTTTTTAATTTCAACTTCAGATTTGATCAATGAACAATTTGTCTTATTGCAACGAGGAAAGAAAAATTATTTTATTATTAAGGTAGTTTAATTAAAAATCCCCAAGTCATTTAAAACGACTTGAGGATTACTTCAAACTAACTAACCAACCTAAAATGAAGATTTTTTTAATCTTGAGTCAATCCCGAAAATTATCGGGAGAGACTAACTTTTCTTTTTCATTATTTTTTCCCAATTATTGTCAGCTTGATACTGTAATTTTTTAGCTCCTTCTTCATTCCATTTTTCAAGAGTATTAACCCCCCAACGATTATAAAACAGATATAATTTATTATCAATTATTTGAAATGTTTTTGGGTTAATCCTAATTTTTTCATTATTAACAGCAATTGCATAGGCACAATATCCTCCATATTGAGGAACATACATTTCTGAATTGTTCTTAAATATTTTAAGATTTTCAGAACTTGAAAATTGATACTTTATGCCCTTATCCTCTGTGCTATATTTTTTATCACCTTTTAAGGCTTCATTATTATAATAAGCTACAACATCATATCCTTCAGCTGCATATCCGTTTTTTAAATTTGTATGTTATTGCGCATATAAATTGCTGAAAATTACCGTTAAAAAAAGAGCAAAAATTATTTTCAATTGATGAAATATATTAAATCTGTAAAGTGAGTCGGGTAAAATAAAGATACTTACATCTCAATTATAAAAAATTTGAAACTTCTGGATAAGGAATCAATGAACTAATTAATAAAGCAATACTGTCTTTTGCTATAATTGTAATACTAATTAAGATAGTAACCACCAATATTGCCACAGAAATATTATTGTTTTTAATTTCTTTAAACTCATGAATTCCTGTTGTAAGCAATGAGAAAAGAAAAAATACAGAAACATTAATAACCATTGCTATTACAAATCCTATAAATAAATAAAGGCCGGAATATTTTACAATTGTTACCATATCGATTGTCTCAGTTTGTATTGTTGAAAGCCTGATAATATTGGTTATTGATGGTAAAATTTCACTTAAAATAATACCGATAGAAAGGATAATACCTGAGGTGAAAATTGTAAATGCGAGATTGTCCCCTCTTAAATCATGATTTTTAAAAAAGAGCCATTTCAGTATTTTATAGGTAATAAAAATAATTACCACGGTTAAAATGATTGATAAAACAATTTCAATAAGAGATAAGGTGAAAAGCTTAGTGTTCATAATTTCATTATTTACTTGTTAAAATGACATTCCAATGAGTTACATCGTCAAAACCCGGAGAAAGATAACCGGCTTCAAAATATTTTGCAGTTGTCTCCCAAAGGACATATTTCTTTCCGTTGTGAATTTTGAAAAGCCCACTAGCAGGAAGATCAATTCCAATAATTGAATGTCGATAAAATTCACTATTTACAATTGCAACATCGTATTTAAAATGTTTTAAAATACTATATATTAAAACAGTTCTCGTATCGCAATCTCCTTTCAAATTTTTTATAAAAGAGACTGGATTCTGGATTCCATATTTTATTTTTCCAATACAACATTCAGGACAATCCTGTAATATATGTTTTGTTAATTCATCAAAGTTTTCTGTTGGACATTCCTCCTGAAAAACAAATGAATATGGTATATTCTGAATGCAACTTACCACCATTTCAGCAAATTCCATACGGTTCAAATTCTTTTCTGAATTTATTTTAATAAATGTATTCATTACCAAGTCTAAACTTGGTGTATCGGTACGTTCAATATAATCATAAAGGTTTGTCCAAAAGTAACCGTTCGATTTAGGTTTGTAAGTGTTTAAATAATTTTTAAGCCTCAGATAATCTCTTTCTCTTACGCTTAATTTTCCCTTAAAATGGTTTCCGTAATTATCCATCCAAATACGATTGCTCGAATAGAGAATTAGGGTGTCGGTTTCTTCTATTCTTGTAGTTTTTCTGATTTTTTCTTCTGAAGTAAAAGAAACTTTATCTTCACTTTTACTGACCAATATATTTAGTAAAAATCTAACAACAAATTGAAACCCAATTAGAATTATAAAAACAATAATACCAGACCGAAGTAGATTTTTGAAGGAAGTTCTGCCTAAAACCATTTTTAGAAAAAGAACAGAAACAAAAACGGCCAGAAATCCAGAAATGCCACTTGAAAACTGAAAAACAGCTTTGATTATCACAAAACTAAATGCCGACAAAAGTCCTAAGACAAATAACCAAAGACAACCCCTATTTCCTTTTTTAGCTTGTGACATTAAAGGATCATTAAATTACAACCACGAATATCACTGTCATCAAATCTACCTAAAACTTCGAAACTATCATCCTGATAAACTTTTCCTAAATCTTGTGTCGCGATAAAAGAACAAGAGTATAAATTAGCCAGATCAATTATATTAATTCCACCTGTTTTTTCTTTAATCAGTGAACGTGCATCCTCAGTGTCGCGTGTATATACTTTCATCCAGGGAGGACAAGAAAAAATTCCTTTTCCAGTAGAATAAGCTTGAGAAAGAAGTTCTGTCATTCCATACTCGCTAGAAATGTTATGTACTCCATAGCCTTTTTTCAATTTGTTATGTAGTTCTTCTTTAATCATTTCTTTTCTACGTCCTTTCATTCCTCCAGTTTCCATAACGATGGTTTTTTCTAAATTAAAGTTATTCTCCTCAATCAAATCTAGAAGGGCATAAGACACTCCCAACAAAATTGTTTTCTGATCTATTCTTTCAAGATCATTTAGTTTTTCGATTAATTCATTTGTATTGTGAAGATAAAATCCGCTAAGTGGGTTATTGCTTTGCTTTATAAGTTCATCTACCATATAAACCAATGAGGAGCTTTCTTGCTCTAAATAGGAAGGAAGCAAGGCTAAAATTATTACTTCATTGATGTTCCCAAAAAAAAGATTAAATGAATTGGTAAAACTTTTTTTATATAATGAAAGATCTGCAATATAATGCTTGCTGGTAATTCTTCCTGTGGTTCCACTGCTGGTAAAAACTTTTTTAGGCTTAAAATTTTCAGCTAATACTTTATGACTTTTAAAAAATTGAATAGGTAAAAAGGGAATGTCTTTTATTTTTTTTACTGAAGTTGGATTTACCCTTAATAAATCACAATATTTTTGATATACTTTTACGTTTTTATATTGAAATTGAAAAATTTCTAATGCGATGTGCTCAAATTCTTCAGCAGATGAAATGTTAAAAATTTTGTTTTCTAAATTCACCCTATAAAAATATATAAAATATAAAAGCTTCCGTGTTTCTCAGAAGCTTTTATACCTAATTGATGCAGAAGGATTATTTAACCACTAATTTTTTAGTGGCTGTAAGGGCTCCCTGTTTAATTTTAATAATATATACACCACTCTTTAAGGTAGATATATTTAATTTGTCATTAGAGATCGTAGTATTGATTACTTGTTGTCCTAAAATATTAAAAATAACTAGATTTTTATCCCCAGCAATTTTTGATGAGATGCTTACATATCCTTTTGACGCTGGGTTAGGGTATATAGAAAATGGATTTTGATTAGTTTCTCCATTACCTAAGGAACCACTAAAAAAGACATTATCAAAAAAGAACGCCTCAGAACTTGAATTACATCTAACCTCAATAACTAATTGAAAGGTAAGTGATGGAAAATCATAGAATGAAGGCAACTCTACAGAACCATTAATCCATTGCCCTTCAATTCCCAAATCGTTGATGTTGTTGCCTGTAGTGTTTATTATATCATGTTCAGTGTTTTCTTCTAGATGTCTAACATAGATACGCAAGCGATCGGATCCAGATTCATTTATGGTGCCATCTCCTTCATATCCTGTTTCGGAAATAAAATAATCAATAGACATGCTTGGACCAGTTGAAGTAGATCCAAAAGAATCAAACTCTAAGATAAAATTACCGTCTACATCACTAATTTGATATCCTTGATCACCATCAGGAAAAGGATCATCACCCGTAGGAGCAATATCGGTTATACCAACTTCGTCTCCATCTGTTAATCCAACACCTGGAGAGTCATATGGAACATAAGAGGCATTAAACCCTAATTCATTGCCAGTTGAGTTGTAGTTGACAAATGGCTCTTCAAAATTATTGATTAAATCGTGTGTAATAGCGGGGTCACCAGTATCGGTATATAGTCCGCCAAACATTCCTGGTTCTTCGAAACTGGTAAATTCTTGTGTAAAAGATAAAGTGCAAGTTAAAAGTGTCACTAAAAGAATAGTATTCTTCATAATAAATAGGTTTTAATAAGGGGAGAATAAAATAAAGGTACAAAAAATATTACAAATGTAAAATGTTACCTTATTGTTAACATATAAGTTCAATAGAGATTCAATGATTATTATACAGTATCTTTATCTTTTAATATTGGTATGGCATAAATGAAAAAAAAGGATACTAAAATACTTTTAGTAGATGATGAGCAGGATATTCTAGAGATTGTGAGTTATAACCTATCCTCGGCAGGATATCAGGTTTTTACTGCTGAAAATGGAAAAGAGGCAATTTCAATAGCCGAAAAACTCAAACCACATCTTATTATTTTAGATGTTATGATGCCAGTAATGGACGGTGTAGAGGCTTGTGAAAAATTACGTGCTATCCCTCATCTTTCAGAAACTGTCATCACTTTTTTAACAGCAAGAGGAGAAGATTATTCACAGGTTGCAGGTTTTGAAGCAGGGGCAGATGACTATATTACAAAACCAATTAAACCAAAATTATTGGTTAGTAAAGTTAAGGCCCTATTACGTCGTTTTAAAGAATCCGAAGAGGACACGGGTGTTATTAAAGTTCGTGATTTAGTAATTAACAGAGAGGAATATAAAATTATTAAAGGAGACGTGGTTATTAATTTACCAAGAAAAGAATTTGAATTATTAGCTTTACTCGCTTCTAAGCCAGGAAAGGTTTTTAAACGCGATGATATATTAAACAATGTATGGGGAAATGATGTTATTGTTGGAGGAAGAACAATAGATGTACACATTAGAAAATTGAGGGAAAAAATAGGTGACGAAAGATTTAAAACGGTAAAGGGTGTTGGTTATAAGTTTGTGATTTAATGTCAGGTATATTTAGAAAAACATATAAGTTCGCTTCTTTCACTTCCGCTTCAATCACGTTATTATTAACCTTTGGAATGGGAGTTTTTTTATTTTTATCTGAAAACTTTAATTATTGGTTTCTTTTAAGTTTTGCACTTATATGTTTTTTTATTTCCTTTATTATTATACAATATCGTGTTGAGAATTTTATCTATAAAAGAATACAAAAAATATTCGATGATGTAAGCTTATTGGATGTTTCCTTATTAGGGCAGCAAAAAATCACAACCGATATGGAAACCCTCACAAAGAAGTAAAGCTTTTTGCTCAAAACAAAAAGTTAGAAATAGAAGCTTTAAAGATTCGTGAAAACTACCGAAAAGAATTTTTAGGCAATGTCTCCCACGAACTAAAAACACCACTATTTACAGTACAAGGCTATCTAGAAACATTGATTGACGGAGCTTTAAAAGATAAAAAGGTTCGAAAAAAATATTTGGAAAGAGCAAATAAAGGAGTTGAACGATTAATTTTTATTGTAAAAGATCTAGATATGATCACCAAACTTGAAGTTGGAGATTTAGATCTAGAAAAGGAGGATATTAATGTCGTAGAGTTAATAAGAAACGTATTTGATTTACTCGAAATGAAAGCTTCCAGACAAAGTATTTTACTCACTTTTGATAAAGAATATAACAAAAAAATTAATGTAAATGTTGATAAAGACCGTATTCAACAAGTGTTGACCAATCTTGTTGTAAACTCCATTAAATATGGAAGACATGGAGGAACTACCGAAGTGAGTATTGAAGATTTAATTATGAATAAAATTCTTATTCGAGTCACAGATAATGGTGAGGGAATTAAGAATGAAGAAATCCCTCGTCTTTTTGAACGATTTTATCGAGTTGATAAAAGTGGATCCCGGGAACAAGGTGGAAGTGGCTTAGGCTTATCAATAGTAAAACATATTATTGATGCTCATAACGAAAAAATTTATGTTGAAAGTCAGTTTGGAGTTGGCTCAGAATTTTCATTTACCCTCGAAAAGGCTAAATAATATTTTAAATTCATTCATAGGCTGATGTGACTTAAATCCCTTATATAAGGAGATTTCTTCTATTTTTTCTATCCTAAATTCTTCCTGTTTACAAAAGGGAGCCATCTTTAATTCCTTTATTCTTTTTGCGAGATATTCCTGTTCAAATTGTCCTGGAGTTGGAATTAAAAAAGCTTTTTTCTCTAAAGCAACTAAATCCATAATGGTAGTATAACCAGAACGCGAAACCACTATTTCACTTTCGTTTATAGCTTGTTCTAGCTCTTTGCTTTCCATAAAATTGTATACTACTATATTGTCTTTTTGATTTATTTTTTGGTGGTTTTCAATACATCCTTGTATCAATAAAACAGATAGTTTTTTTCCTTTAAATTCATCAATAAATATTTCTTCTAATAGGGTTCGTTGTGGTTCTGGACCGGATAGTAAAAGAAGGATATCATATTTTTTATTTAGATTTATTTTTTTCATTCTACTAAGTGTTCCAATGTATTTTAAATTAATGTTATTTTTAGGTGGATGCCCCATATCACCACTTAAATTATCTGAACCCTCAAAATCAGGAATCCAGCACTCATCAAACTTTTTTATTATATTTTGATGGCTTTTACTACTGAAATAAGTAGTACTACCCGATATTACATTTAGTTGGTGTGTGATGTAAACAGAGGGAACATTTTTATTTCTAATTCCAAATCGGTTATCACTTATAATTCCATTGATTTCACCTTTAGATACAAGCTTTTCAATGATTTTTTTTCTAAAGAAATTACTTTCAGAATTTTTGGAAACTTTAAAAACATATTCCATTTAAACCGATTGCCTTTTTTGGGATATGTTATATTATATGATGGTAATTCGATAGATTCTAATTTAGGAAATTCTTTCTGAAGCAATAATAAAGCAGCACCATCCGAGGCAAGTATTACATTAAAATCACAATCCAATAAAGATTTAATAATTGGAATACATCGGGTGGCATGACCCAAACCCCAATGTAATGGAGCAACCAAAATGGTTTTCTTTATTGCCATAAAACAAATGTAGTGATAATATTAACTGAGTAATATTTTCTTAGTTTTACCATAAATTAAATTAAGGGAATCTTGGGTAGTAAAAATAAGTTAAAACGGTTTAAAGAAAATGAATCTTTTTCTAATGTCATTCAACCAACACGTGATGAAGTGTTTAATAACTCTTTAAATTTAAAGGGAAACTGGAAAGAAGATTTTTTTAAAAACAACAATCCAATAGTTCTTGAATTAGGCTGTGGGAAGGGCGAATATTCTGTAAACTTAGCTAGAATGTTTCCTGAAAAGAACTTTTTAGGTATCGATATTAAGGGAGCTAGATTTTGGAGAGGTGCAAAAACAGCTTTGGAAGAAAAGTTAACTAATGTTGGGTTTTTACGAACTCAAATAGAACTTATTGATTTACTTTTTTCAGAAAATGAAATTGATGAAATATGGATAACTTTCCCAGACCCCCAGATAAAATATAAACGAACCAAACATCGATTAACGAATCCGGAATTCTTAAAAAAATATCAGAAAATTTTAAAACCAAACGGGTTAGTACATCTTAAAACAGATAGTGAATTTATGCATGGCTACACATTAGGATTGTTGCACGGACTTGGTTATGGCATTGAATATGCGCATCATGATGTATATGGTACTGATAATGCACCAAAAGAAGTAACCGATATTCAAACTTTTTACGAAAAACAATATTTAGAAGTTGATAAAAAGATAACTTATATACGCTTCAAATTTTCTTAGAAATCTGTTAGTGAGAATTTCGTTATATTAGATTCAAAATCTAACGCTAATGTCCCTATTTATAAATTTTATTATTGGTTTGATTGCTTCAATTATAGGAGTAACTCCACCAGGTCTACTAAATATGTCAGCCGCAAAAATTAGTATGGCAGAGGGTCGTAAAAAAGCATTCCTTTTTTCATTAGGCGTATCCACTACGGTTTTAATACAAACCTTTATCGCACTTATTTTTGCAAGATATATCGACAAAAACCCAGATATTGTGGATATGCTTCAAAAAGTTGGTTTGGGTATTTTTGTTTCCTTAACTGGATACTTTTTTTTTATAGCCAAAGGCACTCCAAAAGAAACTATCAAAGAGGTAAATCATTCCAAAACAAATCGTTATTTTTCTGGCATTTTTTTAGCGGCCCTTAATCTATTGCCTATACCCTATTGGGTTTATATAAGTATTACTTTTTCATCATTTGGATGGTTTAGTTTTTCTCAACCGGAGCTTTGGGCTTGTGTTATTGGCTCTACACTCGGTACATTTTGGGGGCTTGGAATGTATGCATGGTTTTTTAGGCCTAAGGAAAATCAGAGAGTATTAAATGTTAATATGAATTATGTTATTGGCGCTATAACGGCTGCCATTTCAGCGATTACATTTATTAAGATTTTAAGGAATATGTAATGCCCAAAGACCTTGGTTTTTTTGCTAAAGTTTATCAAGTAGCGACTAAAATCCCTTATGGTCGAGTTACTTCCTATGGAGCAATTGCCAACTATTTGGGGTCTCCTAAAAGCGCTAGAATGGTTGGCTGGGCAATGAATGCAACTCATAATAATCAAGATGTGCCTGCACACCGTGTAGTAAATAGAAATGGATTATTAACAGGGAAACACCATTTTATGGGAACAAACTTAATGCAACAACTTCTGGAAAGCGAGGGAGTAGAAGTCATAGATAATCAGATTCAAAATTTCGAAGCATTATTTTGGAATCCTTTAAAGGAGTTATAGTAATTCTAATTTTAAAAATTATTTTTATATAGGAAATATCTATTTCTATCAATTCTGTTAATATTAAAATTCAATGTATCCTATGACATAACTCTTTTATTTTTAAAAGATTTACCTGTATATTTGCACTTTAGAATTAATCTAAATAAATTTAATTGTCTATTTAAGAATTTATGAATATTAAAAAAGAAGATGTTATAAAAGCTCTTAAAACTATTAATGTAGAGGGAGAAAGTAAGAACATAATTGAAAGTGGCGTTGTAAAAAATGTAATCACTTTTGCAGATGAAGTAATAGTAGATTTATTACTTACTACACCGGCAATGCATATAAAAAAGAAAGCAGAAGAAGATGTTATTGCTACCATAAAAGAAAATGTTTCTCAAGATGCTCAGGTTATCGTAAATATAAAAGTAGAGGCTCCTCAAAAGCCAGCCAATCCTAATTTAATAAAAGGAAAACAAATTCCCGGAATTCAAAATATTATAGCCATAGCCTCAGGAAAAGGGGGTGTAGGAAAATCTACGGTTACAGCCAATCTAGCTGTAACTCTTGCCAAAATGGGATTTAAAGTAGGAGTTTTAGATGCAGACGTATACGGACCTTCTATTCCCATGATGTTTGATGTAGAAAAGGAAAGACCTCTTTCTGAGGAAGTGGATGGAAAAAGTAAAATGAAACCCATTGAAAACTACGGAGTAAAAATACTTTCTATTGGATTTTTTACCAAACCAGATCAGGCTGTTATTTGGCGAGGACCTATGGCTTCAAAGGCACTCGATCAACTTATCTTTGATGCCAATTGGGGAGAATTAGATTTTATGTTAGTTGATCTTCCTCCGGGAACTGGAGATATCCATTTAAGTATTATGCAATCTATGCCCATTACAGGTGCAGTTATAGTGAGTACACCACAAGCTGTGGCATTAGCAGATGCCAGAAAGGGAGTAGCTATGTTTCAACAGGATAATATTCAAGTTCCAGTGTTAGGAATTGTAGAGAACATGTCCTATTTCACTCCAGAAGAATTACCCGATAATAAATATTATATCTTCGGTCAAGAAGGCGCTAAAAACCTTGCAGAAGATATAAAAGTACCATTTTTGGGTGAAATTCCATTAATACAAAGTATTAGAGAAGCTGGTGATACAGGTTGCCCAGCAGCTTTACAAGCAGGCACACCTCTTGAAAAAGCCTTTGAAAATCTTACTAAAAATGTGGTTGATGAAACAGTACGAAGAAATGAAAGTTTACCTCCTACTGAAGTAATAAAGATTACTACCATGGCAGGATGTTCTACTAGTAAAAATTAACAATGAAAATACAAGAACTGAAAATAAAAGTTGAAGCAGCACTTGATGAAATTCGCCCTTTTTTACAAAATGATGGAGGAGATATTTCATTACTATCAATTGAAGGAGGAAAAATTGTACATGTTCAACTACTAGGAACTTGTGTGGATTGTTCCGTAAATCAAATGACCTTAAAAAGTGGGGTAGAATTAATCATTAAAAAACATGCACCTCAAATTGAGAAGGTTATTAATGTGGAATTATAATAATTATCTATAACTAAAGGGTCTTATAATCACTAATTTTTTGAGATCCTTCTAATACTTTTCTTATAACTTTTAGTGTTCCGTCTTCGGTAGTGGCTATATGCCATTTAATTAATGAAATTTTCCCATTTTCTATTTCCAATCCTGTGATACTTCTAGGATGAACACAACTGCCATCATTAAAAAAAGCAATGTCTCCGGGTTCAGGAAATCGTGGGCGATGAGTATGACCAATAATGGTAAATAGGTTATTGTTTTCAATAATCCATCGTTTTGTACGGCGTTCTACTTTAATAAGCTCTTTATTGTTTTTGGCAGGGCTTGTAGGATCTCCAATTCCAAAAATTTGTAGTTGCCTCCATAAAACACGAGACATAAATCTGTAAAACTTCCAACCATGATAATTCATCCAGTCTGCTTGATGACCATGAAGCATAAAAATTTCTTGTTTTGATTCTTTGTGTTCTAAAATAATTCCTTCTGAAAAATTAATGCCTGGAAATAATGGCTCATCCTTTCCTGTTACTTTATCGTAATAAGTAAATAAATGTTTTTCTACATATTTCTATTTACAATACACCATATCGTGATTTCCCATAAGACGATATAATCTACCTTTAGAATAAAACCTGCTCATTAAATCAAATATATGTTTATGGGCATAAAATATGGATTTGAATGTTGTATTCTCCCATAATTCATCGCCATCACCTAATTCACAATAGGTAAATCCATTATTATAATAATGAGTTAATGCGTGAAAATATGTATTTCGGTTATTGGCAAAATCATCCGCAAAACTGTTGTCTCCTCTATGAACATCGCTAAAAATGATAAACTTTGAATCATCATCAAAAGAAATTCTTCTCGCAGTATTGTAGGCTCGCGTAATTCTTTTTTGTGAAGACATGGTTTTCTTTTTTCTAAAGATACTCTTTCCACATAAAAAAGGCTTCAATTTATTTTGAAGCCTTCAGAAATTAATTTATTAAAGGCGTTTTATTTGAAAGCATTGAGGCCAGTTATATCCATTCCAGTAATTAGTAAGTGAATGTCGTGGGTGCCTTCGTAAGTTATCACACTTTCTAAATTCATAGAATGACGCATAATTGAATATTCACCGGTAATACCCATAGCTCCTAACACTTGTCTGGCTTCCCTTGCAATATTAATAGCCATATCTACATTGTTGCGTTTTGCCATAGAAATTTGTGCTGAAGTAGCTCTATTTTCATTACGCAATACCCCTAGCCGCCATGTTAACAATTGTGCTTTGGTAATTTCTGTGATCATTTCAGCTAATTTTTTTTGCTGTAATTGAAAAGCTCCAATTGGTTTTCCGAATTGTATGCGTTCTTTACTATATCTTAAGGCGGTATCATAGCAGTCCATTGCGGCACCTATTGCACCCCAGGCAATACCATAGCGAGCAGAATCTAAACAACCTAATGGAGCACCTAATCCAGATTTATTGGGCATCAGGTTTTCTTTGGGTACTTTTACATTATCGAAAATTAATTCCCCTGTTGCCGAAGCGCGAAGTGACCATTTATTGTGTGTTTCAGGAGTTGAAAACCCTTCCATTCCACGTTCTACAATCAAACCATGAATTCTACCTTCTTCATTTTTTGCCCAAACAATTGCAATGTCCGCAAAAGGAGCATTACTGATCCACATTTTAGCTCCGTTTAATAGATAGTGATCTCCCTTATCTTTATAGTTTGTAACCATTCCGGATGGATTAGAACCATGATCTGGTTCGGTAAGTCCAAAGCATCCAATAAACTCTCCTGAAGCCAATTTTGATAAATATTTTTTTCGTTGATCTTCAGAACCATATTTCCAAATAGGATACATAACTAAAGATGATTGAACACTTGCTGTGCTACGGATACCACTATCGCCCCGTTCTATTTCTTGCATGATAAGCCCATAGGATATTTGGTCTAAACCTGCACCTCCATATTCCAATGGGATATAAGGGCCAAAAGCACCAATTTCTGCTAACCCTTTTACTATCTGCTGTGGAAATTCTGCTTTTTGAGCATATTCTTCTATTATTGGTGATACATCCCGCTTTACCCACTCTCTGGCTGCATCACGTATTAATTTATGTTCGTCTGTTAATAATTCATCAAGATTATAATAATCTGGAGCTTCAAATAAATCGGGTTTCATGCTGTGAAGATTTGTAATATATAATCATCAAATTTAATTAAAACAACTGAATCTTACACCTTTTTAAAAGGAATTATATAGAGAAATTGAAATCTATTATTGGTTTAAAAACTCAGCTATCAAACTATGAAAATGATGAACTCCTTGCTCTCTGTTTGGTGAAAATCGACCTGCTTTATAAAAAGAAGATCGGATCCCCTTTTGAACGTTTTCAACGACAAATTCATCTTCAAGTTCTACTTTGTCCAAACCGCTTCCAGCCCCTTTTTCTAATTTGTCTGAATCATAAACATAAGTGATAAATGAAACTTTGGTTTTCTGAATGTTAATTGGGTTTACAATATTCACCGATAATCCCCAAGGATAAAAATTAAACATCATATTTGGAAATACCCAATAATAATAAGCCGCTACATTTTTTCCGTAATCTATATGATCCTTTGGTAAATCAAAAACTTCAGAAGTACTGTCTGTGTATCCAATTTGAAGATTGCAATATTGATATACTTCAGTTTGATAACTTCCATAATCCAATACTTTATTTAAACCCTCATGAACAAATGGAACATGAAATCCTTCTAAATAGTTGTCGCAATACAAGGCCCAATGAGCATTTACCGAATAATCTTTTGAAAGGCCTTTGTTTAATTTAAATTCCTGCAAAGGTAAAAATCCAATACGTTCATTCATTTTATTGATTACTTGATTAAAGTCAAAAACTGGATTTAATCCTGCAAACAAAAAAGGCCCCCACTTTTCTAGAGGAAAATTATACAGATTATCACAGGGTCTAGGGAAGTCTTCTGTTTCAGTAAATTCTGGCATGAATTCAAAGTTGCCATTTAGATCAAATCGCCTGCCGTGATATAGACAGGTTAACTTTATGGAATTGCCGCTTTCTAATGAGATTATATTTCCTCTATGAGTACATACATTAGTTAAGCAACTTATCTTATTATTAATATCTCTTGTGAGTACTAAAGGTTCAGTTAAAAACTTGTCTAACAGAACAAAAGGATAAACAGATTGAGGAATGTTGACTAGATTCTCATCTCCAATCCATTGCCAAGATCTTAAAAAAATACGCTCTTTGATTTTTTCAAAAACAGTACTATCTCTATAAAAAGAAGCGGGTAGGGTTTCTGCTTTAGCAATATCTGGATGAATATGGAAATTAGAAGGCATTTTTTTTTAAATTGTATATTTAAAAACTGACTTCTAATTTACATAATTAAAATTGAATGTTTAAAACCACAACTTATGAAAGATAAAAAACAGACTATTGGTTTGATTACTACAACTTCTTTAGTAGTTGGTAATATGATAGGGGTAGGAATTTTTGTCTTACCCACTTTATTGGCTTCTTATGGAAGTATTAGCTTGTTGGGCTGGATATTCACTGCAGCCGGAGCATTGATTTTAGCAAAGATATTTAGTAATTTCAGTAAGATTGTAGTTAACAAAAGTGGAGGACCCTATGCCTATTCTAGAGCTGGATTTGGTGATTTTATTGGTTTTTTGGTTGCCTGGGGTTACTGGATCGCATGTTGGTTAGGAAATGCTGCAATTGCTCTGGCTGTAATTGGCGCTTTGAGTTTCTTTTTTCCAGTTCTTGAAAGCAATTCCTTGTATTCTGTAAGCACAGGATTAGCATTGATTTGGTTATTTACTTGGATCAATTCCAGAGGTGTAAAGGAGTCTGGGAAGATTCAAGTAATTACTACGGTATTAAAACTCTTGCCTCTAGCTTTTGTTATTTTGGTTGGATTTTTCTTTTTTAAACTAGATAATTTTCCTGAATTTAATTTAACAGGAAATGGTGATTTTGCTACTTTTCCAGTAGTTGCAGCAATAACATTATATGCATTTTTGGGAATAGAAAGCGGATCTATCCCAGCAGAAAATATAGAAAATCCTGAAGTTACTATTCCGAAAGCCACCATGTTTGGGACATTAATAGTTGCCATTGTTTATATTTTTGGAACTATTGTGCTTTTTGGGATCTTGCCGATAGATATTTTACAGAATTCTGCTGCACCATTTGCAGAGGCAGCTACAATAATTGGTGGTGATTTTGGAGGATATTTTGTAGCAATTGGGGTAATTATTTCAGGAATAGGAGTTTTAAATGGATGGATTCTAATTACGGGTCAAATACCATTAGCTGCTGCAAATGATAATTTATTTCCTAAAATATTCAAAAGAGAAAATAAAAAAGGAGCTCCTGCAGCAGGAATAATTATTGGAAGCATACTTACAACAATAGTCATGTTAATGAATTTTAGTGATGGCTTGGTGGAACAATTTAAATTTGTTGTAAAGATTTCTGTTTTTACGGCATTAATACCCTACTTGTTTGTTGCAGCAGCCTACATTTTAGTTCTTATTGAAAAGAGGTTGCACGCGAACAGTTGGATAAAGACACTGGTTTTGGGAGCAATGGGTATGGCTTATTCTACTTGGGCTATTTATGGCATAGGAGACACCATAGTTTTCTATGGGTTTTTACTGATGATCTTAGGGATTCCATTTTATGTGTTGATGCTATGGAATAAAAGAAAAAAATAAATGAAATCGACTCATCATTCCGAATATTTAAAGCTTCATTCCTTATTTTTAAAACCTGCCTTACAGGCCTTTGATTCTGATGCTCATTTGAAGGAGCAATGGGAAGAACTTAATTACTTGTCTAAGCCAGATTTCAATTTTGCAATGGATGAATATACCATCTTTCAAAATTATTTAAAAAAAGAAAAAATTGCTATCCATGAGTTTCCTTTTGACCCTGCTGTTAGTATAGATTCAATTTATTGTCGGGATGCTTCTATTGCAACCGATTTTGGAATGATAGTTTGCAATATGGGAAAAATGGAAAGGATCAATGAGCCAAATGCTCAGGTTAAAGCTTTCGAAGCT
>PVMK01123123.1_pt1 | contig 30758 bp, 29 predicted proteins | sample 1853481 | NCBI WGS metagenome assembly PVMK01 (sample SAMN08533507, study PRJNA380276) | Marine sediment metagenome, whole genome shotgun sequencing project.
AATCAATCAAGGTTTTTGAACTATCCGTTTTTCCACTTTTTACGTTTCACTTTTAACTTTTCACATTTTATCTCTGAACCCTGCTTGCCCAGTTAAATTTTTCGCAGAAAAGGAGCGTAGCGAATTTAACCGGGGAACCTTTGAACCCATATAAGGAGACAGACCGATGCCGGACTATACAAATTTGATTTTAACTCACAATATCGAAGAGCAATGTTCCGTCATCACAGGCTGGCTAAAACAGCATTATAATTTAGATGTAATTGGATTTTTTCTCAAGGATCCCCGGACGACCCGGGCTCAGTTTTTTGCACAAAACGTTCCAATGAACATGGCCCCAAAGTTCGAAGAATTGCTCGCCGGGGTTAACCCTTCAGATAAGATTGATCACGAGATTCTGTTTTTTTCCCAAAACAATGAAGCGCTTGACATCTTCGATTCCCAGGATCCTTTTGAATCAACGCAACCCATTGGAATGGCCATTCCATTACAGGCCCGGGACCGATCCATCGGCACCTTGGCCTTGTTTGCAGATGCGGATGTGTTTCAAGATCTTAAAATCCAATCGGAAGGGCTTTCTTTTGTTCCCCTGGTATCCAGCCTGCTGGAAAATGCATTTTCCCACGAGTTGAAGAATAACAAAATCCGAATGCTCAATCTCTACCAGACCGTCAGCTCCTCGCTGGCGTATATCGGTGATTTACAAGAACTTCTGACCACCATCACCGGGGTTGTTACATCGGAACTCCTTTGCGAAGAAAGTTCAATACTTTTGTATGATGAAGACACCAATGAATTCGAGTTTTTTACAGCATTTGGCGAAACCGGCATGGCGCTTGTGACGAAACGTTTTCCCGCCGATAGAGGAATTGCCGGCCGAGCCCTGAAAGAACTGAAAACACAGGTGGTCAACGATGTTCAGAGCGATCCTGACTTTTATTGTGCTATCGATGAAGAGCATGATTTTCAGACAAAAATGATCATTTCAGCGCCTTTGATATCCGGCGATGAGAACGTAGGGGTCATAAACGCCATCAATAAAATTGAATCGAAAAAATTTGACAAAGAGGATGACCAGGTCCTGTCCGCCATTGCCGATGAGGTGGCTCTAGCGGTCAAACATGCCAGGCTCTTTGAATATGTCGTTGATAGTTACTGCAAAATAAGGCAGGGCTTAAATAGCTGTAAAGGCTGTGAACGACCCCTAAAATCGTGGACGCCTTGTGTGCGGCAGCTGGAATTGTCCGGAGTTTGAAAAAGCCATATCGACCAATTAAATTTCCTTTTTTTAAGTTCGCCGAAGGCGGGCGTTTCATAGAATCGCGAAGCGATTGTATAACTTAAGGAGGTAGGTACAATGAAGAAAAAAATGTATGTGTGCGTATTCTTTAGTTTTGTCTTGGTTGTCGTGGCTTGTGCATCTAAGAATTTGTGGAAAAGTAAGCCAAATTTGCAACAAGTTTCCAATGAATATTTTGTCGCAACAATATCTCCCATATATACATTTAATGCATATAAAGGGTTTATCCTTACCATTCATAGCAAGACCCCTGGCAAACTGGAAATCGATTGGAGCAATACCTTTTACGTTTATGCCGGCCAAAAAGAAGGGGGTTTCTGGTTTGAAGGCATCCCGTATAAGGACAAAAAAAAGCCTGTGCGCCTGATACGATTACCGGCGTGATTTTCACAAAAGAAATATATCCTGAAAAGTTGATTACCTTATCCCAACTAGCAGGGGCCTATGTTCATGAGGAGATGAAATCCGGAGAAAACGGGGTGCAGCTGACAGTTAAAGTTGACGGGCAACCGATATCCGAGACGATGACTTTAAATTTCTCAGAAGAATAGAGTAATGGCAGGGATAGAGGTGGTCCTGACATTTTTTCTGCGAATGCGCCTTGATTTAAGTGCCCAAGGACAGTTGAGATTCACAGAAAAGTATAAGAAGAAAGGTAACCGTTCACAGGTTCAGGGTTCAACGTTCAGGGTTAAGGACAAAGAAGCCATTAAAGACCTGAAGTCCTGTTAAAAATGCTGGTTTTGCCATATAATTGCCAAATACCATGTTCCGGATTTGTGAAAATGTAAAAGCGGTCGGTTTTCCCATACAAAAGGTTTGCAAAATAATGCATAGTGATGAGAATACAACCTTTGAACCTCTGAACCCAGAACTCAGAACCTTGAACCCTGAACCTTTGAACCCGTGAACGCCTACGAAGAAAGATTGGCCTGGAAGATAAAAAGTTTCATCTCCTGTCCATCAACTGATTGGGACGAATAAAAGAGCATTCTGAATTGATCTGCTATCAGCCGGCCCATAAGAGGTAAATATACACCCCGGCGAGCAACAGTATGGGCCATTGATGCCGGAAATAAAGTCGCGTTAAGGAAGAATCCAGGTGTGATCGAAAAAGATTTGTAAGTACGGCTTTCGAAGCAAAAACGCCGACCAGAATAAATGCTATCTGGTAAAATTTGATCCACAAGGGGCCCCATGCTCACCATTAGAAAATTCCAGTCAACCCCAAGCTGCCGGCCTAAAGCTGGGAAAACCTGACCCCCTCTACTTATCATTCGTTCAAAATGGAAACTCAACTCAAAAATAACCACCATCGGGACTATAGCATAGGCAACAAGATTCGACTTTAACCGGGACGAGGTTTTTTCAGACCCAAAAACCATTTTTCCCGCCATTTTGATAAACAGAAAGGCCAATGAAGTTGATACTACAATAAGCACCGAATAAAAAATCCACGGTTGATTCTGTGCGGCGGCATATTTATGTAAATAGCCGGTTTTTTCTATACCCCGAAAGAACTGAGCACCCATAATGATGGACACCAAAAACGCCATTGTTAGATCCGGCTTGCGAAACGTCCAAAGCTCTTGGCCGGGTACCCTCAGATTGAGAACCGGGACCTGGTTGGCGCAGTTTTTTACACAATTCCCGCAGAGGATGCAGTCCTGGTTGTTATGAAGTACAAAAGGCGCTTCAAAAACCGGACAACCTGCCTGATTTGCCTTCCCGACATAACAGCTGTTCTCCATGCAGTCGTTGTTGCATATGTTGTGATTGGCACGCAATTCTAGTATCGAACATCTTGATAAAAATCCGACTAATTTACCCAGGGGACAAAGATAGCGGCACCAGACCCTCCGCCGGTAAATAAGAGCTAACATGATTGCCGGTATGGTAATTGATAAAAGCAAAATCGCCGTAGCCCGGGGAGAAAACGGCATATTAAACACCACCTCGGACCAAAAGATGGCCCCCAAACCAGCAGACAGCCAGATAGCCTCCATAATTACGGATGAAAGAAGGAACATTGCGGTTTAGGCCATATTTGTGGCTTATAATCGAACTTGAAGCCCCCACCGGACACACAGCACACCATATTCTGGCGGCCAGAATACAGCTCAAAACGACCAGGGGTTCCCATAAACCCCCAGGTTAATTCAAGGGATACATTGTTGTTGGGCGTCTGGGGACCGAAAAAACCCCAAGTAAACAATCAGTACAAAAAAGAAAGCCGTGACCAGTTGGGCCGAACCGGGAAAAGCACTGCTCTGAAATAACCGACGGATCCGATCCACCTTCAAAAGATTAAAGCTCAACCTTTCTGTGACCTGGGGTGCCGTACCGATGAGGATGTCTTCAGGGGTTAGGCGGCTGTCCTGAGCAAGATTTACAGCCCGCCGGATAACCGCCCTCGAGTTCGTCAGTATTGCCCGGCCAGTCATAGGCCATGATGCTTTTGTAGACATCGAGGTCAATGCCGGCAATGGATTTTCCGGCCTGCCTGCTGTAATGTTCAATCAGATATTCGGTAAGCCGACGAAGATCTTTCTTTCGCTTTCTAAGCGGAGGCACGATAAGGGTTTGGCTTTCTCCTAACGTGTCGAATAGTTGTTTGTTGAATCTGCTATCCTGAACCTGTTGGTTAAGGTCAACAGAACTTGTCGCCATAACGCGGATAGAAGAATGCATAAACGTTTGATCGCCCAGAGATTGAAAACGGCCATGTTGAATAAAATCGACCAATTTGCTCTGAACACTGTCGGCCAAATGTTCAACATTCTCAAGAATTACAGTGCCACCCTCTCCGATTTGGAACAAACCCAGCCGCCTTTCCGGCGCAAAAGACAAAGCGCCTTTGGCATGCCCGAAGAGGGCACTATTTTGAGCAAGTTCAAGGCGTATGGGATCACGCTTTCTTGGTCGGCCAACAGTTCTACCCATGTTGACGGTCTTGATGTCAACGGCTATGAAAGGGCCTTCCTTTCTTTTGCTGCCCCAGTGAATCAGTCCGGCCACATCGCCTTTTTCAGTTCCGGATTCCCCCAAAATCAACACAGCCTTGTCATTTTTGGCCGCTGCCTTAACTTTGTCCTGGAGACGCTTGACAGCCTTGCTTCCACCGATCAACTTCGGCTCAATTCCAGAGCTCTGTTCGGAAATAAACCTCTGGTATGCCTTTTCGGTGGCTGAGGCATGGGCGAGTTCAACGCCCCCTCTGCTCAATCGGTTGGAGAGAATTTTGGAGAGTGCCAGTGAAAATTCCGGAATTTCAGATGCAAGTTGGTCAAACGCCTGCTTCGAAATTACCAGAAGACCACATGCTTTTTGAGTTTTAACTGATGCGGATCGGGGTTCACCGGTCAACAATGCCATCTCGCCAAAGCTTTCGCCGGGCCCGAGAGTGTTCAGCGTGACATCAACACCATCTTCCGAGACCCGGAAAACAAGAGCTGAACCGGAAATGATCTGGTAGAAAGAATCCCCCTGATCTCCTTCATGAATAATGATCTTGTCCCTGGGTAAGGCCCGGTATTCTGCAACCTCGGCAATTTTTGCGCTCAATTTCGGAGGCAGATTTTTAAAAAGCGCCACGGAACGGAGCATGCCCTCCCTTTGACGCTGAAGGACAGAGCGCAGTTCCCTGGGATTCAGATCCCCGTTCTCGATAATGATCTGGCCGATGGGTTTATATATCCCTTCATGTTCAAGGGTGATCTGCTTTTCTAAAGCCGCTTCGATCACATGTTGATCACAGGATTGACTCTCGACCAAATAGGATCCTATCTTTTTGAAGGCCATAAACACTCTCAAGCTAAGGCAGGTTAATACAGATCAAACCATACCGGCTTCTTACAAGTGGGGTTTCAATGTTAATATTCTTACTGTAAAGTCGATGAATTTGTAAAAAGTGAAAAGTGAAATGTAAATAGACTTTTCACGTTTAACTTTTTACTTTTCACGAAAATATTATTAGCACGAATCAACACGCAAAAAAAGGAAAACTGTGTTCTCATTTTCAAAGCTTTAATTTAAGCCTGCAATACGCAGTTATCACCAACCTAAATCCTAAGGGCTATCGCCGAAAGTGTTTGAAGTTTTGCCCCCTCTGTGTTATTTTGAGAATGTTATATAGAATTTTATCTTTGCCGACTGTTGAATGTTTTGAATCGTGTGGTATCAATGAAAAGAAATTTTTTAATTAATATTTCCAGAGACAGAATTGAAGCATTTTGTAAAAAGCACCACATACGCAAACTTTCTGTTTTTGGTTCAGTTCTTCGCGATGATTTCGGATCTGACAGTGATGTAGATATTCTTGTTGAGTTTTATCCGGACCATATACCCGGGCTCATAAAACTGGCTGGAATGGAAATTGAATTGTCTGATATTCTGAAACGCAAAGTGGATTTGAGAACGCCACAAGATTTGAGTCGCTATTTTAGGCAGGAAGTCATGGACTCTGCGGAGGTCCAATATGCTGAAACCTGATGTTATAAGACTTCGCCATATGCTAGATGCTGCTAAGGAAGCCAGATCATTCATTCAAAAAAAAGAACAGGCCTCCCTTGAAGTAGATCGAAAATTGGTTTTGGCGCTTATGAAATCCATAGAGATTATCGGCGAAGCAGCTACCAAAGTAACAAAGGAATGTCGCGAAGATTTAAACCGAATTCCTTGGGCAAACATTATAGGCATGAGAAATCGCCTCATTCACGCCTATTTTGACATCAATCTCGAAATTCTATGGAAGACGGTAACCGAAGACATTCCCGGTTTGATAGATGAACTCGAGAGAATACTTCATTAGAACAGAATTTATCAGAAACGCCCGAATTTTTTTAAAAATAGCATATTAGAATTGTGATTTCTGTTTTAACGGGGCTACATTCGACAATTATGCATCCTAAAATCGGAAAAGGTCCTATTTTTCATGCCTTTCATAAAAGATAAGCCGTCGAATTTTGTAATCGTCCCCTATACTAAGACTTTTCATGATCTTTTGCCATATCTTTAGAATAAGGCCCTGTAATATTATAACTCTGTGAACCGGCAACTGCTTTTACTGCAATATCTTGAACCTTACTGTATGCGTTTTCAAGCTGTTTAGATAAGGTTTCAATCTGTTTTTTCTGAACATCGACAACTTTTTCCAAAGATTCAATTTTAGTCATAAGTACGTTCTTCTCGCCTTCAAAACCTTTGACAATCAATTCCTCATTCTTTTTGGCATCTGCTTTTAAAGCATCCGTGGCTTCTTTAACTGCTTGATTAACTTTAGTTTCAAGCTCTTTCGGAAAAGCGTCCACTCTTTTGTGCAGATCACCCACTATTTTTTCTCTTTCAGAAATAGCCAAATCTCTTTGCAAAAGTTCGTCTTCTTTTTCCAAAACTTTCTTTCCAAAATCTTCTTTTTTCTTTTCAAGATCTTTTGTCAGCTGTTCGATTTCATCTTTTAGCTTACTCTTTTTCTGTTCTTGTTCCCGGTTGAAGTTATATTCATATTCTTCTTTCTGCCGTTTTCTTATCTTTTCATCCTCTTTTTTCTGTTCTTCAAGTTGGTCAAGGTACTCCTTTTTCTCTTTTTCCCATTGAGCTTTTGTAAGATTTATTTCGTCTTCGATAAGTTTCTTTCGCTGCTCAATTTCACTTTCAAATTCAAGTTTTTTCTGTTTTTGAGATTCTAGAAGCGCTGCCAATGTAAAAGCGGAATTATCTATCTCAAAAAGTTCTTGAAGCTCTTTATTTTTAATATCTATGGCTTCTTTGATTTTATTATATCTTTCCGTCTCTTCTTCCAGCTTACCGGTAATATCTGACAGCGATGTGCCAATTTCTACTTTAAGATCATTCACTCTTTTTACAACACTGTCTGATGCAACAATATCGGCTATCTGGACGATCTCTTGCTCTTTCTTGGTTCTTTTTTCTTTTTCGGGCTTCATTTCGGCTTCAGATTTTTCCTGAAACTTTTGCTTAAGCAGATTGAAAGCCTCAAGCATTTCCTTTTTCGTATTTGATGCTTTAATTTTCGGAATATCATCATTTTTTGCTGTCATTTTACTACCTCCTACTGTTCAATTTAGAATGATAGGTGAAGTTTCCCACTACATTTTCTATGACGGTGCTTTAATCGGCGCGGATGCGAAACTTGAGTGAAATTTTAGTAATTCAGCCTGATCCGATCAGACAGCATCCGAATTTGTAATTTCAAAACGCCACGCACAGTACCATTCTTCGGGATGATCATCCGGCGGGCAGCCGATGCATTCCGTGTGTATCCGGGGGTCAATCGCCCGGGCAAAATAAGTATACTCCACAAGTCCTCCGGATTTACATGGATAATCGTCAAGCCCTTTGCGTTTTCTTGCAGATTGAACCCGGCATTCATTCATTTGAAAGATAAAACTGTCAGACTCTTCATCGACAATGGAATGCGTGTTGACACGAGCATGAACACGAAAATTCAGGGCCTTTTTTAAACCCTCGAGTCCCGGTTTTTCAGGGAGGTTCAAAAAATTTTTAACGGCCCAGGCTTCAAAAGGGGAAAACTGAGCCCAGCATGAATCATTACATCGCTTGGCATCGTTCATACCTCTGGTAAATTCCACCGCTTGAAACCATACCCCATCATTGACCACCCAGTTTGCGGCCACACTATCCATAAGTGCCATCAGTGATTTTTTCGGCATGTTCAATAGCGGCAAAGGAATGTTGTCTCTCATTTCAAATCCCAACACTTTTGAAAGCCGTTTCATTTGAATTTCATAACCTCTTTTAGATGCAGTTTGAAGAATATCGAGAGCCTTTTCCATCCCCATCTGATGTTTGACTTCATTAAACCATAAGGCATAATGGATAATGATGCGATGAAACATGTCCAAGACAAGCTTTGCGGTGTTTTCGTGATCCAGGTCTTCTATGGTATTAATGCTGCTTAAATCCAAAATTTCTCCCTTTAATTAATCCATTAAATCTTCAGCTAAGCTGAGAGTCGCAACTTTGCTATGCAGGTATGTGAGTTTATATTCACCGCCCGCTTGTCCCGTTACACGGGGCTTCGCTTAAGACTCAGAGGACGCAGAGAATAATAATTTTTCCATTGCCGTTGAGGGGACGGCAATGGAAAAGCACTCAGCAGCTTACGCTGCGGAAACGACAAAAGGCATCAATTCTTTGGTATTAAGGTGGCCAATACGGACATTTTATTACCCGAAGGGTTGAGTCATTTTGCTTTTCGGCGTCCCTGCCCTGTGGAATGCGAAGCCTATTCCTCTGGGGTCAGCGAAAAGCAAAGAATATGGAACCTTTGCGTTCTTTGCGGCTTTGCGGTGAGCAAGAAGTAATTCAAACTCTTTTAGAATTCCAATCAAGTCACCCTTCGTATAGCACTGCCAATATGGTTGCTTTTCCTTTTTTGGACGCGACGAGATGCGGTGTCGTGGAAAGATAGTAGGCGCTGTCTCCGGGTTTGAGATCAAATGTGTCCTCCCCGATATTCAGCACGACAATACCGTCCAAAACATAGATGAATTCCTCGCCGTCGTGCACGGAAACTTCTTTATCAGGGTTTTCTTCAAGCTGTACGATCAAAGCCTCCATGTGGCGTCCTTTTACTTCAGGGGCCAGGCTTTTATAAATGTAAACTTGTTTTTTGCCTTTCTTCGCGGTGGATCTCGATACGACCTTCTGTTCATCTTTGCGAGTTATGGAATAGATTCTGTTGCCGATCCCTGAAATTAACCTGCCGAAAGCACTGTCCAGGGCTTTGGAAAGCCTGATCACTGTCCCGAGCTGAGGTTGAACGATATTATTTTCGATATTGGAAAGCAATTCAACATCAAAGCCTGTCATGTTTGAGAGCTCGTCAAGGGAGATCCCTTTTTCTTCTCTCAGGATTCGGATCCGTTTTCCTATTTCTTCGACGCCATCATGGGGTGCTTCCGAAATTTCGCCGGTGAGATCTTCAAAAAAATCTACGTTTATGTGGGGTGGTTTTTTCTTGGTTTCCATGTAATGCTCCTAACCCGGACGATCCGGGGAACTGAAATGCCTAAAGTGCCTAAAATGATCTAAAATGCCTAAAGTTGAAATGCCTAAAAAGAAAATGCCTAAAATGCCTAAAATGAACTAAAGTGCCTAAAGTGAAAGTGCCTAAAAGTTGACACTGTCAATTTTATTTGCTTTTTCCAATTGAAGTGAATATGGCAAGCAATTCGCTGCATTCTTCGTATTCAGGTTTGATTTTTTCCCACGTTAACCATTTTGTCTCTATAATTACCTCCAACCAGTACTGCGTTTCACTGGCCTCACTTTCACAAATTTTGATCTTGTTTTTAAAATCAGCTCGGCTTCTGGATCGGTTTGCCTCACGGTAGTTAGCACCAATAGAGGTTCCAGATTTTGTAATTTGGTTTCTTACGACTATGCCCTCGGGAGAGTTGGGCAATGTTATTGATAAGCGGATTATTTGTACTGCAAATTTTCGAGTACGCTTTTCAAGATCTTTTGCAAACTGTTTACGTTCCATGTTTTACCCAATTTTAGGCAATTTAGATCATTTTAGGCATTTCAACCTTGTTATCCTCGTCCAGTTAAACCTTTGGGTATTCTTCCGGTATGTACGCATTCTGAGCGGAGTCTTCGGCCCAAAATCTTTTCGAGCATACGACCTGTCTTTAGGATTCTGTCCACATCAACACCGGTATCGATTCCCCATTTCATCCATCATGACCACCATATCTTCCGTGGATACAAGGCCCACGATACCCGGATCTTGATAATAGTATTCCCCGGTGCCGGCAACCGGGACACCATCTATAAAATTGGCTGGCTGACCGCCGGTGCCGCCTATGGTCGATTCGAAATGCGTGATTCCGGCCTGAAGTGCTGCCAGAACATTGGCAAGCCCCCAACCGCGGGTTACATGGAAATGGGCCACATGTTTGGAGGGATCCGGAATTGCATCGAGAATCATGGAATAATATTGGTACACTTTATTTGGCGGGGCAGATCCGTCATGATCGGCATGTTCAATATCGTCCGCACCGATGTCAAGCCACCGCTGTGTAAATTCAAGGGCCTTTTTCAATTCCGTGGGGCCCTCGATGGGGCAGCCCCAGATGGTGCTCACGGTCCCGCAGACTTTTATCCCTGCATCAAGGGCTTTTGGAATATACGTTTCACACATCTTCCAGTACTCTTCGAGTGAAAGCCCGGAGTTGGTCCTGTGATGGGATTCGCTGGTGGAGACCATAAAGAGTATCCGGTCCGGACCATAACCCTCCTTACACGCCTGGATCGCTCTTTCCACAGCTTTTTCCCGGATTGTTATGGCGGTAATTTCCACATCTTTTAATAAATGGCCGACTTTCTTACTGGCATGCAGACGCTTTGAAAGATCATCGGCATCCTTAAATTGGGGCATTACCTTGGGATTGCCGAAATTGGTTACTTCTAACCGCTTGAACCCGGCAAGGATAAGCTCTTCGGCCACCCACAGCTTTGCATCGGTTGGGATAAATTTTTCTTCATGCTGGAAACCATCTCTTACCGTAATATCGCCCAATACCACCTTTTTCGGGTATGTCAACACTCCCATCTGTTATCTCCTTGGGTATGAATTTTGTACGTTTTGTGGCAAAATGCTTAATAATCACGAAAACACGAAATATCGAAAGCACGAAAAAATAATTTTCGTGTTTTCCTACTTTCGTTCTTTCGTGATAAATTTATTTTTGGTCTCAGCTTATCCGGTCAAACAGCGATACGCTTAAAAACCGGATCACTTGAATGCTTGTTGAATTCGTTGCTTCACAAAGCTAAAATGTATATTTTCGTTTGATGAAAATTTCAACTATATCGAATCAAAACCGAAAGTTGCCAAAAGAAGGATCGCCGATGGGCTGAAAAAGACTCACCTCGAATGCCATGGCCAGCCAGTTGCGGATTTCAGAAAATTTCAAGACCCTGTCATTCAAAAGACGGGCGCCACAGTAAAACGGATCGGCTTCTCCATCGTATTTTTTTATCAATTCCTGGCTGAAAGCTTCTTTTTCCGCTTCGGTCATGGGGTTTTTCCGCCTGTCACGTTTTCGTTCTTCGATGGAAAGCAGAACCCCTGCCGCACTCCGACCGCTCATGACAGACGTTCTGGCCCTCATTGTGGAGAAGAGAAAATGAGGCTTATACGCCCGGCCGCACATTCCGTAATTGGCAGCCCCGTTATCCGGTCCGATAACAAGTTGGATACGGGGTACCTGGGCGCATGAAACCGCTCTCACCATGTTCGCACCATATTTGCCGATACCCATATGTTCTGATTCTGATCCCACCATGTAGCCGGGAGAACTTTGAATAAAAAGAAGCGGAATTTTTTCCTGGCTACAGCGGACAATCCATTCTGTGGCCTTTCGCGCTGCTTCAAAAAATATTATGCCCACACCGTTGGATGCTACAACCCCTATGGGCAGTCCTTTTATGCGTATTTTACCGGTTGCAATATTGTCACCGCGCCCAGGTGCATAATTCTTTTTGTATTCGGAAAAAACGCTGTCATCGGCAATCGCTTCCAGAAATGCACGAATATTGATTCCCTGGTAAACCGAGGCCGGCATGATTTCATAAATAGACGTTTCCGGAACTTTTGGAGGGGTTTCGGCATAGCGGCAGAACTGAAGTTTCCGGGGGGGCTCCAGCATGAGGATTTCTCTGACACGCGCAATAGCTTCCTCCTGATTGGAACAAAAATGATCTGCCCCGCCTGAAATCTGCGTATGTACTTTTGCCCCGCCAAGGTCCTCTGCAGAAATGACTTCACCGGTTGCCATTTTTACCAGAGGCGGTCCGCCCAGAAAAGAATAGGACAGTTTGTCGATCATCACCGATTCGCAGGCCATAAAAACGATGTAAGCACCGCCTGCCGTGTTGCCGCCGGTGCTCATGGTAACCTGTTTGAGGCCCATTGCCGACATTCGAGCCATATTGTAAAACATGGATCCGAAATGTTGGTCATCGGGGAAAACATCGGCCTGCATGGGAAGGAAAGCGCCGCCTGAATCAGCGATATAAACACAATTCAATCCACAGCGTTCGGCAATGGCCTGGGCTCTCATATGCTTTTTGAGTGTGATTGGAAAATATGTGCCGGCTTTTACACGGCTGTCATTGGCGAAAATCATGGACCAGTTGCCGTGAATTTTTCCCAATCCTGTTACAAGGCCGCCGCAGGGAACATCCATTACCCCCGGATAATCCATTCCGAAACCGGCGATACGACTGAGTTCAAAGAACTCGGTCTCCGGATCGATGAGCTTTTCAATAAGTTCTCTGACCGGACGTTTGCCCTGTTTAACCAGTCTTTCGACCGCTTTTTCACCCCCCGGCCACATGGCCTGTTTAACCTGTTCGTCGAGTTTTTTTTCTTCATTTTCCCAGAACGATCTATTGGTCATAAGATTTCCTCTCAATCTTGATAGTTCCGTAAAAAGTTAAAGGTAAAAAGCTAAAAAACGGTTATTTCAGAAACCTTTAATCTTTCACCGTTCACATTTTATTTTGCCCTGAAAAACCTGGTCCTCCCCCGCAATGCGGGATCTTCGATGGGCCAAGCCTGTCCCGCGTTGCGGGGGTCAGAGTTCTCTGGCTCTGCCTAAAAAATTGCTGCAAGAGTTTGAAGTGAACTAAAGTTTGAAGTGAGCTAAAGTTAAGGAATTCTACCAATTATATAAAATCAGCGGAGCGAAGCGACTCCATAACTTTAGGCACTTTAGATCACTTTTAACTTGTCTGGCTTTCAGGGAAACAGCCCCTTCCAGGGGTAACCCAAAGCCTGGCCCTCTGGACCAGGATATTTACTATTTCCCTTTAAATACCGGTTTACGCTTTGCTTGAAACGCGGCAAGGCCTTCAAGACGATCCTGGGTTGGAATGGTTACCCAATATGCATTCGATTCAATGCCAAGGCCTGTGTGAAGGTCGGTTTCGAGGCCGTAGTTGATGGCATACTTGGCCTGTTCAATGGCGATTGGCCCGGATTCACAGATCATGGCAGCCATTTTTTGACATTCCTTTAGGAGTAATTCCTGGTCATATATTTGATTGACAAGCCCGATCTGCAGGGCTTCCCGGGCGTCCACGCGACGACCGGTAAATATGAGTTCCTTTGCTTTGCCGCGTCCGATCAGCCTTGGAAGTCTTTGTGTACCGCCGGCTCCCGGAATGATGGCAAAACGGGTTTCGGTTAGACCCATCGAGGCATTCATGGACGCGACCCGAATGTCGCAGGCAAGGGCGAGTTCCGTTCCGCCGCCGAGGGCGACGCCGTTTATGGCTGCAATCACGGGTTTGTTAAGGTGTTCGATGGATGTAAAAAGATTTCTTATGGTGAAAATGAATTCCTTTACCTGAAGTTCGTCGAAAGTGGTTCTTTCTTTCAAATCTGCGCCGGCACAGAAGGCCTTCCGGCCGGCTCCCGTTATGATGACCACGCGAACGTTGTTATTAAATTTAAGTGCATCGATCTGCTCTTTAAGAGCATGGAGCAATGCAAAATTAAAAGAATTCATTACCTGGGGTCGGTTTAGCGTAAGAACTGTGATGCCGTCCTTTTCTTCCGCCAAGAGGACTTTTTCATTCATGAAACCCTACCTTCCATTTAAAATGCCTAAAATGCCTAAAATGATCTAAAGTGCCTAAAGTGGAAATGCCTAAAATGATCTAAAGTGGAAATGCCTAAAATGAACTAAAATGGAAATGCCTTGAATGAATGATTATCTTTTCTTGCCAATGGTTGTGAATATTTCAAGCAGTTCGCTGCATTCTTCGTATTTAGGTTTGATTTTTTCCCACGTTAACCATTCTGTTTCTATAATTACCTCAAACCAGTACTGCGTTTCACTGGCCTAACTTTCACAAATTTTGATCTTGTTCTTAAAATCAGCTCGACTTCTGGATCGGTTTGCCTCACGGTAGTTAGCACCCGATATATCGAGAGATGACGATCCGCTGGACCTCGGAAGTCCCTTCTCCAATATCCAGCAGTTTCTGATCGCGATAAAACCTCTCCACATGGTATTCCTTCATCAAACCATATCCGCCGTGGATCTGGACCGCATGGTTCGCCACCCGTCCCATCAGTTCGGAACAGTATAGCTTGGCCATGGCGGCCTCTTTTTCAAAGGGTCTTCTTCGATCTTTCAGCCAGCAGGCTTTGTACAGGAGGTTTCGAGCACATTCGATTTCAAGGGCGCTGTCTGCCAGTTTGAATGCAATTGCCTGGAATTTGCAAATGGGTTGCCCGAATTGGACTCTCTTTTTGGCGTATTTGAGTGCTGCTTCATAAGCACCCTGGGAACCGCCGAGCCCCATGGCGGCAATGGAGAGCCTGCCCCCGTCCAGGGTAGAAAGCATCTGGTGAAAACCGTCTCCCTTTCGACCCAGAATGTTATTTTCGGAGATTCTGACGTCGTTAAAGAAGAGTTCAGCGGTGTCCGAAGCACGCCACATCATCTTTTTGTGCATGGGAACAGCTTTAAATCCCGGAGTTCCCTGTTCCAACAGAAAGCATGTGTATTCGGGCTTGCCGCTGGGCCGTTTCCCGGTAACCGCCTGAACCGTGACGCCCATGCTAAGTTCACTGGCACCATTGGTGATGAATATTTTTGATCCATTAAGAACCCATTCATTCCCGTCCTTTATCGCCGTGGTTTTGCTCCCTCCGGCATCGGAGCCGGCGGAAGGCTCGGTCAAGCCGAAACCCCAGAGCCCTTTGCCGGCACAAAGTTCGGGAAGATATTTTTTCTTTTGTTCCTTCGTGCCAAAATAGTATATGGGGCCGATTCCCAGAGAGTTGCCGGCTGCAACGGTGGCGGCTTGAGATCCATCGACTCTTGCAATTTCTTCCACAGCAATGATGTAGGACAGATAATCCAACCCCTGACCGTCATATTCTTCTGAAACAAACATGCCGAAAAGGCCGATTTCTCCCATTTTTCGGGTAAGTTCAGGGGAAAACGCCTCTTTTTCATCAAGTTCAAGAGCCACCGGCGCGATTTCGCTTTGTGCAAATTTCCGGACTTCTCTGCGAATCATTTCCTGTTCTTTTGTTAAGTCGAAGTCCAATGCCACTCTCCTTGAAATTTTTGGAAAACGTCCCTATTTGTCCGATTCCTGTGCTTGGCCAATGGAATGAATTTGCAGTTTATATTCCATCGGGGTGGAATGCGAACCCTTAGAAATCTAACAAAAAATTGCATTTTCAAAGGTCGCTTCTTTTTCGGTCTATTTAGCAAGGCTGGACGCTATTTTCCCTTCCATTTCGGTTTCCGTTTTTCCAAAAAAGCATCGATTCCTTCCCGGGCATCCTCTGTCCCGCACAGGGAAGCAAACAATTCATCCATATAGTCAAGGGCTTGATGATAGGGAATTTCAGACATGGCGTAGACGCCGGCTTTTCCAGTCTGCACTGCCAGGGGACTCTTTTTGGCAAGTTTAGCGGCAAGCTCCATGGTTTTGGCTTCAAGTTCGTCGGGGGGCACTATTTTGTTGATAAGTCCGAGCCGTTCAGCTTCAGCGGCGGAAATAATATCTCCGGTAAGGATCATTTCAAGGGCTTTTTTGCGGCCGACATGACGCGCCAGGGGGACAGCCGGACCTAGGCAGATCAATCCCACGTTGATGGCGGTGGTTCCGAATTTAGCATTTTCGGCAGCCACTGCCAGATCACAGGCAAAGACAAGGCCTGCGCCGTTGGCCACCGCAGCACCTTTGACCGAAGCGATAACCGGCTTTTTCATTCGAGGAAGGGTGTGGTAGAATTCATCCATTAAATTAAGAAATTCCCGGAGTTCTTTGGGACTTTTTCCCTGGAACTCCGGAAGAGAGATGCCGGTTGAAAAATGTTTGCCTGCCGCTTGTATCACCACCACTCGCACCTCGTCGTCTTGATCCAGGTCCCGAAGGGCGTCATTCAAGGCTCTGGCAAAGGGGACATTAAAGGTGTTCATGTCTTCGGGCCGGTTCAGGGTGATCCGTCCGATCATATCCTGCTTATCGACTAAAATGAGTTTTTTTCCCATGACACACACTCCTTTTTGATAACGAAATGTAGATAAATTTTTAAAAAGTGAAACGTGAGATGTAAAACGACTACATTTAGTACATTAAGAGGCAATCATTTAGTAAAATGTGAAAGGTATCATAGCATAAATATCGGCAGGCTCACATTGTTATTCGGAAAGCCCAATATATTTGCCGGTTATTATGAGCGAGCGCTCGGTCACAAGATAATGCTCATTTGTACCCTCGGCTGTCAGATTTGTCAATATCTTTCTTATGCCTTGATCCATAGGGTATTATCGTCGGTAAAAGGTTTTTGTTTCAAGGAAAAATATTGACATGGAAAGCTGGAACGTGCTATTGATTATGAGCGAGCGCTCGGTCAGAATGAAGGCCATATTCGATCATAACTTGATAGTATAGAAATTTCCTTTTTTGGACACAGATTATCCCGATGAAATAGAAAAAGAAAATGCATTTCATTGGGCAGGCAAAGATTATCAAGATTCTTAAAATAAAAAATAATATTATTATCTGTGAATACCTGCCCGCTCGTGTCTCGCATGGCAGGCGGGTCTGCGAAAATCTGTGTCCTATTAACTTGAACAAATTTTTAGGATTATAACATAACAAATGCGTGCCACAAAAGGAATTCCAACTCAGATAAAAAACCCTGATCTTGTGGAGCAGCGGCATCTCCAGATTGTTGATGCTGCGGTTCCGCTTTTCATCAAGCAGGGGTTTCACAAAACCACGACACGGCAAATCGCTCGTGCCGCCGGCCTTTCCGTCGGTTCATTGTATGAATATGTCGCTTCCAAAGAGGATATCCTGTATTTGGTTTGTGATGCAATCCATGCAGAGGTCGAGCAGGGAGTGTCAGAAGCAATGGAAAGAGCGGCAGGAGGCCGAAAGTCCCTGGCAGAAGCCATCCGTGAGTATTTTTTGGTTTGTAATCGTATGAGTGATCATATTCTGCTTATCTATCAGGAAACTCAATCCCTTCCACCGCAATGGCGAAAAAAAGTACTGGAAAACGAAGTCCGTATCACCGGTATTTTTTTGGAAGTGCTTGAGCGTTTGGTTTCGTCCGGAGATTTGCCCCATTTAAGTGATCGATCCATGGAACTGATTGCTCACAATATTTCTGTTCTCGGACACATGTGGACGTTTCGACGATGGTTCCTTGCACGGCACTACAGTATTGAGGATTATATACAGTTCCAAACCGAATTTATTCTTGGGATGTCTAAATAACGTCTCGGAAATTCTACAATTTATTGAAAATAAAGGCAATTTTTAGGCTTATGCTTTTAACTCGGACATGGAATAATGGAATAATGGAACGATGGAATAATGGAATGATGATTTAAAGAAGATGACGTTCCTCTATTTAATTCCCGGAAATAGGAATTTTATAATAACCTAACTTTCCATTTTCTCTCTGAGCCGTAGACTCTCCGAGCCGGAGTCCCAGAACTCAGTATTCCAACATTCCAATTTGTGAGCAAAGTCTTTCTTTTTACTGAAAAACTCGTGGATAAGATTTCGTAATGAAAGAACTTGAAACAGCCTCTAAACTGTTTTGTTAAATCAAACACTTTCAATTTTACGAGGAGGGGGCATGAAGGTAGACGTTGAAGTTTATAAGCCCAGACATCATATCCGGGCCGTTACCGCAACATCCCTTTTTGACGGCCATGACGCCTCCATAAACATCATGCGCCGCATACTCCAAGATGCCGGCGTTGAAGTCATTCATCTGGGGCATAACCGCTCCGTCCATGAAATCGTCGATGCTGCGATACAGGAAGATGTCCAAGGAATTGCGGTATCCAGCTACCAGGGCGGGCATGTGGAATTTTTCAAATACATGATTGACCTTTTGAAAAAAGAGAGAGTTCCACATATCAAGGTTTTCGGCGGCGGCGGCGGTGTTATCGTCCCTAATGAGATTAAAGCACTGGAGGCATATGGTGTAACCAAAATATATTCTCCAGAGGACGGCGCCAAAATGGGGCTCCAGGGGATGGTCAACCATATGACTAATCTTATGGATTTTTCTAGGATTCAGGGGACGGATTTTGATTTTGCCGGTCTCTCTCCGGGCAACAAATCCATGGTTGCAAGCCTGATTACCACTGTTGAATTGGCCAAAGCCCGGGGAAACGGACACCTTGCCAGGCTTAGAACCAAAATTTTAAAAAAAAATTGGCAAACGAAAAATTCCGGTTATCGGCATCACCGGTACCGGTGGCGCCGGAAAATCGTCCCTCACGGACGAGCTGATTTTGAGAATTCTCCATGACCTCAAGGATATTAAACTGGCAATTATCAGCAGTGATCCTTCCCGGCGAAAAACCGGCGGTGCGCTTCTGGGGGACAGAATACGGATGAATGCCATCGAAAATCCAAGGGTTTACATGCGAAGCCTGGCAACCCGTCAATCACAGACAGAAATTCCCCATGCCCTGGCTGAAGCAATAGACGTTGTTAAAGCAGCAGGCTTTGACCTTGTGATTGCAGAAACGGCAGGTATCGGCCAGGGAGATTCAAGTATAATCGAGTTGGTTGATTTGTCGATCTATGTGATGACCAGCGAATTCGGCGCCGCTACCCAGCTCGAAAAGATAGACATGCTCGATTTTGCAGATCTTGTTGTCATAAACAAATATGAAAAGCGGGGCGGTGAGGATGCGGTCCGGGACGTCCGCAAACAGGTGCAGCGCAACCGGAAGGAATGGGACAAATCACCCGAGGAAATGCCGGTCTATGGGACCATTGCCTCAAAATTCAATGATGACGGGGTTACGGCATTGTACCATGCTATTATGGATACTCTGGCAGAAAAAACAGGTATTATTTTTGACTCGAATCTACCCAGAACCCAAACGCGGATTTCGACCTCCAAAACCATCATTATTCCTCCGGAACGCACCCGTTATCTCGCTGAAATTGCGGATACCGTAAGAAGCTATCATCGGGAGACACAAGGGCAAGCGGATGCTGTTCGGAAGGTCTGGCACCTAGAAGAGACTGCGGCAATCCTGAGCAATGATAAATTTAAAGGCGATGCATCAGAAGTTTTAAATCAGCTTAAAGCGGAAATTGCAAAGGCCGAAGACGGGCTGTATCCCGAGACGACCCGTCTCCTTGACGACTGGGAAGAGATCAAAGAAACGTATACCAAAGACGAGCTTGTCTACCGTGTGCGAAACCGTGAAATAAGGGTCCCCCTTTACTATCAATCCCTATCGCGTACTGCAATTCCGAAGATCGTTCTTCCCAAATTCAAGGATCCCGGAGAAATTTACACCTGGTTAAGGGAAGAAAATGTCCCCGGCCGGTTTCCGTTTACCGCCGGTGTCTTTCCGTTAAAACGGGTTGACGAAGAGCCGACCCGAATGTTTGCAGGGGAAGGCGATCCTGCCAGGACCAACAGAAGATTCAAACTGTTGTCTGAAAATTACCCGGCCAAGCGTTTGTCCACGGCGTTTGATTCCGTAACATTATACGGATACGATCCGGAACGAAGACCTGATATTTACGGCAAAGTCGGGACTTCCGGAGTCAGTATCAGCACCCTCGACGATGTCAGAGTCCTGTTTGACGGTTTTGATCTGTGCGCCCCCGGCACATCGGTTTCCATGACCATAAACGGTCCTGCACCCATGATGCTTGCCATGTTTTTAAACACCGCCATCGATCAGCAGGTTGAGGCGTTCCTGGGTGACAAAGGAAGAGCGCCTACGGAGAAAGAATACAACGACATTTATTCTATGACGCTGTCCAATGTTCGCGGTACGGTTCAGGCGGACATTTTAAAAGAGGATCAGGGTCAAAACACCTGTATTTTCTCCATAGAATTTGCAATGAAAATGCTGGGGGATATCCAGGAATATTTTATAAAAAATGATGTTCGCAATTTCTATTCGATTTCCATTTCAGGATACCACATTGCCGAGGCCGGCGCCAATCCGATTACTCAACTGGCCCTCACCCTGGCTAACGGCTTTACCTATGTGGAATACTATCTGTCCCGGGGCATGCCCATCGACAGTTTTGCACCCAATTTGTCCTTCTTCTTTTCCAATGGCATGGACCCGGAATATACGGTGATTGGAAGGGTGGCTAGACGCATATGGTCCATCGCTGTCCAGAATAAATACGGCGGGTCGGTCCGGTCCCAGATGTTGAAATATCATGTGCAGACATCCGGCCGCTCCCTGCACAGTCAGGACATTCAGTTTAACGACATCCGGACAACTCTTCAGGCACTCTGTGCGATTTATGACAACTGCAACAGTCTTCACACAAACGCCTTTGATGAAGCCATCACAACGCCCAGCAATGAATCGGTCCGGCGTGCGCTGGCTATCCAGCTTATCATCAACCGGGAGTGGGGTCTTGCCAAGAATGAAAATATGAACCAGGGCAGCTTTGTGGTGGAGGAACTGATGCGGCTTGTGGAAGAAGCGGTTCTTTTCGAATTCGACAGGATTGCCGAACGCGGCGGCGTACTCGGAGCCATGGAAACCGGCTACCAGCGGAGCAAGATTCAGGAGGAGTCGATCTGTTACGAGAATTTAAAGCATACCGGCGAATTGCCGATTATTGGTGTCAATACTTTCCGGGACCCTGACACCGACCTGGAACAGTTGTCTGAATGTGTTGAACTGTCCAGGGCCACAGAAGCTGAAAAGGAATCACAACTCAAGGGTCTGGCTGAATTCAAGAAACGGAATGAAAAAGAAGCCCGGAAAATGCTGGAACGTCTCCGGAAAACCGTCCTGTCGGGAGATAATATTTTTGCTGAACTTATGGAGACCGTCAAGGTATGCACGCTGGGACAGATTACCCAGGCATTGTATGATGTGGGGGGTAAGTATCGACGGAACATGTAGCGTTTCCAGTTCATAAATAGCTCTTTTCCCGATGAGCGGCGTTCTCCGCGAATTTCCGCCCTCAACGTACAAAAAGTACGCCTTGGGTGAAAACTCTTGTGCGGCCTTGCTCATCGAATAAATTCATAATTTATGAACTGGAAACTCGTTTGGGCATAATAACGAGTCGACGCCTCTTTTCTTTTGGTTCACTTTCATTCAGACTGAGATGGTTACAATATAATATCACGCGGACAAACTCGTTGTTTTACACTAAGATTTTCTATAACTTATTGATGAGTTATGGGAATCGAAGGGAGATAAAATGAAAGAAGCAGTCATTGTGAGCGCGGTGAGAACGCCGTTGGGGAATTTTAACGGTTCTTTGGGAAGTACGGGAGCCAACGACCTGGGGGCTGTGGTGATTGAAGCGGCGGTTGAGCGTGCCGGAATAAAAAAAGATCATGTCAATGAAGTGATCATGGGAATGGTTCTCCCGTGCGGCTGCGGCCAAAATCCCGCCAGACAGGCAGCCGTTAAGGCCGATATGCCCTATGAAGTTGAATGTATCACGGTAAACAAGGTCTGCGGCTCTGCATTAAAGGCGGTAATGCTGGCGGCCCAGGCTATTCAGGTGGGTGATGCGGATGTCGTGGTTGCCGGGGGAATGGAAAACATGAGCATGGCCCCGTATTATCTTGAAAAAGGCCGTTTTGGATATCGCATGGGGCCGGGCAAGATCGAAGACCACATGGTTCATGACGGGCTCTGGGATATTGTCAACGATTTCCATATGGGGATTTCAAATGAACTGTGTTCGGAAAGATATAATGTCAGCCGTGAAGATCAGGATCGTTACGCTGCCGAATCATACCGTCGCGCCCTTGAAGCCATTCGAACAGGACGGTTTAAAAATGAAATTGTCCCTGTTGAAATTCCCCGGCGAAAAGGTGATCCTGTTATTTTTGATGAGGATGAATGCCCCCGTGAGACGACGTTTGAAGACTTGTCAAAAATGAAGCCTGCATTTAAAAAAGATGGAAGGGGGACTGCCGGCAACGCGTCCGTCATCAGCGACGGTGCTGCTGCGGTGGTGGTCATGTCCAAAGAAAAAGCAGAAGAATTGGGCTGTGAGATCATGGCGACCATCGGTGCCCAGGCATCGTTTGGCATGGACATGAAATATCTGCTTGTGTCGCCGATTTGGGCCATTCCCAAATGTTTGAAAAAAGAAGGAATTTCCATGGAGGATGTCGATCTTTTCGAGATCAACGAAGCTTTCAGCGGGTCGACGGTGGCGGTGCTGCAGACGCTTGAACTGGATCCTTCCAGGGTCAATGTAAACGGCGGAAGCGTTTCCTTGGGGCATCCCATCGGTGCAAGCGGATGCCGGGTATTGGTTACCCTTTTATATGAAATGATACGTCAGGACAAAAAAGTCGGGGTTGCTTCCTTGTGTCTGGGCGGCGGCGAGGGGGTTGCCATGGTGGTTAAAAGATAAGGAGATGAATATGGATATCAGAACATTAGGAGTTGTGGGCGCGGGGCAGATGGGGAACGGCATCGCCCAGGTTGCCGCCATGAGCGGCCTTGAAGTGATTATGAGCGATATCGGCGCTGAATTTGTAGAACGGGGCCTTGAAACCATCAGGAAGAACTTGCAGCGGGGTGTTGAAAAAGGAAAAATGACCGTTGAAACGATGGATGTCGTTCTGGGAAGAATCACTCCCAGCGTTGACATCAAGGATATGGCATCTGTCGATTTTGTGGTGGAGGCCGCCACCGAGAATGAATCGATCAAATTTCAAATATTGGACGATTTGGATCAAGCCTGCGCATCCCATGTGATTCTGGCAACCAATACATCGTCTATTCCCATCGGAAGGGTTGCAGCCCGTACAAAACGGCCGGATAAAGTTATCGGGATGCATTTTATGAATCCTGTCCCGGTGATGGCGCTGGTGGAGGTAATCCGGGGACTGGCTACCTCGGACGACACGTTTAAAACAACCTGGGACCTGGCGGTTCGATTCGACAAAACACCGGCCGAAGCAAACGATTATCCCGGCTTTATCGCCAACCGGATTCTCATGCCCATGATCAACGAGGCGGTTTATTGTCTGTACCAGGACGTTGGCTCCCGGGAAGATATCGATACCGTCATGAAGCTGGGTGCAAATCATCCCATGGGCCCGCTGGAACTGGCGGATCTCATCGGCCTGGATACCTGTCTTGCAGTTATGGATACCCTTTTTGATGGATTCAAAGATTCAAAATACCGTCCCTGTCCGCTGCTTCGAAAATATGTGGAGGCCGGCTGGCTGGGAAGAAAGACAGGTCGGGGGTTCTATGAATACCCATAAGGAGGCGTTATGGTAAAGAAGAAGTCCGAGGCTCTGACCCAGGTCGGGAAGAAGATAAAGAAGGAGCGGTTAAAGAAGAAAATGACCCTTGATCGTGTGGCCAATGAAACCGGTTTTTCAATCGATTATATAAAAGAAATCGAGAGCGGCAAAAAAATTCCGCCGGTGGGAGCGCTTTTGCAGATTGCCAGGGCGCTGGAGATCGATTCAGGCTTTTTCCTCAGAGAACAAGAATCGAGTTTGAGGCGTCGTATTAAGGCCTACACAAAACGTACGGAAAATTATGCCTATACAACCCTTACGCCCGGGGCGGAGAATAAACATTTGAAGGCGTTCAATGTCTCGATTGACGCTATGCAGGATCACAAAGGCGTGGGATATCAACACGATGGTGAAGAGTTCGTCTATGTGCTGGCCGGAAAAGTCGAAGTGACGGTGGGTGATCATATTAATATCCTCGATACCGGGGAATCTCTTCATTTCAACTCGGGGATACGGCATAAATTGAAAAATATCGGAGAAGAAAAAGCAGAGATGCTGGTCATAATTTACGGGCCCTAGCCTTGATGGATTCGTAAAAAGTCTGATTTTGCTCGCTCCGCAAGCAATTTTGGAATTCATGACTCGCCTGGCTAAATTGCAAGAACTCGGGCTAACGCCCTCAAACAGCTTTCAATTTTTTACGCCAGACTCATCATGAATCTATCTCCAAAATTGCTCGATGTCGCTCACAAAAGACTTTTTACGAAGCCTTCAGCCTTGAGAACTTAAATTTCAATTTATAGTGTTGTGTGCTGCAGAGATTTGAAATTTAGAGGAATTGCCGGGTTTCATTAAATCGCGTGAACGAATTTATTTTGAAATTGTTAAAGGAATAATCGATGTCTTTTGCGCTGACGGATGAGCAGATCATGATTCAGACCATGGCCAGAGAGTTTTCGAGGAAAGTCGTTGCGCCGACTGCTGCGGAACGCGATGAGACCAAGGAATTTCCGGCTGAAAATCTTAAAAAGATGGGAGAACTGGGGCTTATGGGAATGATGGTCCCGTTTGAATATGAAGGGTCCGGTGCCGATACGGTGAGTTATGTCCTGGCCCTTTCCGAGATTGCCTATTCCTGTGCTTCAACTGCAGTGGTTATGTCGGTTCACAATTCCATTGTATGTGAAAGCATTTACCGGTTGGGAACCGGGATGCAGAAGGAAAAATTTTTAAAACCGCTTTCAAGGGGAGATGTCATCGGCGCCTTTGCCATGACCGAACCCCATGCCGGCTCGGATCCTGTCCGGCAGTCGACCACCGCTGTCCGAAAAGGTGATGGGTACATTATTAATGGCACAAAACGGTTTATCACATCCGGAAGGAATGCCGGATTGGTTATTGTCACGGCCATCACGGATGAAAAACAGCGTCACCACGGTATCAGTGCATTTATTGTTGAGAAAGACACCCCCGGATTTATTGTGGGAAATGAGGAAAATAAAATGGGTCTCCGTGCCTCCGATACTACGGACCTGATCTTTAACGATTGCACCGTTCCTGCTGAAAACAGATTGGGAAATGAGGGAGACGGTTTTAAAATTGCCATGAAAGCGCTGGACGGCGGGCGCATCGGTATCGCGGCCCAGTCGGTGGGGGTCGCACAGGCGGCATTCGATGCTGCAGTAAAGTATGCTAAAAAAAGAGAGCAGTTCGGCCGGCCGATTTCCAAATTTCAGGGTCTGCGCTGGATGATTGCGGACATGGCAACAGAAATAGAAGCAGCACGGCAGTTGATGCTTTCAGCCGCCGCCATGAAAGACAGGGGCGAAAAAATTATCGTACAGGCTTCCATCGCCAAGCTTTTTGCCTCTGAAATGGTCAACCGGGTTACTGCAAAAGCGCTGCAGATACATGGGGGGTATGGATTTATTAAAGACTATCCGGTTGAACGTTTTTACAGGGATGCCCGGGTTTTTACAATTTACGAAGGGACTTCGGAGATCCAAAGAGTAGTAATCTCCAATCACATATTAAAGGATAAACGTCGTCCTTCACACGGATCCTGAGTCTAGTTCAGTCCCTTTTAAAAAAATGTCGTATTCAGATAATCCGGTTTTTTAAACGGTTAAGCTTTATCCTTTACGCCTCGGATTTGTCTTCCCTGTGAGATTCATATCAATGAGGAGCAAAGCGAATTTCACTGGGGCAGCACCTTCGTTTTTTTGCTCAGTTAGGGTGTTATTTTTTGAAAATCTTGGCCGCCAGATCGATATCTTCCGGACAAAACACAAAAAGGCATTTTTCATCGGGTGACGAAACCGTTCCGTAAACATAGTTGATGTTGATGCCTTCTTTTCCAAACTTATTTGTGACGGCTGCAAGTGAACCCGGTTTGTTTTCAAGTTCAAGGGTCATCACCGGCATCATATCGAAAAGGTAATCATTTTTTGACAACAGATCGATGGCTTTGTCCGTCTGATCAACAATCATTCGGATCAGAGCGAACTGGGCCGAATCTTTCCGAATGGAATTGTAGCTGGCAACCGAAGCGATCCGCTTTATGGATTTTCCCCGGGCTTCAAAAAGATTCTTCACATAGCTCGATGCGTCTTGTATGGTGAGCGCATCGATGTTGATGTCTTCATTTGAAAACAGTGTCGTCAGTTTTCCAAGTTCTCCCGGAACGTTTTTCAAAAATAGTGATATTTCGGTCCTGACCATATTTTACTCCTTCTTCTTTACCTTCGATAAAAAGAGTATAACCGTCTCAAAAAACTTACACAAGCAAAATGAAATTTTAAGTGACCCTCCCTGCCTTCTGTCTTGCAATTGCAACGAAATCGGCAATTGCAGATTTTAGGTTTTATTATTTTGCAAATGTCATGGTCCCGGTATCATACTTCAGATCTATAAAAAGTTTATCTTGTTTGATAAAAACAATGGATGCGGCGTTCAGATCCTTCACAAATTGTTCATCCGGAGATCCCGGCGGGCAGGCCGCCAGCGAACTGTGCGTGATTTCGATGGTCAGGCGGCTGTCTTTCAATGTGTAGACACCCCCGCCCTTATTACAATCTGCCTGAATAAGGACATGGCCGTTCGGTTGCAGTTGCAGGGTAAAATGTTCCGGTTTTGACGGAACGGCTCCGGTATCGTTGTTGTAAAGTGTCTGCTGCCATTTCCAGACATGACCGATGATTTGGGCGTCTATGGTGTTTGGTGCCTTAAGGTTTGTGCTGCCGTTGTTTACGGCCCCCGCAGATTCAGCGGGAACTTCCGCCAAAAGATTCCCTTGAATCGTGAATCGTTTTACTATTCTGTGTGTGGGGCAGCACATGGGTTCATCCGGTCCGTGTGTGGTCATGTCCACCACGATGATGTCATTTTCAACGGCGATGGAATGTACCCTGATTCGGTCGCCCAGCAAAACGAGATCCGTGTTTTCCCAGCCGTCGGTGCCTTTGACCAGAAGGGCCAGATCAAAGAAGGTGCCGCTTCCTCCAGGATCGGTCGCCAGAATTACCGCCGCAGTATCCTTGCCGTTTATCCGAGCCGCAACTTTTTTATCGGTGAGCTTCACGACGATGTTCGTAGAGGAATCCGGTGCAGTGGATTTACGGTATTCACCGTCGGTGAGACGTACTGTCCCCGATTTCGTCCAATCGGAAAGGACGGTGATGGTATTAAAGTCGATTTCATCCGAATTCCCGGTGATGCCCGAAGCGCAGCCAAACGGAAGCATTACGGGCAGCCAGAGCAGGCATAAAATTATCTTGAGCCATGGACGATTTTTGGTTTTTGGTGAGTTCTTTTTACAGCTTGACGGGATTCGTATCATTCCTGCAAGAAGAAATTGATAATAATAGGTAATGGCGTGGGGCTGCACCAGAATTGCAAGAATAAAAAGCGATGATAGGAGTATTTTGGCCGACAGCCGGCCTTTTATATTTTGACTGTTTTCGTAGTGAAGCAGTCCCGTCAGCAGGATTATCGCCCAAAGGGCAATCTGAAGATTGAGCATTTTTTGATAAGAATTTCCTTTTTGAACTGCAAAAGCAAGCGCATAAAATTGTAACAGAATTTCCAACAGTCGCTGGGAAGCACTGCCCCAAGGCGGAACATCCCCTGAATCTCGTTGGAGTTGAGCTGAGATCCTTTTTTAAGGGGTTTCACGGAGCTTTGCATCCAGCCAATGATTTTAAAGACCATTGTAACGCATCAGGTTTTAAAGGTCAATCTACCCAGTTCTTATCAAAAGGGTGAATTCATATGTTTCTAAAAAGCAACTACCTGGGAAGGATTAAATGCATCACAACCCGAACAAAAAAAGTGCAATAAAATGACTTAGCCATCCCTTCTTATGGGCCATCCGCCAGCCTGAATTTAACGGTCAGGGGATTATGGTCGGACGTTGTAACTGTGGTTGAGACCGCTTTTACGATCGCCAGCCCTCGGTAGTAGATATGGTCGATATTATGACCAAAGACGGTGACTCGATTGTCCTCGCTGAACGTCACCGCCTCCAGGCTCAGACGGCCGGATGTGCTATCGACCATAGCCTTTCGTTCATCATTCCAGGTGTTGAAATCACCGGAAACTATGAGTGGTCCTTGGTGTTTTGAAAGTATTTTTTCCAGTTGTTTTAATTGGGCCCGGAAGTGAGAAATCGTCAGGGTATAGTTGATTAAATGAACATTGGCCACCAGAAGGGACCGATTCCCTGACGGATAGGGGATACCGGGTGATCAGGATGGTTTTTGGTATTCTGATCAGCGGTTCTGTGTTCCGGAAGGTGCATAAAAAACTCGGTTCAAATTTCGAAGCTGTCAGAACGCCGGCTTTAATGTCTCCGTATTCAAAGGCAAGGGCCAGATTCCAGTGGAGATGGCTGTTATCCAGTAATTCGACCATTGTATCATCCAGATAGGCCTCCTGAATAATGAGCAGATCTTTGTTGACACTGAGTCGACGAAAATCCTCTTCCCATCCCTCTCTTTTTCCTTTCTGAATATTCCAGCTCAACAAAGTGAAACCGTTGGAATTGAGGGCCGGCACCTGCTCTGACGTCGACATCATCGGAGGGTCGATGCTGCAGTCCGCTGTATTTATGGCGTTTACGTTCCCCCGGTGGCTGACCACTATATTCTGCTCGTGAACATAGACACAGCCGCCAAGTGCTGACAGTGCAAATATGCTAATGATAACAATTAGTTTGCGCATTTAGACTCCAGACTCCAGATAGATTGTGATCGAGACGTATGATAAATTATAGGCTTAAGTTCCGCCATAAACAATAAAGAATTATGGCAGCTGCATAAGATCCTGTTTTAAGATGTTCAACCGAAAAATAATTTTCCTAATAGATATATCCGGTTGCGAAGTAGCATTGAATTGTTGTATGAATTTCAGGTTCCATACCAATTAATTGGATTAAAATCATGCAAAGAATGTTTTTACCCTGCTGCATGGCGTTGTTACTTATTGCAGCTATGCTGCCGGTTCCCATGGAATGCCATGCTGATGCGGCACTCGAGATCAAGCACCTTATGGCATATATCGAAAAAACGAACTGTACCTTCATTCGCAATGGGAAGGAATACAATGGGGAAGAAGCGCTGGCTCACATTCAAAACAAGTATGCATATGTCAAACGTTGGGTAAAATCAGCCGAGGACTTTATCGCCTATGCAGTGACAAAAAGCAGTATGACGGGCCAGTCCTATAAAGTACGGTGTGATGGACAGAAAATTTTGAGTGCCGAGTGGTTAACGAAAGAACTTAATAGCTTTAGGGGAAAACCTGAGTAACTCAACAAATTACCATGTGCCGGATTACTTTTGATCCAGACAATTGATCAAAAATTTTTGCCACACGGCAAAATATTCGTTTCCGCCCACCAGATAGGTATCATTGTGGTCTGCGCCTAGAATTTCATAAAATTTCTTGGGAGACGGCGCTTTTTCAAACAGACGACGGGCCATGGAAACCGGAATAGTTTGATCAGATTGTCCGTGGACGAACAGAAGGGGCGATTTAACATTCTCGATCAGGGATAGGCTGTCATATTTTACGGTGGACGTTGACCGGGGTGCAAAGAAAGGGAAATAGCGTTGCATCATATCGTCCGTTGAAGTGAACGCGGCTTCCAGAATAACACCCAGACAGTCTTTTCTGCTGGCGATGTCGACGGCCAGGGCGGTTCCCAGGGACCGACCGAACAGCAATACAGATGATGCTTTAAACCCCTTGTCTCGGATTAGATATTGAAATGCTCCGTGGGCGTCCAGGAAAGTTCCGGCCTTCGATATTTCCCCTTGGCTCAGGCCGTATTCACGGTAATCAAAGATGAAGATCGGAATTTGAAGGGCATCGTGAAGCTTCTTAAGATTGTGCAGCCGGTGACTGATATTTCCCGCATTGCCATGAAACCATAGAAGTACCGCACGCTGATCCTGACCTTGCACAAACCAGCCATGGAGACGGGTGCCGTCCTTGGCCGGAAAGAACACATCTTCATAGTCGTCCAATCGGTAATCTTTGGGTGTGGCTTCGATGAAGCTGTCCGGGAAAAATACAATACCTTTTTCAGACATGATATCCATCCTTGACTAATTTTACGAAAAAATAGCCTTATATTCCGGGTCTGTCAAGGAATATGCGCTTAAGGGTTCGCAGTGAAATCCCATGGATATTAAAAAACAAGAATCTTTACAACTTGCGAATATTGTGCGATAAAGTCGAGAATGATCTTTCTTCCCACATTACGATAATTGGATTGTCACTTCTATGCTCCGAGAATTCTCCATTAGAAACTTTGCCATCATCGACGACCTTCAGATATCCTTTTCAGAGGGGCTGGCCATCTTGAGTGGTGAGACCGGCGCCGGAAAATCCATCATTATCAATGCCGTCAATCTTCTCCTCGGCAGCCGGGCGACGGCAAAACTCATTCGTACCGGTTACGAAACAGCAGAACTCGAAGCATTGTTTCAAATAAAAAAACAAAGTCCCATTGCCAAAATTATGAAAGGCAACGGGTATAATCCTGAAGAAGGGCTGTTGATCAGAAGGATTATTTCCCGAAAGGACCGACACCGGATTTATATCAATGGACGCCTTACCACCATTGGGATACTGAATCTTATCACTGAAAATCTGGCCAGTATATCCGGG
>PVMK01116855.1_pt1 | contig 30753 bp, 33 predicted proteins | sample 1853481 | NCBI WGS metagenome assembly PVMK01 (sample SAMN08533507, study PRJNA380276) | Marine sediment metagenome, whole genome shotgun sequencing project.
AATGCTGAAATATTACTATTTTTTAGATAACGTAAAGAAACTTTATGAAGTTCCTTATCATATGAATCTATGCAATCGGTTGCAAGTATTACTTCGTAATCTCGTTGATAGGCATCAATAACAGTCATGCGAACACAAGCATGAGTATTTACACCAGCTATGATAAGTGTATCAATCTCAAGTTGATTTAATAGATCATCTAGCGCGGTTTTGAAAAATCCACTGTATCTTTTCTTAACAATTTCGTGATCGTTTTCTTGTTGGTTAAGTTCAGGAAGAAGTTTGCAGCCATTGGTGTTTTCGATAGTCCATTTAGTACCTGTTTTTCTTAAAGCAAGGAATGCATCACTTAAATCTTCTTTAAATTCTTGGCGAAACCATATAATAGATAAACTTTTCTCTCGTCCAATATCAACAAGTTCATTTAAAGATTTTATTAAGTTCTCCCGATGATCTTTTAGTCGACCATCTCGAAAAAACTCTTGTAATACATCAATTATTAGTACGGCTGGTTTCATATAATCTCTTTTATTAAGGAGTTATAAGATATTTCATATAATGCATACAAATATAAATGAAGTTTATAATAAAAACGAAATTCTTGAAAGTACATTTCAAGTGTATTGAATTAGCCAATATGCTTTTACAATTATAAAAAGAAACCTTATGAAAAATGAAGACAATTTTTTTACCACTACCGATATCAGCAAAAACATCACCTTTTTTTAAATCAAGATCAAGTAGCGTTTTTTCAGCAGGTAATATTTTTTTTCTTTTTTCGTTTATTAATTTTTTTCTTTCTTTAAAATCAAATTTATGTGTCACTTTAAACACCATACTTTTTTCTTACTTCATCTATTACTTCTGTAGAAGGAAAACTTATTGCATATTTAGGGCATTTACTTTCACAACCATTGCAGCTAACTACACAGTTATATGGGTTTGAAACATAAATTTTATCTTCTTCTTCATTGTATGTATAGGTCTCTAATTTGCAAAATTCAACACAAGTTTTACAACTATCACATTTCTCATAGTTGATTGATGGAAACCATGGGATTTCTTTTCTCGGAATCCCTAAATAACTATCTTTTATTTTGGTATTGATTTTATCTTTTTTCTTATTCATATTTCTATTTTATTAGTATTACCCTTCTTTAATATCTGGATTAATTATAAATTAATCCAGATAAAATATTATGACTCATTTTTTTAAATACCTTACAAGTTTATTGAATTCCTTTAATTCTTTTAATATCTGGTTCCAAATCAGTAAACGATGGGCTACCAAAGACTACTTACCAAAACTACTTTAACAAAATTAATATTAATTTTGTATAATATAGATGCATCCCTGTGATGATGAATCACAGGACCCCCTGGGTAACGATGTTACGGCCAGGGGTATTTTTTTAAATTAAACCATATGAAAAAATCTAAAGTAAATCTATATATTGACGGTTTCAACATATACCATCGTATAAATGACTATCAAAAAAAAACTGGAATTTGTTATAAATGGTTAAACTATAGAAGTTTTTTTAAATCTCTCTTAAAATCCCACGAAGAAATATCTGACATTTATTTTTTTACAGCAATCACGCAAGACTTTGGTTTAGATGTTGTTCGAAGACATAATAAATATATTACCGCATTAGAATCTGAAGGAATTATAATAGTAAAGGGTTATTTCTCTAAAAAGAAAAAACAATGTAGAGTGAAAGACTGTAAGTTCAAAGGTAATAAATATTTTAATACTAGAGAAGAGAAACAAACTGATGTAAATATTTCTCTTTTTCTTCTGAAAGATGCTTATTTAAAAAATTATGATAATTGTTTTTTACTGTCAGGTGATAATGATTTTGCTCCTGTACTTAAGACTATTAAAGATTTATTTAATATTAACCCATTTTTAATTACACCCCCCTACGAACAGGGTGTTGTAAATTTGAATCCGATTAAAAATCTAAAAAGTGCTTGTTTTGATCAGGAAAAGAAAAAATTTAATGTTATAAATCTAAAATTTAATAATTTTAATGGATATTCTTTTCCTGAAAAAATATATGATTCTTCAGGGAAATTAGTTGTAGAAATGCCAAAAGAATATATTAAATTTTAAAAACCAAAATTTATTTATTAATTGTTTTTATTAAACTTAAACAATTTCTCAATTTAGTTAATTCCTTCAATATCCGGTTCGGAATTTCAATACTTGGGGCTACCATTCTGTACGTTAGAAAAAGGAGCCAACTTTCCTAGTTTAGTTTAAGCTATTTGTATATAGTTTTAAAAAGTTGGCTTCCTTGATTACTTCAAAAGAAGGTTGAATGCTTTACTATGATGATAATTTTCTTGTCTAACAGTCTAAAAAAGAAGAGGAAGATTTGAGATTATTAAAAAGAAATGCGATAATTTTTCAGAGTTAATACTCTGCATAGATGGAACAATAAAGCAATCAGCACGTTTTTAACCTGTCTAAGGTTTTAAGCTATTTATTTTATAGGAGGGACAATTATGAAAATTGATTTAGCAAATAAGACTGCTGTTGTCACTGGCGGCACAGGAGAGCTTGGACGCACAATGATACGTTCATTAGCAAAATGTGGAGCGGATGTTGCAATTTGTTATTATAAGAATAAAGAGTTTGCAGTTGAACTAAAAAAAGAAATCGAAGAGGAATATCGCATCAAGGCCATTATTGTTTTTGCAGATATTACAAATTTTGATTCGATTATGACAATGAAGAATGAAGTCTTACAAAGTCTGGGAATCACCAATATCATTGTGAATAATGCGGTCATACAAATTAATGAATGGAAGATCGTTTTAGAGCAGCCGCCACAAGACTATGAAAGTCAGTTTAAATCATGCGTTATGCATAATGTTTATATGGCAAAGGCATTTGTGCCTGATATGATAAAACAAAATTATGGTAGGGTTATCGGTATTAATACTGAATGCGCAATGCAAAATTTCATAACACAATCTGCATATGTATCTGGAAAACGTGGAATGGATGGTATTTTACGCGTTTTAGCAAAAGAGGTTGGCCAATACAATATTACTGTAAACCAGGTTGCTCCGGGCTGGACCATTAGTGATGGATGCCGCAACCCAGATGGAAGTGAGAAGAATATTAATCAGGATTATCCTTATATTGAAAGAGTGCCCATGAAAAGGAGAGGAACAGATATCGAAATTGCGAATGCAGTTTGTTTTTTAGCCTCTGATCTGGCTGGATTTATTACCGGTGTATATCTTCCTGTGTGTGGTGGGAATGTAATGCCGTGTATATAGAAAAAATAAAGAATTTTTTTTTCAGAACGAACCAAATATTTTTTATAAAACCTGGTGATTTTGATAAAAACTCTATTATTGAGAGGTAAGCTTAAATTTAAAAATCTTACTTAAATCAATTAACTCCTTCAATAATTGGTTCGAAATTTGTTACTTGGGGCTACCCAACTTTTTTGATGTGAGAATTTTTTCCCTTTTAGTAATTTATTCTTTTTTATTTTAGTTTAAGCTCTTTATACATTGCCCCTATTTCATTAATGGTTATTATTAGGGCTTTTTCAATTTGATCAAGAAATTCTTTACCTTTTTTAGAAGATGATACTTTTGGGTTACCCCAAATACCATATTTAAAAGTTTTGTAAACCGAGCCAAACTGAGCTTCAAAATATGCATTTAAAGTTGGCCTGGAGAGTTCTTAAATTTAGGAAGTTTTGGCCAGAATTCTCTTGCTTTTCCCAGATCAACTAGAGAGGGATCAATAGCCATAATAGCAGAAGTTTCACCTACATTTGCATGAAGGCCAACATTGATGCTTAAATATTTATTTAACTGATCCTCCGGTAATGTATCCCAGTACGATATAGGATATATTTGCGTATTGGCAGGCGCGTTTTTTGATACTTCATTGCATGCCATGGTCAGAATTCCGATATTTGAATAATGGCCATTTACTAATATTATTTTTTGAAAACCCGATTCAATAAATGAGCTGCAAATCTCTTCTACAAGTGATAGAAAAGTCCGGGTACTTATGTAAGCTAGCCCGGATGCTCCTTTATGGCTGCTTGAAAGAGAATAATTAATTGGAGGGGCAACAATTGCATCTTTTTTTATAGCAACCCTCTTTGATATTTCATTGGGGATAAAAGTATCTGTACCCAAAGGTGCATGATCGCCATGTTGCTCCAGAGATCCAACAGGTATTAGTATCATATTGTTTCTTTTTAGATACTCTTTAATATCATAATCGGATAATTCTGACATAAAAACAGATTTCTTTTTTTTCATATTTAACCTTTGAAATAGTTTTTAAAATATTTTTCTTTTCCTTGAATATTTTAGAAAAAAGAATACTATTTATTTTTTTCATAATGCAAAGAGTTTAGTACTTAAAAACTGTTAAGCCAAGCACTTTTATTTAACTTTTAATTTATTTAATAGCCATAAATCACTCTTCATTTGGTTCCAAATCAGAAAACGATGGGCTACTGTTTTTGATATATCTGTAAATGATATCCTTAAAAAATTAAAAGTTATTTTCTTATTTTATAATCATTACGATAGAATACTTACAATAATTAAGATTATTAAAAAATAATGGCACTGAATAATAGCATATAAACAAAAACATGATTTATGTAGTAGAATCTAATTTTGAATATTGTAAAGGGGAAAGTGTTTGTATTGATAAATAAAGAAGATATGGAAAAGTACTCATCGGCTGTCACATTATCAGATATGGAAATTTTTATTTTTCCGGAACTTCTGTACAGTTTGGTCCTGGCTAATATAATGTCCCCGGTTATATGGGCCTGGAGGGAGAATCCATGGTTCAAAGAGATCGATAGCATGACACCATACAGGAGGACATTAAGACTTAAACAATTTATCATGGATAATTTCGAATTTAATCTAGACTTAGAGACCTGGGGGCTCACCACCAAAGAAAAGGAAATTTCCAGATTTGAATCCTTTATGGACGAAGATATTATCAGTAGAAGTAATGCATTATTTGGTTATGAAGGAGATAAGTATTATTTTGACATAGATATTAGAAAGCATTTTGGAATCGATAAGTATAAAACAAATGTAGTTCCATATTGGAAAACAGAAACAATAGAGGCAATGGAGGCATTCAAACACAAAGACGCTTTTAAAAAGGGGGCGGGGGAATGTGTATCCATATCTACATTATACGCTGCTGCCTTGTTTGTCATTTGTAAAATTCCCTTAGAAGACATATATCTTATGGCGACACCTCTACATTCTCAAAATTTTATTGACATAAGAGATGGACTTTTAACCAATAATAGGCGGCTCGTTACTAAGAACATGTGGTTTAATGGTACTAAACTTACAGTAAAAGCCCAAAGGGCAATGCGAAATGAGCAGATTACTATTATTTCCCATAACTCCGGTTATATCCATGCAGTATATCCTGATGCAACCATGGATATACAAATATATGATCGATTTAAAAGTAAGCTTCAGAAATTTTTAGTTACTGATATTAATTATGACATATTAAGTAATTTTCTTAGACAGGAAGATCATCTTCAAGATTGCTTCCAGGTAGAGCATAATTATCATGGCAAGAAAAGGTATATTGGAGTTGAGAAAGTCTATGCCCATGAAAATACAAGTTCTTTCCGGATAAATAAAAACACACTAGATAAACTTTTATCTGAAATTGATGAAAATGATTTTTATTCAGAACCATTGAAAGATAGAATATTCCTCAATAAGTTTGATGATTATTTTAAGACCCATAAGATTGATTTTCTTGATAAAAATAATACAAATGAATTTATGGAGGAAATATATTGCCCCAATATAAGGAGAAGTGAGATCCTGACTGCTCTTTTTGAATTTGCCAATTTAGAGCCAAGACTCCCGGGAGGGGATAAGATTTTTATAAAAACTGAACCGATTGATTTAACAAATGACATGAAGCGGGAAGACATTATCTCTTATCTTGAATCCATTAGAGTTAAAAACACGACTGCTGATCTGGCTTTTTATGCATATAGAGATTTTTCCAGGACCAATTGGGCCCCTTTTATGAAAGCAGCTATTGAAAGAAATCCAGTGTCAATTAAAGAGTGTAAAAAGTTTAGTGACGATAAAGTAATTCATTTGATAGAGAGCATGTCAAATCAGTCCATATATGATTACTCTCGACTGGCACAGCCTGATGAAGTGTGGAACTACCAGAAAGGCGATGGCCTGGAAAGAGCAATATGTCTGGTAAACATTTTGAAGAACAGGAACAAGTATAAGCATATTAATATTAATGTTGAAAAGGATAATGTCACTATAATATTAGATGATATAATTATTAAATGGCCCTCTGGTAAAGGATTAAAAGGGAATATAGATCTGGATGACCTTTTTTAGTAGGAGATAAAAGAAATAACAGAAAATAAGCTTGAAACAATTATTCGGGATTATGCGGATGCATTGGAGAAAAATGATACAACTAGAGCTCTATCATTTTTTACTGATGATGCTGTCTGGATCAATCCTAAAGGTGTGTTTAAAGGTAAAGAAGAGATAAAAGAGTATTTGACCTGGCTGTTTAAAACTGTTTCGGATGTGAAATTTGTTGATGATGGAGTTGGAATCATAATACAGGGAAATAAAGGCATCTTTCAACATATTCTTGAGTGTACGATTAGAGGATCTAAAATAAGAGTTCCAACATTTTGTACTTATATATTTGATGGCCAGAAATGTAAGACTCACAGGACTATAAAGACAGTTGATCTTTTCTCAACATATCCTCTTAAATGAGTTCTTCATCAAGAGTTTCTTCAGTATCATTGTTCGATTTATTAGTAGGATCATAAATATAAATTTGATAAAATCTATAATAGAAAATGATTATCTTTACAATTTATTTTAGTCAAAAACATTAGATACAAGGAATAATTATGAAAATGATAATTCTATTTATCTAATCTTTCTTTGTATTTGTTCACAAAGAATGCAGCAAGTATGAGTCCCATATGAGAAAATGCTTGAGGGAAATTACCAAGATACTCCCCGGTATCCGGATCGATTTCTTCGGACATCAACATTGTCTTATCCATATAATCCCTGAAATGGTAATAATTGCTTAATGCAGTATCGGCTTCTCCCACTGCAGCAAGAGCTGCGATCATCCAGAAAGTACACAATATAAATGCACCCTCCTTACCCTTAAGATTATCATCACTAAAATACCTGTAGACAAAACTCTTTTTATATGACAGTTCTTTACAGGTCTTTTCTATAATATTTTTGGTTATCTCATCATGGCGATCGAGGAATTGAAGGAGTACAAACAGAAGATTGGTAGCATCCTGATTCTTTGTGTCCGGATGCTGGGTGAATGAACCCAGCTCCTCATCAAAACAATTATCCCATATCCATTGTTTTATCCGGGTTTCAAGATTACTCCAGTTTTTCTGTTTATCCTTTGATATATTAAGCGCTTCCGACATCCGGAGCGCCCTGTTTACTCCAACCCAGGCCATAACCTTACTATAGGTAAAGTGTTGCCTCCCTGATCTCATCTCCCAGATGCCTTCATCCTTTTTATTCCATACTTCTTTGATATGCTCCACAAGAGAGATTATTATATTTTTAGCACGGTTTGACAGGTCAAAACGGTCATTATGCCACACAAAATAATATGCATCTATCAGGGATCCGTACACATCCAGCTGGAACTGGCCAGAAGCAGCATTCCCGGTCCTTACGGGTGCTGACTTTTTAAATCCCTGCATGTGGTCGAGTTCTTTCTCTGCAGGGATATCTGATCCTTCAATGGTATACATCAAATGGATTGTTCCACCACTTTCTTCCTTGCAAACCCCCGCAATATTTTCAATAAAATTAAAAAACTTTAGCAGTTCCTCCTGATATCCCAGAATGTGAAAAGCATAGAGGGTAAAAGTCGCATCACGGATCCAGACATACCGGTAATCCCAATTTCGGACACCACCGATTTCTTCAGGTAATGATGTTGTGGGTGATGCAATTATGGCCCCAGTCGGATAATACTGCATCAGTTTAAGAGTGATCGCGGAACGGATCATCTGGTCCCTGCAAAACCCTATAAACTTTCCTTTTGCTAACCAGTCATACCAGAACTGCTTTGTCCTGGATTCAAGATCATCCTGGTAAATATAAGGTGACAGATTTTTTTTATACTCAAGGATCACCTCCTTTTCCTGGCCTTTTTCTACCTTGATCTCGATTATATATCCAGAATCTGATTTAATTATCTCCGCTTCCTCCGGCAGGTGAAGTTCGAGCCGGTGATCATTTAAGTCAGCGGATATTACAGATTTAGTCTTTTTTAAATGGATTATACTTTGTGCATAATCTGGTTGTGGGTCAAAATGCAGCCTGATGAGAGACTTGCCTTTGATCCCTATTATTTTTCTTATTAAGAAATGACTGTCACAAATATTTACTGGCTGCGGCAGCATAAAATCCCTTATACTGAATAAATTACCATGATCATTGAATTGATGTTCAACAATTGCTGTGTCTTTTATGTAATTTGAATTTATTTCAGCATTCTCACATTCGATACTGAATGAGCCGCCTTTTTTATCCAGGATCCTGGCAAAAATACTTGGTGAGTCAAAATGGGGAAAACAGAGCCAGTCAATGGACCCTTCCCTGGATACTAATGCTGCTGTATGCAGATCCCCTATTAATAAGTAATTTTGTATTTGATCCATGACAATAAAATCTTTTAGATTTGATTAATTTCCCGTTAATTTAATAATATTTTCATATTGAAAGATATTCTCAATATCAAGACCAAGTTCCTTGTATAATGCTCCAGGTATTCCAATATCTGCAAGATAAAGGGAACCAATATGGTTTCTGGCATTTTCCTTCAGCAGTCCTTCCTTTGGTAAAGCAAGGGTCAAAGTGTGATCTGCCCGGATACATCCATTATAGATATTGCCTTTTGTTGAATCGATGCCTGTCGGTACATCAAGCGCCAGTACAGTAGATCCACTGTCATTTACATGATCTATTAATTGAGAAACTGGATACTTTGGGTCAGATTTTAATCCATATCCTATCAAAGCATCAATTATAAGGTGTGCCTCTTGAATAAGTTTGCAGGAATCATCTTCTCCTTCAAAATACAGTATTGGCAATTGTAATTCTTTCAATGTTTTAAGCCTGCCTGCAACTGCAGCCTTTAAACCAGTATTGGAAGATAAGATAATGTGAACATCGGCACCCCGGTTGTGGAGATGCCTGGCGGCCACCAGTCCTCCACCGCCATTATTTCCTTTCCCTGCAAGTACTACGATTTTTTTGTTTTTCAGTGACTTTTCCATAATGGTATATGCAAGCTCTGTCAGATGATAGGCGGCAAGCTCCATCATCTCTTCCAGTAAAATATTATATTTATTTACTGCCAGATCATCGATAAGTCTCATCTGGTCAGCTGTAATCGCTTTCATATCGGCATCCTGTTAATAATTTATTAATATTCTACTGCTCATCGATATATCTTAATTTTTTATTATGCAGATAGTCCCTTGTTTTGACGCTCTCATCCCGGATTTAAAAAACTTAAGGATTCCCGCTTTTGCTCCTAAAACATTTCTAATGGCCCAATATTTCAAATATTATTAAATACACAGCCCATTCTCGAATAATTATATACATGGATTACTTTAAAAAGAAGTGAAAATAAGGGAATAAACAATCACACCTGTCCTTTTTCTTAAAAAGCACAAAATAATGCACTGATTTATTAATATAGTATAAGCTTAATACATTATAGATGTTATAATTTAGGAACTGCATATACATATTGGTGAATTATCTATATCAGGTTTATTTCTTAAGGAGGGGGAAATGAATTCAAGAGAAAGAATAATGGCTACTTTAAGCCATAAAGAACCGGACAAAATACCTATCGACATGAATGGTACCATAGCTACTGCAATAACCCTTGTAGCATATAATAATCTCCGGAAGCATCTTGGTATTGGTGAAGATAAAGATCCGCATATTTCTTTTCTGGCTCTTGGAACCGTGAGAGTCAAAGATGATATACGGGAAAAATACCAGATCGATACAAGACCGGTCTGGATGAAGGACTCACAAAAGACACCTACTAAATGGATGGATGATGGTACATATTATGATGATGTGGGTCTAAGATGGAAAAAAGCCAGCTTCTATTATGACATTATTGAAAGGCCCCTGGCTAATGCTACAACTCTTGGAGATCTCGATAATGCTAAATGGTCAAGCCCCTATGATTCTGCGCGTGTCAGGGGATTAAAAGAAGAGGCAAAGAGATTATATGAAGAGACCACAGACTGTATAATAGCAGATATTCCAAGCTGGGGTCCATTTGAAGGAGCGGCGGAATTTTGTGGTTTTGATAAATTCTTAACAGATCTATATTATAATAAGAAATTTGCTGTCTCACTACTTGACAGGATTACAGATATGGCGATCAGCTTCTGGGATGCTTTCCTGGCTGAAGTGGGTGACTATGTACAGGTAGTCTGCCAGGGAGATGATGTCGGGGCACAGAATGCACCTTTCATGAGTCCTTCTATGTTCAAGGAATTTATTAAACCCTGCCATAAGAGGATCTTCGATTTTATACATTCAAAGACAAAAGCAAAAGTCATGCTTCACACTGATGGCTCGGTCTATGATTATATGGCAGATTTTATTGAGTCGGGCGTTGATGTTTTTACTCCCATACAAAGAAGTGCGGCAAAAATGGATATAGTAAAACTAAAAAAAGACTTTGGGAATGATATATCTTTTTGGGGTGGAGGGAAGTTTTATACTAATATTGGCTTTATGACACCTGAAGAAGTAAAAGAGGAGGTTAAAAAGACTATTGATATTTTGGCCCCGGGAGGAGGTTATGTTTTCTTTACCACCCATAATATCCAACCTGATGTACCGGGAGAATTGATCGATGCGATGTACAGCACCGTTTTAGATAATAGGGATTATAAGAATTTTAAATGATGTCTATGTTTTTATAGATTATACATATAAAGACCGGGCCTATACGGGTCCGGAGATCTTACATAAAAAACGACCCTGGCTCCAGAGTCGTTTTTTATTATGCTGTTTACATATCCACTATCTATGCAAAATAGATATAAATAAAAATTATAGGTAGATCTCCCACCCTATTTATACTTTTTAGCCGCCCTCTTCATCCTCTCCTCAAGCTCTTCTTCGGACCTGACCTTTGAAATATCAAGATCCATATCCCTAAGGAGTCTTAAAGCACACCTGACTATCATTGTGTTTGCTATCTTATGGCCGCCTGACTTCTTACATTCTATCCCCATATTCTCAAGATAAGCAACCATATCCGAAGGCATTGTAATCGGAACTCTGAAATAGTCTTGCTTTTTTTCAACCATGTATTACCTCTTATTTATTTTTTTGTATTTTTATGTATATGAGTATATTTATTTGTAAACAAATTGTCAAATAAGCTTTAAGGTATTTTAGGATCACTTTGACAATATTGGTCGCTTCCAATATTATTTATCTATATCCAATTATGTGGTGGACACAGGCAAGAGGGTTGTCTCTGATATTTATTAAATTCTTACCAGATCACGGACAATATTATGACACTTAATAAAGAAACACTTATAGGAATAATAGAATCCATAGCAAAAAAACTAATTGATTCTGAAAAAATACTTACCGAACTTGATTCACATATAGGAGATGCCGATTGTGGGGCAGGTATTAGGAGAGGCTTTGAGGCAGTACTCTCAGGACTTGGGGAATTAAGAGACTATGATCCCCCCGATATATTAAAGAAAGTCGGATTTACCCTGGCCAGTACTATTGGTGGTACCTCCGGGGCCATGCTCGGCACAGGCTTTATAGAGACAGGTAAGAGTCTTTCAAATTCTACTGATATCAGTATTGGGGAAATTGCCAATGCTCTGGAAGATGCACTTACTATTATAAAGAGAAGAGGCGGCAATACTGAAGTGGGAGACAAGACACTTGTCGATGCACTTCAACCTGCTATCGAATCCATTAAAGCTTCTGCTGAAGGCGGGGAACAAAATATTGAATCCGTACTTGAAAAGGCATGTGCTGCAGCAAGGGAAGGATCTGACCGTACAGTAGATATGGTAGCCCGCAAAGGAAGGGCTTCCTACCTGGGTGACCGGAGTAAAGGCCACAGGGATCCCGGATCAGTATATATAACTTTGATGTTTGAGGCTTCCCTTGAGAGAATAAAAAACAGTCAATAATTAAAAATTGAAGATAATATGAAAAAAATAATCAATAAACCGGACGATGTAGTAAATGAGATGCTTAAAGGTCTCAAGTTTTCCAGGCCTGACAGCATTGAGTGGATCCCTGAAAAAAGGATAGTATACCGCAAGGACCCGTATATTAATAAGGTCGGTATCATATCGGGTTCAGGTAGCGGACATGAGCCTGACCAGGCATTTTATGTAGGGAGGGGGATGCTTGACGCTGCCTGTGCAGGACCTGTTTTTGCAGCCCCGACACTTGATGCAATAGCAATGGCTGCAAAACTCATAGACAGGGGAAGAGGTGTATTATTCCTTGTCAAGAATTACACTGGAGACCGGGCTAATTTTGAGATGGCCACTGATATGCTCCAGTTCGATGGTGGCCCGACTGTATCGACTGTTATAATCAATGATGATGTTGCTGTAAAGGACAGTACTTTTACAGCTGGCAGAAGAGGTGTTGCAGGGGCAATATTCGTCTATAAGATAATAGGGGCCAAATCTGAAGAAGGAGACACTCTTGATCAGTTAAAAAAACTGGCGGAAGAAGTAAACAGCAATGTCAGGACTATGGGTTTTGCAATGAAGCCCTGCACTACTCCCGATAAAGGTTCTCCCACTTTTGATCTTGGTGAGGATGAAATAGAGGTCGGAGTAGGTCTTCACGGCGAACCCGGGAGGCAGCGTACTTCATATAAACGCGCCAATATTATCATCAAGGAACTTACTGATGCTGTGCTATCCGATCTTCCATTTGTCAGGGGGGATGAGGTAGCTTTAATGGTCAATGGATTGGGTGGTACACCCATAAGTGAATTATACATTGCTGCAGGAATAACTCATGATATCTTGAGGTCATCTAATATAAAAGTATGTTCTACCTATGTCAATAATTACTGTACTTCACTGGACATGGAGGGATGCTCGGTGACCCTTTTGAGACTGAATGAAGAGTATAAAAGGCTTCTTAGTGCTCCAGTCGATATCCCTATCAAGTATTTTTAATATTTACGGATCAATAAATGCGGATTAATTTTTTTTATCAAAGCTTTCCTTTGCCCCGCAATCACATTTCTTAGGTTTACATCTTCCTTCTTTTTCAAATCCGCATTCTTTACATTTCCATACTGCCATAGTGACTTACCTCTTTAATCGATGAATAAAAAAATATAGCGATCATAGAAAGAACAAGATCACTGCTGACCTATATTTTATGGGAACATCTTAACAAAATTAAGCTGAAGATTTGCCAGTGATGATTGCAGATTTTCTGCCTCACTGGCGCTTAGCTCATCTTTTAATACTTTAAAAAGAGCATCAAAACCATCAACAGCCATCTTGGCCTGTACCTTATCTTTATATTTGTCATTTACACCTACCGGAATGCCCATTTTTTTATAAGCAAGGCTGGAAAGAGACATCATCATCTGGGTGACGATATCTTTAGTCGAAAGCCTGTCTATCTCTTCCTGCAGCTGCTTGAGCATCTCCTCTTCCTTTTTTTGTGCGTCTTCCCCAGCAGGAGTATCCTCTACTTTACTTTCCACTTTTCCCTTTTCATCCTTATCTTTAATACTCTCTTTAGCCATCTTATTTTTCAATTCCTTATCCTCACCATTTCCCTTACTTTTTTTCTTTTTTTTCTCTGCCAATCCTATCACCTCAAAATAATAATGATTATATATTTTTTATCTTACTTGTAATATTATCTAAAGAATACTGCCTGTAGTCAATCTATGTTAGCAAATATTTATTCCCGGGAGATCGTGATTTCCGCTCTGTATTAAATAGAATATAAAAAATCTATATTCCCCGTATTATTCCACATCATATTTTACAAGCGAAAATACTTCATAATCCCCAAGTACTTTCCTCGGATTTAAAAATTCAAGTTCTATCAAGAAACAAAATCCCAGAACTTCCCCACCCATTTTCTCAACCAGGTCCGCTTTTGCTTTTGCTGTACCACCTGTAGCTACAAGGTCGTCTACAATAAGCACCTTATCACCTTTTTTTACTGCATCCACATGCATTTGTAATATACTCTTTCCATACTCCAGGTCATAAGAAGTCTCGCAGGTCTCATAGGGAAGTTTTCCGGGTTTTCTGATTGGTATGAACCCTGTTCCCAGATTATATGCAAGAAGGGAGCCAAAAATAAATCCCCTGGCCTCCGCCCCGATTATGAGGTCTATCTCTCTTCCCTTATATTGTTCAGTCATCTTGTCTACAGAATATTTAAATGCATCACTGTCAGATAGCAGAGTAGTAATATCCCTGAATACAATCCCTTTTTTAGGAAAATCAGGGACATTCCTTATTTTCTTTTTTAGGTCCATTTTATCCTCTCAATAATCTAAAGACTAAATTTTTTCTATTTTATAATATTTATACCTATTATTAAATTGAAAAGCCTAAAAAGTCCAGAAAACTACCAGGAAAATATATTAAATATTTTCTTTAACTGTCTTTATTATTGCTTCTGAATCAAATCCATATGCCTCTACAAGTTCAGAAGCTGTACCGGAAGCACCAAATTTATCCTGCACTCCAAGTCTTATGACCTTTACGGGGGACTTTTCCGATAATAGTTCACAAACAGCACTTCCGAGTCCTCCGATTATACTGTGATCCTCCACGGTTACAACAAGACCTGTTTTCTGTGCACTTTTAATTATAAGGTCCCCGTCAAGTGGTTTTATTGAGGCCATATTGATAAGATCAGTCTCAATGCCTTCCTCTTCAAGTTTTCTGGCAGCTTCAAGCGCAATATGGGTTGTAAAACCGGCCCCGATGATCGTAGCGGCATCACCTTCCATTATCTGCACGCCTTTTCCAATCTCAAACTGAGTATTCATCATTGAATATAACAGGACTTGCCCCCCTGCAGAGCCTTACATAACAGGGTCCATCATATTCTGTTACCTTTTCGATGACTTTTTTGGTCTCTGTGGCATCCGCAGGTGAAAGGACCAATATATTCGGGATAGCACGCATTATCGCTACATCCTCAATGGCCTGGTGGGTGGCTCCGTCTTCTCCAAGTGTCACTCCCGCTGTGCGTAGCACATATCTTGACATTGAGTTTCGGGTATGCGACAGATATGCTTACCTGGTCACATGCCCTCTTAGTTGCAAACACGCTGAATGTAGACGCAAACGGAATCTTTCCCATAGCAGCAAGTCCGGCCGCTACACTCATCATATTTGACTCAGCTATGCCCATATTAAAAAACCTGTCCGGAAATTTCTTACCAAAAACTGCAGTCTTGGTGGATTTTGAAAGGTCACAGTCAAGAACTACAATATCCTTATTAGTTTCCCCAAGTTCAGCAAGGGTAGTGCCATAAGCCTCCCTGGTAGCGATCTTTTTATCACCTGCAGTATTTAATATATTTTCAATCTTTTTATTTAACATGATAATTCACTCCTATTTTTGAAATTTAATGTTTAGCCGGCATCGATTTTACATATATCATATATAGCCTTATCTTTTTCTTCTTCACTGGGTGCATTACCATGCCAGTCACATACATTTTCCATAAAGGTGACTCCCTTGCCCTTGGTAGTATTGGCCACTATGCACACTGGACTTCCTTTTACTGAAATAGCTTTTCTCATGGTATCATCTATCACATCAAGATCATGGCCATCTATCTCATATGTCTTCCAGCCAAATGAACGCCATTTTTCGGCCAGTGGAGCTGTGTCCATTACATCCTTTGTAAATCCATCTATCTGCAGGCCGTTGAGGTCCACAATAGCTATCAGATTATCAAGACTATAATGCCTCGCAGCCATTGCAGCTTCCCATATCTGTCCCTCATCACATTCACCGTCTCCAAGGATAGCAAATACTTTCACTCCGCTATTATCGAGTCTTGCAGCAAGCGCCATTCCCACAGCACATGAAAGTCCCTGACCGAGGGAACCTGTAGATATATCTACTCCGGGTGTCTTATTCATATCAGGGTGGCCCTGAAGCATGCTGCCGTATTTCCTGAGAGTCTTTAACTCTTTCTTATCAAAATATCCTTTTTCTGCCAGTGCAGCATATAATACCGGGCAGGCATGTCCCTTTGACAGCACTACTCTGTCCCTGTCCTTTTTGCCAGGGTCTTTCGGGTCCAGATTCAGAACTCCGCTAAAATAAAGATATGAGAACATATCTGCCATCGATAATGATCCTCCGGGATGTCCTGAACCTGCCGCACAGAGCATCTCTACTATATCAACCCTGATATCTCTTGCCTTCTGTTCAAGCATCTCTTTTGATTTTAAATCCATTGATCTCCCTTTCTTCGCTGTCAAAAAATAATATAATGGGCAGTATTATCAGCTTGTAAGCTCATGTCCCAGTTCTCGGACAGGCCCCTAGATGATTATAATAAAAAGTCATGAATTTAAGAAGTCAGTATATGGTAAATTATTGCAAATGATACTCCTGATTTATTAAATAGAAATAAAGAATGAAATATTATAGAATTGGAAGGTCTTTAATAGTCTAAACAGAAAGTAGCAATGTATAATAATCTATATAAAAATCTCGTAGTAATCGGTGGAAACGCCTCCGGACTCGCTGCAGCAAGCCAGGCAAGAAGAATGAGTTCCCAGACCTTGATATCACTGTCCTTGAAAGTGGAAAATACATATCTTATGGCTCATGCAGCCTTCCCTACTTTATTTCAGGATATATTAAAAAAACTGATGATCTTATGGCTTATCCGAAGAGTTTCTTTGAACAGAAAAGAAATATAAAGATACTTATGGGACACAAAGTCATTGGGAATGGACCCTTCAAAAAAGGAGCTCTCTGTAAATGTAGGCCAGGACCAGGAAAATAAGATCATAAAATATGACAAACTTATAATAAGCAGCGGTGGCAGCACTAGCGTCCCGGATATACCCTGGAATAGATTCTCCTAATGTATTCCAGTTCAGAAATGTTGAGGATGCGGAAAATCTTAAAAATTATATTGATTCGAATAATCCCAAAAAAGCTGTAGTCATAGGCGGAGGCGCTATAGGTATGCTTCTCGTAGAGGCTTTTAACCAGATCGGCATAAAGACTACCGTGGTTGAAAGAAAAGAGCGGGTATTTAATGAGTTTGAATATGAGATAAGCACAATCCTTTCAAGAAAAGCTGAGATGGATGGGGTGGATATACTGACTGAAACAAGTATCACTTCAGTAAATGCAAATTCCGGCCAGAATACGGTCATGATAGAAGATGAAGGCGGGAAAAAAAGACCTTGAATGTGATATGGTACTGATAGCTACAGGCATTACTGCCAATACCGGTTTCCTCAGGGACACCTCAATAGAGCTTGGGATAAATGAAGCCATAAAAGTCGACAACAAACTCCAGTCTTCACATATGAATATCTATGCTTCCGGGGATTGCGCTACTATAAAAAATATTGTGACGGGAAAACAGGATTATATACCTACTGCAAATAATGCCGTTAAAACCGGGAGGATAGCGGGGGAAAATGCAGCCGGCGGGAATAAAGTATTCAATGGTTCTGTAAGAACTGTAGTAGATAAAGGTCCTGGATCTTGAGATCGCAAGCACTGGCATAGGCTCAAAAGAAGCGGTATCGCTCGGTTATGACGCAATAAAACTTATCGACGGTTTTTCTTCACATGCAGGTTCCGTCCCGGGAGCAAAAAAAATAGCGATAATAATCATAGTGGATACAGCTTCAAGAAAGCTGCTAGGTCGCCCAGATGATAGGTGGAGAAGGGAGTCGGTAAAAGGATTGATGTCTTTGCAACAGCTATAACAGCTGAGATGACCGTGGATGATATCTACATGCTGGATCTTTCCTATGCACCTGCAGTATCGACTGTCTGGGACCTGTAAACAAGATATGCGGAAAAGCGGTTCTGGCACTTGATAAGCACAGAGTCTGACCTAGAATAATTCATTCTGTTCGAGATCAGTGGAAGAAGGTCCTGAATTTTTATTCTTATCACTGCCTTGTTTTTCAACTTCTGGATCACTTGATTTTAGACTGCCTTCTTCCTCCAGGTCCAGCTGCTTTATAAAGATAGGCCTCTCAAAATTCCTGGCATACTCGGACCACTCATTTTCATCACTTGTATTTTCTACAATAATATTGAATCCGCCTATATCACCATCAAGGTGGTCAGCATGATAGACTATAAAAGCTTCCAGTATTTTTGGCCTCTTTGGCGAACCATATTCCAGGTGGCCGTGATGGCTGAGTATTATGTGAAGAAGCCTGTCAGCAAGGTCCTTTGGGAAATCCTTTGATCTGCTCTATCTTTTCAAGCACCCAGCCGTAACCAATAGTTATATGGCCAAGGAGTCTTCCCCTATTGGTTGTCTTCAGATTGACCCCTGAAGAATACTCCCGTATCTTTCCCACATCATGAAGTATCGCGCCACAGATAAGCAGGTCCCTGTTGAGATTATCATAAATACCTGCAAGCATGTCACTGATCTTCGTAACATTAAGTGAATGCTCCAGCAGCCCGCCCTGATAGGCATGGTGGTAACGGATTGCAGCGGTCGAGGTCCTGTAATCAGAAACAAATTTTTTATCACTTACAAATAAGTTCAGAAGTTCTTTTAAATATTTGCTGTCAAGACTTTTGATATATCCAAGTATCTCTTCAAACATGCCGTCAATATCTTTGCTTGTACTTTTTATATAATCCGTGAGATCCTGACCATCTTCTTTTTCTATTTTTTTAAGAGAATTCACGATTAGCTGCCTCGCACCCCTGTATTCTTTCAGGAGTCCTTTTACTTCAACGAGATCTCCTTCTTTAAAGGCACCTGATTCTTCAAATACTTCTGTCCAGATAACACCCTCTACCGTCCCGCCTCTATCCTGCATTGTCACAGTACAATAATCCTGGCCATTCTTTTTTTTCTTTACCTGTTTTTCCGAGACCACAAAGGTCGTTTCAACCAGGTCCCCTACTTTCAGATCTGATAAGAATTGTTCTTTTTTCATCACCATTTATACATTCCTATTTCTATCCAATAATTATTTATTTTAATTTTTCCATATTCCACCCTTTGAAATGATCAAAGGACTTATAATCTGTCATATCATAATGTATCGGTGTTACTGACACATAACCATTCTTGACAGCATAATAATCAGAATCTTCACCGACATTTCTCTCACGAAATTCCCCATCCATCCAATAGTAATCCCTGCCGCGCGGGTCCTGTCTTTTTACAAAATTATCTTTAAAACCTATATTACTCTGAACGGTAAGCTTCACACCCTTTATCCTGTCCTTTTCAAGGTTTGGGATATTAATATTTAAAAGTGTTCCCCTGGGGAGCCCCCCATTTTCGAGGATCTTTGCAGCCATCCTCAAGGCAAATTCCGAAGCATAGCTATAATCCGGATTCTGTAAATTATCGGCTGATAATGCTATCGAGGATACTCCACATACTGTTCCCTCTGTCGCAGCAGAAACGGTACCTGAATATATGATATTTTCTCCCATATTCGGTCCGCGGTTTATCCCTGAGATCAAGAGGTCGGGAGAACTGTCGAGTATTGTCCCTATTGCCAACTTTACACAGTCTGCCGGTGTGCCGTCCACGGCATATCCAAAAAATTCACCTTCCTGGTAATTCTTTATAACAGATATCGGCCTGAATACCGTAATGGCATGTCCGACCGCGCTACTCTCTTTGTTGGGTGCTACAACCCTAAGGTCAAACCTGCCGTCTTCCTTGAATGTCTTATAAAGGGAATAAATACCTTCTGCATCAATACCATCATCATTTGTGAGGAGTATGGTTTTTCTTTCTGTTTTCAATCTTTTAATTCTAGCTTATTTTTTTTAAATCATTTCGATAATGTTTTTCGGATAAAAACATTGTACCCTCCATATGCTCTATTGACAATTCTATTATTCATATATTCATAATTCCAGGACAATGGGAATGGAAAATATGTTAAAATAGTTAAGTAAAATACCGATCTTAAAAACTTGAAATACCTGGAGGCAGGATCTTATGAGAAAATTTGACTTATCCGGTAAAGTCGCAGTTATCACCGGAGCAACAAAAGGCATAGGTCTAGGTATAGCAAGGGCTTTTGCAGAAAACGACGCTGAACTTGCCCTGATAGGAAGAAATATAAGGAGCGGGGAAAAAGCTCTATCAGAAATAAAGAGCCTCACAAAGAAGGAAACAAGATTTTATAGCTGTGACGTAGGTGAATATGAGCAGGTAAAAGAAACATGCGATAAGATACTCAAAGAATTTGGCAAAGTAGATATACTTGTATGCAATGCCGGATGGACAACAAAGGCTCCCTTAAAAGATATGGATATAGAAGTATGGGACAAGGCTATAGCTGTAAACCTTAATGGGGTATTTTATTTCATAAGAAGCCTCATTAACTCTATGCTTGATAATAAGTATGGCAATATAATCATAATCGGTTCTTCTGCTACATGGAATGGTGCAGGAGGAGGCCTGCATTACCCGGCCACAAAAGCAGCGCTTATAGGTATCATGAGAGGTCTTTCATATGAGCTACTTCCCCAGGGTATAAGGTCCAATATCATATCCCCCTCACTTATGGATACTCCCATGCTCCGTGATAGATACCCCGATGATGAAAAGACTAATAAGATGCTTGCAGCACAGGTCCCAATTGGAAGAATAGGGAAACCAGCAGATATTGGTAATCTAGCGCTTTTCCTTGCCTCTGATGAATCCAGTTATATCGTTGGTCAGGAAATAATGGCAGATGGGGGAAGAATATTTTATAAGCATCCGGAGGGAAGTTAATCCACAATAACATTCTGCCAATTGTTTCTGGAAGATAGAAACTATTAATAATTTTAAATTTGTCTTACTATCCATTTTTTGTAAGTTATAATTTGTTTATAAGTTTATAAACAATATGGCATATTTGTATTTTATAGTATTCTATATTATTATTAACTTACATATATTTTTAAAAAGGAGACTAAGTGATTACAACAACGGTTTCTTCCAGAGGACAGGTCATACTGCCTTCAAAATTAAGGAAGAAAAATAAAATAAAAAAAGGAATGAAATTTACCATTGAGATTGAAAATAATAAGATAATCCTTATCCCTATTGACAGAAATTATTTTGAAAGACTTTCCGGAAGCATATCTACCAAGAAAGGTAAACTGCTTGAAGCACTTTCACAGGAAAAAGAAAGGGAAAAGAGATTGTGAGAACTTATGTTTTAGATTCGTACAGCCTGATAACTTTTTTTGAAAAAGATAAGGGATTTGAAATCATGATCGATCTTTTCGACAAAGCAGTTTCTGATAAAGCTAAACTATTTATGAACATTATAAACTGGGGAGAGGTATATTATATTATTTTGAGGGAGCAGAATGCAGAGAAGGCTGATCTATTTGAAGATAACTTTGAAAAACTCCCCGTAGAGCTGATCTATCCGGATAAATCATTGATAAAGTGTGCTTCTATCTATAAAGCTCACAATGCATTATCATGTGCTGATTGCATTGCTGCGGCTACCGCAGATAGCCAGAGTGCTGTACTTGTAACAGGTGACAAAGAGTTTATAAAATTGGAAAGGGAAATAAGGATTGAATGGTTATAATTTCATTGGTGTACTGGTATATTATGAATGATTAACCTTCCCCCCAAAAAATAATCCAAGTTTTGAAGCTTATCCTATCTTTTTCACCATAAAACCTAACCACCGATTACTTATTAACCAGTTCTTTAAATCCCGGTTTAAGGCTTTTCATCTTATATTGAAAAATCTTGAAGCATTCATCCCCAGGATATTTTCTTTATCCTGGTCTTCTATGTCTGCTGATAATATATTTACCAGATAATACCTTACATCTATCCACGGCATATCGGATCCGAAAAATATCCTGTCAGACCCGACCCGGCCCACATAGGTCTCAAGCAACCCGGGTTCAAATATATCACCTGCAAAATCTACATACAGGTCGGGATATTTTTCCATAAGGTCGATGACTTTATACAGGTATTCTCCCCTTCCTCCCGCATGTGCAAATATCAACTTCAGCCCATTCCATTTATTCAATATATCCTCAAACAAAAAGGGGTCTGCAAACTTCTGTCCCTTATTAGCTACATTTGGATTCCAGGTATGGGTTAATACCGGTATCCCATTCTCACATACAAAATCCCAGAATTTCTCATATTTATGATCTCCCGGATAGCACATATGCCAGAACGGATGTATTTTTATTCCTGCAATCTGTTTTCTCTGGTAGTTATTCTTTATTGACTCTAGAGAACTATTACTAAAATTAGGATTAAAAACCAGCAGGCCGTACAGGAAATCAGGGAACTTCTCCAGAGATCGGAAAAGTAATTCCTTCCCGTAATATGGAGTTGAAAGATCCGCATGGTGGGAAACAATAGCTTTATTTACTCCATAATTTTTTAAAAGTGAAATAATATTATTATCTGAAGCACAAGGTATGTTCAAACTTGATAGAAATCCCATATGAATATGGGAATCTATCACTATTTTATCTTTTAAAATTTTTCCTAATTCATTCATTCTATTTTACTGATTCCCAAAACCTGCTAAATTGTTATTAATCAACTATTAAATAATTTAGAAACTTCATCACTGAATTAAAACCTGATATCTTCAAATAATTTCTTTATGTTTAATCCAGCAATCCTTTTTTTATTTTCCAGACTTAGTCCGGAGCTTACTATCCTGCCTACTGATAAATGTGTTTCCAGGTATGGAAAATTTGAATCAAAGAGTAGTCTCTTTTCTCCTCCTACGTCCGCAAGATCCTCAAGCTGGTCCATCGCCAGAAGATTGTGGGTATTAAAATAAATGTTTTCACTACTGCCCAGGAGTGAAAAAAGATAGCTGTTAAACATCAATTCCTTTGATGTACCGCCATCTAAAATAAAAGGTATATTACTAAACCTGGCAGCGATCTCAAGGATCCTCTCCCACTCAATATTTTTATTACCGGTTATATCTATCTCATCCAGGCTTACCATCACAGGGAAACGGTGAGAGTCCAGCACTTCATAGAATTTACCAAAACCGCCAATTTCAAATGGATATTTATGTGTGCGGGGGAATAATCTTAATACTCTAAAACCCTGCTGATATCTTGACTTGAGCCCTTTTTCAAAACCTGAAGTCTCTGAAAAATAATCCTGCTCCATAGCCATAGCCCCGCTCAATCCATACTCTTTTAAATCTTCATCAGAAATTATGTTTGCAAGAATATCATTTCCGGTTCTGGGATAATAAAAAAAGGATATGTGATGAGTGATGAGATTACCTATAATATTGAATTTCTTTTTCCTGTCAGAAAATAATTTCTTTAAGGAATTGTCAGGGATAGTCAGTTTCTCTGAATAATTATTTTCTCCCGATCCAGATACTTGAATCATAAAATTTGATACCAGAGTTTAAATCGATTTTAATCTCCATTAGATTTCCTAAAAATATTCATTAATATTATCAGGTGTTATTATTATATTTTCCATAAACATATAAGCTGGAACCGGATTTGCATACATATAAGCCAATGCACCCGGAATCAGATACTCTCCGTATTTTTCTGGGAAATAAGCACTGTCTCCATCAATAATACCTTCTATAATAAGTTCTTTACCCAGCTCATCAAGACCCTGTGACATGACCATCCACTTATCGGGGTCCCACCTGTCAGCAATAATAGCTGCAGATTGTACTCCGGCTGCAACCTGGTCATTTAAACAAAATACTATTATATTATTATCAGCTGGATAAGTAACCAGGATATCTGCCATTGCTGCTTCTGCTTCATCCATTGTGCTGCCCGAATCAACCATAACTGCTTTAGACCCTTCAATTGAGTCGTCCGCCTTGTCTCCAAATCTTTCTTTAAATACATCTTTTGAACCTTGGATCCTCATAGCAATTTTATCATTAATGCCTGGATCCCATAAGAAGAACACCCTGTCCACATTTTCCCAACCACCGTATACGGAATCAACCTGGTCAGCGGCCCAGTTACCGGTCAGGACTGAACTGCCATAATTGTCCACACCCATGAATGGAAAACCGGGAACAGGAACATCTATGCCTATAATAAATATACCCAGTTCTTCTGCCATTCTTCCAATCCGGGCATTTACCACGATATCAAACTGAAATTCTAAAAATACTTCAGGATTTTTATTAAAAATAATATCTGCATTCTCTATGGCCACTGAAGCATCTGCATCATTATCTAATAATGTAAGATTATCCATAGATCCGCCTGCAAGCTTCCATTCCTCTATAATATTGCTCTCTACTGCCGTAGGGAATGATAAGGATTTAATGATATTGGCAAATGCAATAGTATGCCCGGCAGCAGGGCTGCCTTCATATACACCAGCTTTTGCCATTTCTCTTAATTTCTCATAGGTATAGAGGGATTCGATCTCTATTTCTACTGTTTCTATTACAGTTTCAGTTTTTATTTCAACCACTGTTTCAGTAATAATACCTGGGGTAGTTTCATTGCAGGACATAAGGACTGTCATAGTGATTACAAATACGATTACCGATCCAAAAAATACTGTTGATCTTATTTTTTTCGTTATACTCTCCTTCTAAAATTAGGTAAAACTTTAATGACTTTATCAACTATAAATAGTTACCACTTACTTTTTGAAGTCAGCCATGCCAGCATTTACCGATTGTAATATTTATTAGATAAATTTATTATTTCGTTTACATATTACCTATTTAGAATTTTTTTATCCAGCTTGTGCTGGATTTTATAAAATTCTTCTATGATCTCACACAATTTATTAACCGCTATGTCCTGTAAGGCCTTTCCAAATTTTTCATGTGCATCAGAAGGATCACCCGCACCCCCATATTTGCTGTCTTCAAGATACCAGGTTGAAAGATATAGCTGTTTTTGTCTGCTTGAACAAGAATCTACCGGACAACTCTTTAAATTACTTTTCATAATATCAGTATCATCTGCCAGGCTCATATCTACATGATCTGTAAGATGAAGCATAAGTGAAGTTTCCACTTCACCTGCATGTCCAATGCCACCTTCTTTCGATTTACGGTTCTTTTTGATATATTCTTTGTCCCACAGATTATAGCTATTGACTATACCTGGAAATACCTTGAAATCATCACCAACAGACCTTACTACCACATCAAGTACCCCGGGATTATTGCCGTGGCCGTTAATAATCAAGATCTTATTTATTCCCATATCGATAAGTGATCTGCATATCTCATAGACAAGATCGATCAGGACTTTTGGTTTTATAGTGATCGTCCCCGGCCACTTCTTCAGTACCCCAACAGTGTATCCAAACCATATAGAAGGCAATACAGCAACCGGGATCTTTTTAGCTACAACTTTTGCTGCTTCAACTGCAACTGAACTGGCAAGAACCGTATCAGTATTAACCGGAAGATGTCTTCCGTGTACTTCACAGGCTCCAATGGGAACTAAAACTACTCCACCTTTTTTAACTAATTCTCCCACTTCAGGAGATCGCATCTGGTCAAAATATATATTCACGTCCTGTCCTTTCTCTGGAGGTCAAGTTTAAACATAAAATTATCTTTAAATCCTACAAAGATACTTTCTCTATTAACCAATATTTATTAATCTCTACTGATCAATAACCAAAATGTTTCTCAGTTACACTAATTACTTCATCTATTATATCAAGAGCGGTTTCTGCAAGTTCTTCAGTCATTATAAGAGGGGGTGCCAACCTCAAAATGTTTCCCTGCAGGAATCCAGGCAAGTCCTCTCTTAAATGCTTCTATATATACCATCTTACCCGCCTCTATAAATGGCTCATTAGAATCTTTGTCCTTTACAAGATCTATTGCCAGTAGAAGGCCCTTACCCCGGACATCACCAATGATCTTATGACTGGCTTTCATCTTTTCAAGTCTTTTCATCATGAAAGCACCCACAGTATTTACGTTTTGAAGAAGTTTTTCTTCTTCTATTACTTCGAGTGTTGCATAACCGGCGGCACAGGCCATAGGATTTCCTCCATAGGTGGTCGAAGCTGAGGATTTATCAAGTGCCCAATTGTATTCTTCCTTTACTGCAAAGGCACTTATCGGAAATCCTCCCTGCCACACCTTTACCCAGGATTATTATATCCGGTACCACATCATAGTGTTCAACAGCAAACATCTTCCCGGTCCTGCCCATTCCTGCCAGTATCTCGTCTACCACCAGCAGCATATCCCTTTTTTTACAGATATCTGCAACTGCCGGTATTATCTCATCCTTGTATACTACTGATCCGCTATAACCCTGCATGGGCTCCATCACAACTGCAGCCTGGTCTCCCGTACCTTCTGAATCAATGGTTCCTTCCAGTATATCCATGCAGGTAAGATCGCAGTCAGGATATATTAACTTAAAGGGACACCTGAAACAATTGGGAGCCGGGGAAAGATGGGAACCTGCAGCCCTTGGACCAAATGCAGTATTTCCCAGCGAGGACAGGCTCATGGATGCAGTAGTCTTTCCATGCCAGTCTCCCCAGAAGGAAAACATCTCATGCTTTCCATCTTTTATGACCCTCACTGCTCTCAGAGCTGCTTCAACTGCTTCTGAACCTCCGCCAAAGAGCTGTATTCCGCTGAGATCTCCCGGAAGGACTGAAGCCAGTTTTTCTATAAAGAGAGTCTTTATAGGAGTTGTAAAATCATGGCAGTTCATGAGTTTTCCAACATATTCTTTTGTTTTTTCCACTACCTTTGGGTGACAGTGGCCGGTACTATTGCAGTATATCCCGGCAGAGAAGTCTATATAGGTATTCCCATCAACATCTGTCATGGTATTGCCTTTACCGCTCTCCCATACTACTGGAAATTGTTTTACCTGACCCGAGTATCCTCTCATATGCTTTGCTGCCCTTGAGTGCCATTTTTTAGACTCCGGACCAGGCGGAGCCACTATTATATTGGGTGCCCTATTTTGATCTCTGACTGACATTTCTATCTTTGCCTCCATCCCGTTTTATCCTTGCCCTTATCAAACTAGTGTAATCTTAATACCACTATCTTTTATCTTATTATGATGATCTTTGCTCAATGACCTATCTGTAATTATTTCAGCAAATGCAGTTAGCGGGGCTACATTAATATATGAATATTTCCCAAATTTTGTACTATCACATATAAGTATTGTCTTTTTAGAACAGTCTATTATTGATTTCATCAGTTCAGCATCAAAGTCAGTGGCGGTAGATATTCCTTTTTCTACAGAAATTCCTACCGGACTCATAAAAGCTATATCAGCATTTATTTTTTTAAAATAATTAACCGCATGAGGTCCGACATAGACACTTGAATTCGGGCGTATCACACCTCCGCAAACGCTGACTTCCAGATCCTTTTTCACCATTGATAAGTTCCACAATTCATTTGCTATGGGTATCCCGGCAGTAGAGACTTTTATATTCTTTTTATCCTTAAGATGTTTTACCATAGCAAGACAGGTAGTACCCGATTCCAAAATAAAACTGTCTCCATCATCTATCCTTTTTGAAGCTTCCTTTGCTATTTCTGATTTTTCTACCTTGTGAAGTTTGACCTGCTCAGTAAAAACTGGCTCCGGTTCGACGGAATCTTTATATATTGCCCCTCCATGTACCCTGGTTAAAAAACCTTCACTCTCAAGTCTTTCAAGATCCCTTCTAATAGTTATGGGAGCAATATTGAATACTCCAGCAAGCCTGTCTACAGTAACAATTTTTTCAGCTTTTATTAGATCTTTTAATTCGATTATCCTTTTTTCAGGAATCCTCATTTTTATCCTCATTTAGCTCTGGTTATACTAGCCATAAACCTGCTTTAAGGTAGTCTCGTATCTTTCCAGAATATCATCTGCCTGCCTTTTGGTGGTAATAAGCGGTGGTTTTATCTTTAAGACATTCTTTCCCTTTCCGGATCCACCTACTCCAAATATTATTCCATTTTCAAATCCCTTTTCCCTCATGGCGGAGCAGCCGGCATAATCAGGTTCTCTTGTGCCCCTGTCCTTTACAAAGTCTATAGCAATATGGAAACCAAGAGCTCTTATCTCACCCATCTCGGGCCAATCCTTTTGCATCGATACCAGGCTGTCCTTTATGTATCCACCTACAGTATTAACATTATCAAGGATATTGTCTCTTTCTATTATTTCTATCTGCTTCAGTGCTGCTACCTGGGATACCTGATTATTTCCGAAGGTATGAAGATCTATGCCATTCATCTCTATACCTTTGATATCATCTGAGATCACCAGGGCATTTATCGGATACCCGGCTCCCATGGATTTACCCAGGACCATAATATCCGGGGTGATCCCATAGTAATTGGAGGCACTCCAATCACCAATACGGCCAAAGGCAGTCTGGATGCAGTCCCATATGAGAATTATATTGTGTTTTGTACATATATCCCTGACTCCCTGTAAGTAGTCTTTAGAAAAGATGACCTGGCCGCCTGAAGCTTGTAGTGGTTCCATTACCATGGCACAAACCGGACCTGTGGAGCCGTACTTTATCTGCATCTCAAGAGCCTCAAGACATTTTCTGTCCACTTCACCGGTGTCATCTGGATCACTTACCTCAAAATATGGATGGTAGTAGTAAGGGGCAGGTACTCTTATAAAGTTCTGGGAGTGGTGTGCCAGAGTTGCTCCACCCAGGTATTTATCATAAGCAAAGGTACCGGTGAGCGATGCACCTGTAGTCATAAAGGAAGTACCGTGATATCCGCCGTAAAGTGAGATAAAGTTATGGGCTTCAGGTCTATTTATTATAGCTACTTTTAAGGCTGCCTCTATAGTGGCTCCGCCCCCTATGGTGAATAGCACCCGGTTCATCTTCTCCGGAAATATTTCAGCCAACTTTTTAGCAAGTAGATAACGGGGTACGGTATAGAATCCTGTATGGAAGTGATTGGATAACTCCATCTGTTCCTTCACGGCCTGATTAATATCCGGGTGATTATATCCAAGGTGAAGAGCCCAGGATTGTGAGGTACAGTCTATATATTTATTTCCATTGATATCATATACATAGATATTTTCTCCCTTTACCAGATTAACTCCGGGAGTTCCCCCGCCCATCATAAGATGCTGCTCATAATCCGGGATATCTTTTTCCCTAAAATCCAGGATTAGCTTTATAATGGTGTCCATTTCTGCCTCCGTTAAATTTGTACTTTTTTGTTATTTTTACAATATTTATGTTCATATATGAATTTTAATGTTACTTTTGCAGTATGTCAAATATTTCTTAAAAAACCTGGGATTTAGCCATTATCGTTTAAATACAACCAACTGTATACAAAACACTACTCCAGAAAAAAATACTTGATCTTAAAGGAGGATACTTGTGAAGTGATTTATGATCTATAGAATTTATAATATTTTATATTATTACTAAAAGATCTACAATTTCTGATATATCTAATTATGTCATCAATACATAATAGCGGGATCCAGCATCATGCCGGATCCCGCTACCGTGCTTTTTCAGTTGCAAACAGTAGAATTACTGTAAATATTTATTTCCTAAGATCTACTACTCAGGAAATGCTGAGTTTCCTGTTTTTTCAAGAACATCAGCTGCAATATCCATGTAGTTATCAGGAGTAACTAGTTTTACAGGAACTCCAACCTCTACGTTTTCATATGCTGCACCTTCCAGAAGGATCTCTGCAAGAAGCGCTACTGAATTATAACCAATAAAATATGGTTCTTGAAGTATTGTAGCATCAAGTACACCATCTTTTATTGCCTGGAATTCTTCCGGGTCTCCATTATACCCTACAACTACTATATCCTTGTCTGCAGCAGCAGCAGCATTAGCAGCACCTACTGCTTCACGACCACTCGCAAAGAATACCCCAGCCACATCAGGAACAGCTGACATGATCTGCTGCATTGTATCATAGCCACCTTCTGCACTTGGTGTCTGAACTATAATATTGGAAGCAACATCATATTCAAGTTCCAGAGCCTTTGCTAAAAATCCTTCACCTCTCTGCCTTGCATAGGTCCACTGAGGAAGCAGATTTCCAAGACCGAGTTTTTTCGTATTGTCACCCAAAATGCTGTCAATATACTCTAATGCCAGTTCTCCTCCGTTAAAATTATCGGAGATAAGCAGAGCATTTACTGGTCCGGATTTTCCAATATCAGCACAAACGACTGGAATACCTGCATCTCTCGCATTTTGAACAGCTGGTCCTATTCCACCAGGATCTACAGGTGTGGACACTATTCCATCTACCCCCTGGTCGATTAATGAATTTAGATCCTGGACCATCTTTGTAGCATCACTGTTCTGATCGATCATTACGTAGTCAAAACCAAAATCTTCACAGGCATCTCTTACCCCGGCTTCAACATTCTGGAAAAAAGTATACTGCATGGTCC